>WLWD01002518.1_pt1 | contig 63695 bp, 57 predicted proteins | sample 6712731 | NCBI WGS metagenome assembly WLWD01 (sample SAMN12718690, study PRJNA576275) | sponge metagenome | isolation source: marine sponge | host: Mycale hentscheli | place: New Zealand: South Island, Marlborough, Capsize Point | collected 2014-11-01
GAGCGTTGGCGGGCCCACGACAGCCGCGACCAGGGCTTGCTGCGCGACTGCTTCCACGCCGACGACGGTCGCATCGACGTCGAATTCGTCCTGGTAAGCGCCTACGAAGCCCTTATCCGCGATGTCCTGGCCAACCACGATATAAGCCGCGCCAAACAGGGCCTGCTCGGCGGCTTGCTGGACGCCCAGATCATCCAGGACTCGGGCCTCGTGGCCCATTGGCGCCGGCAGATCGCCCAATACCCCGACGGACTCCAACAGCGCGTTGTCGAGCACCATCTCCTCATCGACCCGTTGTGGGTAGCGGAAATCTACGCCCGCAAACGCGGCGACCTGCTCTATCTGTGCGATGCTCTCTGCCGCGTCGCCAATGCCGTCCTCGGCCTGCTCCACGGCCTCAATCGGCGCTACCAACCGAACGAATACAAGCGCCTCGATTGGATTGTCTCTCACTTTCAACTGGCACCGGAGAATATAGCCAACCGCCTGCGGGACATTCTGCAAGGCCCGCCCCTGGACGGGGTGCAAAAACTCGAACAAATCGTCGCCGAAACCTTCGACCTACTGGAAACGCATCTGCCCACTCTGGACATGGACGCCGCCCGCGCCGAATTCACCACCGATACCGATACGGAGCCAGAATGAACTACGATACGATCATTTCAGGGGCGGGCGCGGCCGGCGCCATCCTCGCCGCTCGTCTCAGCGAAGATCCGCAGCGATCGGTGCTATTGCTCGAAGCCGGCCCCGATTTCCCGAGCCTTGCGGACCTGCCCGAAGAAATCAAATACGGCTATGGCCGGGATCGCAATATCTGGGCCCGGGCGTTTGGCCAGTCAACCCGCTTTGGCTGGGGTTATAAAGCCCGGGCCACCGACAAACGCCCCGAAATGTTCGTGCCGCGGGGCAAACTCGTCGGCGGTTCGAGCGCGGTCAACGCGCAGATCTTTTTGCGCGGCGTGCCCGAGGACTACGATGCCTGGGCCGCCCAGGGCAACGACAAGTGGAGCTTTGCCGAATTGCTGCCGTATTTTTGCAAAAACGAAGCCGACCCCGACTTTGGCGCCCCCTACCACGGCCAGGACGGCCCCATCCGCGTCCGGCGCTTCAACTACAGCGAACTCAACCCCGATCACCGCGCCTTTTACCAGGCCGGTCTGGCCGCCGGCTATCCGGACTGTCCCGACCACAACGACCCCGACTCCACCGGCGTTGGGCCGCTGCCGCTCAACAACCGCGACGGCATTCGCTGGAGCACGGCCATCACCTACCTAGACCAGGCGAGGCACCGCCCCAACCTCACTATCCAAGCAGATAGTCTGGTGCACCGAGTACTCTTCGACGGCCGTCGGGCTGTGGGGCTGGAAGTGGAAACTGGCGGCGCGCTGAATCGCATCTACGGCGGCGAAATCGTCCTCTGCGGCGGCGCCATCGGTTCTCCGCATACCCTTATGCTTTCGGGTATCGGCCCGGCCGACCATCTGCGGGCAATGGATATTCCCGTCGTCCACGATCTGGCAGGCGTCGGGCAGAATTTGCGGGATCATCCGCAAGTACCGGTGACCTTGCGGGCCAAAGAAGCATATCTTACAGACGGCACTGAGCCCCGCCTGCAGGTGGGTTTGCGCTATACAGCTACGGGCTCCGACCTGCGCAACGATATGTTCATCTTGGCGGGCTCGTTCGCCACCGACGAGGGCTATTACGCCATCGGCCACTCGAAGCCGCTGGGTTTCTACTATACCGCCTGCATCTACCTGGCCGTCGGCGCCGGACAAATCAGACTCGCCTCTTCCGACCCTGGGCAGCATCCGCGGCTCGACTACAATTACCTGGCCGAATCCTTCGACCGCCGACGCCTGCGCGAAGCCGTGCGCCTGGCCGTCGATTTTACCGAGCACCCGGCCTGCCGCCAGCTAATCGCCGAACGCCTCGACCCAATCGACGCCGATCTGGAAACGGACCAGGCCCTGGACGAATGGATGCGGGGCGCCGTCGGCACCAGCCACCACGTCTCGTCGACCTGCAAAATGGGGCCCAGCACCGATCCACTGGCCGTGGTCGACCAGTACGGCTTGGTCCACGGCGTCGACAATCTGCGCGTCGCCGACGCCTCGATTATGCCCGACTGCGTTCGCGCCAATACCAACGCCACATCCATGGTCATCGGCGAACGGGTGGCGGATTTCATGGGTTAGGGGACGCGCCCCCCAGACGTGATAAAGGCCACCGCCCGGGTCACCGTGTTCCAGCGCAGCAACGCTGGCGGGTTGGCTGTTCTTCAGGCAAATGCAGCAAAATTCCGCCCGAGGAGAACCTCGGGCGGAATGGGTGGCGTCAGGTGCGGGAACAAACCCTCAGCGCAAAAGTATCAGCTTGCGCGTCTCGACCTGGTCGCCGACCTGCAAGCGATACAGATAGATGCCGGAGGCCAGATCTGATCCATCGTCGTCCTGTCCGTCCCAGCGCAGGGCGTAGGTGCCGGCCGCCTTCAACCCCCGGACGAGAGTAGCGACCTTCTGGCCAGCCGGGCGAAGCCCGAGCGGGTAGCCGATGTTATCAGTAGTGGACGCAGTGTATATGAACCGCCCTTACAAACGATCGATCTCCTCTGGCTCGACATCGGGTACAGTGGCCAAAATGGCTTCGAACTTCTGTCGACTGCCGTGTTTGGCCCGTTCTTTCAGGTAATCAACGGTTAAAAGAGCTGACACTTTCTCGGTTAGCGCCAAGGTGATAAGCTGGTTCATAGACACGCCTTCTTGGTCTGCTAGCTCTTTAAGTCGTTTATGCAGCGAATCGGGCAGGCGGACACTCATGGTGCTCATGATAGGGCCTCTAGGTGGGCTAACAAGATTTGGGCGGTTATGGCTTCAAGGCCAAAAAAATCTAGACCTCGAAAACGACGCAGATTATACGTCACTATATAAGAGCAACCCGCATTGACGGCTAAATCCAACACCATATCATCATCTGGATCCGATAAAAAAGGCCGCCAGAGGAAATAGACATCGTGGTGGGTGGCCGTGCTGCAGACATAGTCCAGGAAATCCTGTATTTCGACAGAGGAGCGCCCCAACTCCTGCTGATGTCGGCTCAAGACATCTTCGTATCCAAAGACAAGAGGCACAGAGAGATGAGTCTGGAAACTACCGGTTCCAAGCAGAGAAAGAAGCTTAAAGGAAGCCCCTCGTTTCGACCGCAGAGCTGAAACGAGGCTATTGGTATGGAGCACAACCTGAAGGGGAATGGAACTCATACTGGTATTATATTTGATACCAAAATTAAAACCAAGTCCAATGCGGACTTTACGCTATTTGGACCAATCCATTACTGATAACGATCCGTGGGTTAATGAACCCCGAAGGGGTTGGCGCAGCCCAAGCGGCGAATGCCGCGACGCATTAACCCATTGTTACAGGACGTAGATTCACTTCAGTCCGAATCTCAGGCTTTTCCTATTAAAAGCACACCAATACCCAGAGAGAAGAAGGCACCAGGATGCAATCGCCATGCAGCCAACTCCATGTGGGCGCGTTCGGACAGATCGCCACTGAGAATACCAGCCTCAGTTAGAGCACTGAATCTACTATGCTCCTTGCGGGCGTGATGTTTGCCCTGAACAAAAACCCTATGGATACTATCCGCTTGTGTTGATAAGGCCATGAAGTCGGGTATTCCAAACAGCTCCATTTCAACCGAGCTAAAACCAGCTTCTATAGCCAGCGAGAACAGGCGTCGGCCTAATCCAGGATCCCCCTTATCAAAATTGACTATGTCCGAAAGTCGGGCCCATCCTCGATAGATGGCCTCCATAGAAGGGCATGGCGGATAGAAAGTGGCCGTGCTACTATCGAGAACGGAGCAGACGACCAGACCATTGGGCTTCACCACCCGCTTCATCTCTTGGAGCGCTGTAACTCGGTCCTGGATGTGTTCCAGCACATGGGTTGAATAGGCCAGGTCGAAAAAGTTGTCCTCGAATGTAAGGGCGAGGCCGTCTCCCTGCTGAAAATCAACATTTTTGACGCCTACTTCGAATGCCCGTATCGCAGCACTCTCTACTCGATCCGGCTTCCGATCGATGCCAATAACCGAACCTCCTTCTACCGCGCGTGCGACGTCGAGCGCGATAACCCCGGGGCCACAGCCAACGTCAAGAACGGTTGACCCAGGACGAAGGAAACGACGTAGAGGAGGACAGATTGAGTCCAGGCTTCTGTCTTCTAAGCCCAAAGGGATTTCTCCTTTCCATGTTCATTTAACGACTAGCCGATACCCGAATGCCTGGAGTGCAGCGGAAGGCGTTGCCCGTAGGGCCCAGCGGCGCAGCCGCGCAGCGGGTATCGAGCAGTTGAACGATGCCGCGCTATGGCAAAAGGATCGGCTTCCCTCCTGGTAGATAAGGCGCGAGAATAGGTGGCACTCTATCCACCGATGATCCCGTCTGTCGGGTGGGGCCTGTTCCAACGGCTATCCATCGACAAGTCCATCGATTCCGTGATTGAGCCGAGAGTATCGACGCACCGATCCTAGGCCCACGGGGCGGTGGGAGCAATATATCCAAATCAGACGACGGGTGCATAGGATTTTTCCACGGGGGGCGGGATGCCGCCTGGAGGAAAGGCCTGGGTGGCCACGAGGCGGCGCCCACAGACGGGACACTGCCCCCGCTCCGCGTGGCCGCGTTGCTGCCAGTAGCTCTGCCAATCCAGATAGACCACGGGCTCGATGGGCGGCTGACCCAAGTGCTGACGGCATTGCAGCAACCGGGCTCGATGCGCCGACGCATAGAGCCCACAATAGCGCACTCGGTGACTGCCCGGCTCGGGCACATGCAGCAAAATCCGCTGGAGAAATTGGTCGGGCGAGAACGCCATCGGCTTGGTCTGGCCATCCCGGTGGTCGGTGTAGCGAAAGGTCACCTGGCGCTCATCGGCCTGGACCAAGCGCCGGTTGCTCAAGGGGCCGCCGCGCACATAGCGGGCCAGATACGTGAGGACCCCTTGACCGTGCTCGTAGCGCCCTTGGATACGCACATTCCACGTCTTACGCCCGAGCTGATTCAACAGCGTTTGGGTCTGCGCGATGGACACCCCGGCGGGGCGCTGCAAAGTCCCCTGGTCCAACGCCCGTCGAAGCGACGCCAAGAATTTGCCTCGAAAAAGGGCCTTGACCACCTGGACCGGCAGCAAGTAGCCGGTGCGGCTCTCTTTCCACGGCCCCTCATCGGCCCAGCCACCGGCTGTGATCAGACAATGGATATGGGGATGCAACACCAAGGTCCGACCCCAGGTATGCAGACTCAACAGGAGGCCCGGCAAGGCCCCAGATAACGCGGATCGGTCAGCAATTCCAGCAAGGTATCGCGCACGCTGGCAAACAGCAGAGACGGCAGCAACTGGGGATGGACCAGCCACAGAGCATGGAGTTGATGGGGAATGGTGAAAATGGCGTGGTAATGCGGTCCATCCAACAGCCGGGCTTTGGTGCCTTGCAACCAGCGCTCCAACTGAATCTGGGCACATTGGGGACAGCAGCGGTGTTTGCAGGAATTGTACCAGATTTGCTCAACGTGGCCTTCGGGGCATTGCTGCACATGCCCGCCCAGCGCCGCGGTGCGACAGGCCTTCAGCGCCCGGGCGGCTTTATGGTGGGGCGGGGGCAAGAGACGCGTCTGGGCGTACCGATCGAAGTGGGTGCGAAAGATGGATTGGAGGGTCGGAGTCACGGCGCCTTTTACTCCGGATTTTTAGCATGGGGAGAACCATGTTTCTACCCGGAATGACCCCTTCCAATCCACCGCTGTCAAGCGGTTTTGTTCAACTCGTTTATATGCGAACCTTTTGTTCGTCTATCCGGCCAAATGGGAGGGAAAGACGAACTTTTAGGTTCGCTTTTGGTCCGTTCCTAATTCCCCCAATACTACGCCATCTGCTGCCCCGAAGCTAAACTCTCGCAGGGGACCTACCCACACCAGCAGCGCCGCCCGCCGTGGAGCAACGCTGCTGGTGTGGGCCAGAATCCTCCGCTCAATTCTATTTTACCAGCGTATAACAGTACGTAAGATGAGAGCTGGCACCTGATTGACAGCCATCTCCTGTTCACCCGAATCGGACGTATGACACAGCCTTCGATCGCGCCTTGAGTTCTGTTACTCCATCCAGTAGAAACTGTCCACACTCAGCCCGGTCGACCCGGTCTTGGGCCCTTCCGTCGAAGCCAGCGCCAGCGAGTCGGCCGGGGCGGCCTGGGAACGACCCAGCGCCTGCAGGGCCAACGCCAGATTGCGCTGCACGCCCGCATCCGCCGGCCGCAAGGCCAGCGCCTGTTTATAATACAGCGCCGCCTGGGTCATATTCCCCTGCATTGCGTAGGCGTTGCCCAGATGGGTCAAGGTCGCCGCCTGGTCGCCCCGCTCGTCCAACAGATAGGTCCCCCCTTGCTCAATGGCCTTGTCGCTCTGGCCCAACGCGAGATACACCTTGAGCAACTGGGTCCGCAATCGGTCGTTGTCGGGTTCGCTCTGCAAACGATCCAGGTAAGTTTCGTCGATATACGCATCGATCCTGTTCTGCAACGTCCTCGATTGGTCCGTAAAGGCGGTCTGTAGCGTCTGGGCGGCGGGGCCTACCACCGACTCCTCAAAATCCGGACTGGCCGCCGGGAATTGCTCCCAGGCCACCGCCGTATCCACCACCCGCTCTTTCAACGCACTAGCCCCCAACGTACCCAGGGCGTCGAGGCCCGTTTGCCAAGCCTGGAGGAAGGACTGATCCAGTTGGGTGACTTCCACTGGAATCCACAGTCGGTCGCCGCGCACCACATAGCGCTTGGGCGCCAAGGGCAACTGATAGGCCTGGCGCCGGGCCACGCCCGTGTCGAACAACAGGAAGATATGCCCCGGATAGTCCACCAGCGCGGTAGCCACCCCCGCATTTTCCAACAGACTGGCGTAGAGCACGGTCAAATCGTCGCAATCGCCGGCTTTGCTGTGCAGCAATTGGGCCGGGTACTGGATATGGTCGACCGCCGTCCGCGCCGCTCGGATCTGGCTATAGGGCGTATTGGCGTCGGGCAGATAGCGCACCCCGTGCTGCTTGAGGGCTTCGAAGAGGACCAGCGCCCGCAACAGATTTTGACCCGGCCGTCCCAGGACCTGCGCCTGCTCTTCAAAGGCGACCAGCATCGAGCGAGCCAAGGCCGTCACCGACGGGTCGGTAGAGGTGATGAAGGCCGCGGCCCGGCCGACCGAGTTCCAGGTGAGAGCGCCACGGCCATAGATCGATAGATCCGCCGTCTTCTGGATAGCGATTGTCTCATCGCCGGAGGCAAAGGAAAGGGTAATTTCCGCCGGCACCTCCACCCGATCCTCCAGGTCCAGCACCGCGGCCTCTAAGGCGACATAGAGCGGCACGGTGCGCCTCGACTGGGGCGGCAGGACCAATTCCTGTTGGCTGGGCCGTCGCATCCAATCCGGGAGGAGGAAGCCCAGGGCGACGCGAGCGGAATCCGGTTCGTCGTTGATCAACGCGACGGTGCCGACGGGCTCTTGGATATAGGTTTTGTAGAAGGAGGCAAAGAGAGGGTCAAGGGCCACGTCGGCCAGACGGAGTGGACTGACCAGCGGTTGGTAGACCACCTCCAGGTCGAGGGGCGCCGGTTCGGAGTAGTTGAGATCCTGGTCGACAGCCTAGACTTCAAAGGTATACGCGCCCACCGGCAAATCCGCATAGGCCACCTGCCGTTGCCGCGTCTGGCGCCAGTCCTGGTGGCCGACCAGGCGATAGCGGTAGACCAGTTGCTCCCAGGAGGTGAGGAAGCTGCCGCCTTGAAAGGCAACGCTGATATGGCGTTGGGTGTGGGGCAGGCGCAGGGCCTTTGTCCCGTCATAGGTGCGGTCGGCGACGATCTGTTCAATATGGACACTGGGCGTCGACGGGCGCGGCCAGTAGCGCGTGACACCCCCTTCGGTGGCGATCCAGATGGCCCCATCCCCATCCTGCACCAGGCCTTTTACCGCGTCGTTGACCAGGCCGTGGCGCTCGTTGAATTGTTGGAATACGCGGCCGTCGTAACGGAAAACCCCACCGCCCCAGGTGCCGATCCACAAGTGGCCCTGGTCGTCTTCCATAAGAGCTAACGCTTTGGCGTAGGTCAGTCCATCCTCGGACGTAAAGCGGATGAAACCCCGGCCGTCGTAGGAGGACAGACCGGTGCCGTCCCAGGTGCCGACCCACAGCCGGCCTGACCGATCTTCCAACAGCGACGAGACCTTGTTTCCACCCAGGCCGTCGGCGGTGGTGAACTGGGTGAATACGTCGCCATCGTAGTGAAATAAGCCTTCTTCAGTACTAAACCACAGGTGGCCTTGCCGGTCTTCCAGGACGGCGCTGACCTGGACATCGGTCAGGCCCTGGGCGGCGGTGAACGACACAAAGCGCTGGCCGTCGAAGCGATACGCACCGTTGGCGCTCCCTACCCACAGATGCCCGGCCCGGTCCTCCATCAGGGCCCGCATATTGTCAAAGCGGGGCAGCCCGTCCTGTTGCGGATCGAAAACTTTATGGGCCTGTCCATCGTAGCGCGCCAGGCCTGTCCCGCCCAAATAGCCGATCCACACGTGGCCGGCGCGATCCACCAGCAGGGTTTCTGCCTTTTCTTGGGGCGCGCCCTCCAGAGGGACGAAGGTCCCGTCCCGATAGCGGCTCACACCCGTTTGCGTACCCAGCCAGATCTGTCCCGCATGATCCTCGGCAATGGCCCAGACGGGGGCATTTTTTGCCCGATAGGTGGCCCCAAAGTTGGTCAGCTGGCTCCCCTCGAAGCGACTCACCCCGCCGCCCCAGGTGCCGACCCACAAGTACCCCGCCCGGTCTTCATAAAGGGCTTGCACGTTATTATCGGCCAGGCCCTGTTCCCGAGTGAAGGTCGCGAAACGCGCCCCATCAAAACGAATAAGCCCGTCCCGGGTGCCAATCCACCAGTACCCGGCCCGGTCTTCCAAAAAGGCGGTCACGTTATGGCCGGCCAGGCACTCTTCCTGGGCGACGGTGACAAAGTCCGCCCCGTCATACCGCATGGCCCTGCCGTTCCGGGTGAGAATCCACAGCCGGCCGGCCCGGTCTTCCAAAAGGCGGGTCGGATTAGCTGCCAGGCTGTCTTTGTAGGTGACGGTGACAAAGTCCGCCCCATCATACCGCGTTAAACCGTCCCCGGCGAGAATCCACAGGTGCCCGGACCGATCTTCCAAAAGAGCGGTCACCTCGTCAAGCCCCCGGCCGTCTTCTCTAAAGAAATGCGCGAAACCCTGCCCGTCGTAGCGCGTTAAACCGCCGCCCCGGGTCCGACCGTACATCCACAAGCGCCCGGACCGGTCGATAAAAATTCGTTCCATAGGGCCCATACCTGAATCGATAGGCAAAGTAAAGCGTTCACCGTCAAAGCGGGCTATCCTATTCGCCCATGTACCAAACCACAGATGCCCGGACCGATCTTGGGCTATATCGGTGATTACCATACTGGTCAGACCATCTTCGACGCCAAAGCTCAACCAGGGCCCTTGCCGTCTACCCGCACCGGCCAGGACACCAACAGTCGGGCTGACCGAGCCGGCGTAGGGCTTCAGGTAGTAGCGCAGTGGCGCCGGCGAACTGGCCGGGGCGAAGACCGGCCCCAGACGGGCCATGGCAGCCGACCACGCAGGATCCCGCTGCAGTCCAAGGTATGCTTCTAGTCTGGCCGTCGGCGTGGCGAAGGCGAAGAGCCGGCTGAAGACGCTGTCCACCGTGGCCCGACCGGTTTCTTCTGCAGGCGCGAAGCCGCGCTCTTGCAGAATAGGGGCCAGCTGGTCCTGGTAAACCCGGCCGAACTCGGCCATCCGCTCGGGCGGCACCCAGAAGGACAGCCGCGCCAGCGTCGACTCGGCGGCCGCACTGGGGAGCGATAGGCCGACCAGGAGGAGCACAGACAGGATCAGGCTAGCGCAGCGCATGAGAGGCTTGGGAAAGTGGAATTCATCGTCGATGGCCTTTCTGATAGGGGTAGAGTACATCAGTAGGTCAGTCGCCACCAAAGTTGAAATGGGGCAAAACGGTCAGTCGATTGTCACCCCGGCCCTAAAGCGCCCACAAAAAGGCCGCCCGGCCGTGCGGCAGGTCGATTTTCAGGTGTTTTTCAAAGAAAACTATAATGGGATATACTCCGAATTAGCCGAACTAAAACGGATTATATTGCGGAATAGTTAAGTTATCACTTATACCAATTATGAAGTACTGATGCCCTAATGTTTGGCGCGTCGTCCCTCGGGAGGGCGTGAAAACATCCGGACAATTTGAAGTCAATCTGATATTATTCTTCACAGGCAAGCGGCCCCAAGGCGACCGACCGATTCCCAACCGTCACACTGGCAAATGCTCTTCAAACCACAGCAGCGTCCGCCGGGCGCAGTCGCGCTGGTGTTCCAGTTGGCGAAAGCCGTGCCCTTCGCCGGGATAGACCACCAACCCCGTGTCAATGCCGCGGTGTTCCAGCGCCCGGTACACCACCTTGCTCTGCGACAACGTACAAATGGGATCCTGGTCGCCGTGCAGCAATAATAGCGGGCAATTGATCTGATGCAGCTGCGAAAACACGTCGCTGTTGGCGGCTGCCTGCTCCATGGGCCAGCTGACCGGCGCAATATACTCGTCCTCATAAGTAAAATCGCCCGTCTCCAAGGTCATCCAGCGATTGTCGATAAATCCGTACAGGGCCACCCCGGTCCGGAAACGGTCGCTGGCCGCCAGCGCCTGCAGCGTCATATAGCCGCCGTACGAACCGCCGAAAATACCCACCCGCTCCGCATCGGCCAAGCCCATCTCTGCCAACTTGTCGATACCCGTGATAATATCATCTAGATCGGCCTCTCCCTGGCAGCCGATATTGGCGCCCAGGAAATCGTCGCCAAACCCCAGTGAGCCTCTAAAGGCCGGCTCGAAAACGCGATAACCGGCGCGCAGTAAATGTCGATGCCGCACCGCCTCGCCCCGCTGCGCCTCCACCGTGCCGGCGGGCCCGCCGTGGGCCCGCACCAGCAAGGGCGCCAAAGCCGGCGTCGAGGCGCATTCGTAGATCACGCCGCAAAGGGCCAGCCCATCGGTGGCGGTCCAGTCTACCAGCTGCACCTGCAAATCGGTAAAATCGTCGGGCTGGGGAATCTCGAGAGCCCGTTCGCCCCAAGCCAAATAGGGAAAGCGCTGCTGATCCCCGGACTGATACACCAGCCTTGCGGCCACTTCTACCACTTGACCAGTGGCGGCCAGCGGCAGCGTCGTGGCCGCGCCGTCGAGGCCTAAGCGCGCCGTCGTCCGCCCAGTCCCATCTACATAAGAAACCCACAGGGTATCGGCGGCCAGCCAGCCGAAATCGTCTATGTAGCGGTCGCCCGCCGTCAATTTCTGCGGCTCCCCGTCCCAGGGCTGCCACCACAAATCAGTATGCGTAGTAATGGGCCGTTGCAGACTAAAATTGGCCTGGTACACCACCCCCGAAGCGTCGGGCGCCATGCGGACCTGTCCAGCTTGCCCCGCCCCCGCCGTCAATTCGACGACCTGGCCAGTGGCCAGATTGCAGGCCCGGAACTCGCCGCGCATGGCCTCTTCGGGCACGGTATTGACCGACTCACTCCAGGCGCAGCGCGTCCCATCGGCCGCCAGACTCAAACTCGAACACCCCGAAGGGATCTCGGCGACTGCTCGCCAGCCCGTCGCCGGATCATAGGCTTGCAATTCGTCGCGATCCCGCTCCCGAGGGAAAAGCACGGGGCCCTCCTCTCGGACACCGCGCACGATCGCCACCGCCTGCACTCCGCCTGCCCGCCAGCAAAGATCGACCTCGCCCGTTCCTTCGGGTATTTCTAACAGCCGATATCGCTGTCCATGCAAATCAACGCGATACAGTACGCCTTCCTGCAAAACCACCAGGTCCGCCCCGGACGGCCACACCCCCTCGACCTCCTTGAGGCCGGCAATGGGCTGCAACTCACCGCCCTGCTCCAGCCAATACAGGCGCGTACCCGCCCCTTCCGGACAGGCCTCAAGCAGACAGACCAGACGGCCCCCCTCCAGGGCCAATAACTGAGCCACTTGGTTCAAGCCGCGTTCGGGATCCGTATCCTGTTGTTGCGTTTGGGTCAACTGCAATTTGGACGCCAATGCCTTTAGAGCCAAATCGCCCTCTCTTTCCTTCAGGTCAATCTCCACATCACGATGCCAGCTCCTGCAATTGTTCCCTCGATTCGTGCTCGCACGCCGACTTGGCCAAGGCCGTTGCAGCCAGTTGGTGCGCCAGTTGGCCCTGGTCGCGGTCTGCCAGTCGCTGCGCCTTCTCCAACCAATCGGGGCGAATCCGGCCGGCCCCGCCCAAAGCCCCGGCAATAGCCCCGGCCATTGAGCCAATAGTATCGGCATCGCGGCCAAAATTAGCCCCGTAAGTAACGCATTTCTCGACCTCGCCCTCGGCCAACCAGAACAAACCAAGCGTCAGGGGTACGGTCTCGCGGCTGTCGCAGATGATGCGCTTGAAAAAGCGCGTCCCATCGGCGTAGATTGCCTCACGAAAAGCCCCGTATTCGCCCTGGGCTCGGGCCACTTCCATCACCTGGCCGATCAAATCGACCATCTCGGCCCCGCTCCAGGGCAGTACCGCCGCCAGCGCCGCTTCTACCACCTCGTCCCTGTCCACCCGCGGCTTGCAGGCCTGGGCCACCGCCGCCGCCATCGCCGCCGCCCCGTCCTGGCAAAAGCCGACGTCGTATACGTGGATCAGCCCGGCCAGCGCATAGGCCTGGGCCGCCGCCGCCGTCGGATTGCAGGCGTTGACCAACCCCACCGGCGAAATACACATCGCCGAACTCGAACTGGGCATATTGCCCAATCCGGCCTGGCGCGGCAGGGCGTGCATCCTCAGCTTGGCCGCCGTATGCAAAACGGAAGGAAAGAATTTGCCGACCTTGTCTCCGAAGATGGCCCCAGCTTGGTCGACCCACTGGCGCGCCCAATCGTCCAGAGTCGCATAGCCGCCCGATTGCACCAGGGCATCGGCCAGCAGCGTCTTCATCACCGTATCGTCGGTGCCGTCGGACGTGAAATCGGCGACCCAGCCGAATTCTCTTTCGATTTCTCGATAGTCCTTATTCTCGGTTGGCGTGCCAATAGCATCGCCGATAAGACCGCCGACCAGGCAGCCCAAGCATTTATCGTACAGCGGTGATTGTTCCATTCTACTCCTCAGGTAAAGCGGCCAAAAGGGGTTCCCCTGCCAGATAATCCAACGAGGCCAGAAAGCGATCCGCCGTGGTCAGCGTGCGGTTGAAATAGGGATTGGCGCCATCGCGAAAATTGAAAAATCCGTGCGGCTGATCCTCGTATAAATGCAGGTCGCAACGCCGCCCGCAAGCCACCATGCGCTGGCTATAGTCCTGCGCCGTAGCCACCGGAATCAGCGGATCGGCCGTACCCAAAAAAACTGTGGTAGGCGGGGCCGCAGCATCGATATTGTGCAGCGGCGAAATCGTCCGCCAAGAATCCCGCACCCGCTCGTGGCCCCAGCCATTGGGCCCATTGTCGAAAACCGGATTGAACAGCACAAGGGCGTCCGGCCGCGACGAGACAGGACTGTCCGCATCGTCCCCATCAAATCCATCGCACAGGGCCGCAGCAGCAGCCACGTGCCCACCCGCCGAGCCGCCACCGGCGGCCAATTTGCCCGCATCCAGCCCTAACTCACTGGCATGGGCCCGCATATAGCGCAGGGCAGCCTTGCCGTCTTCGACACAGGCGCTGGGAGGCGTGCCGTGCTTTGCTTCAACACGGTATTCGGCCGCCGCCGCCACCATGCCGCGCCGGGCCAAATAGCGGCAATGGGGATAGAACTGCTCGGGCGTGCCGTTGAGCCAACCGCCGCCAAAGAAAAAGACAATGCCGGGGGCAGCACCGGCAGCGGCGACAGAACGGAACACATGCAGACGGAGTTCCCCTTCGGCGGCGGTTTTGTACACTGGCCTGTCGTCGGGAACTGCCCCGGCCAGATCGGAGGAATTTACGGGAGATGCAGATTCAGTCATAGAGGACTCTCTTTGATAATAGTGTCGACGGATCGTATAGAATTCAAAAGGAGAAATCGCGCTTTGTGCCTCGTGGACTTGGACCGAAAGCGGCCTGTGTGTCTTTTGAGCTGTTTGATAAATACCGCCCGTTGAGCCCAGGGAGCGACCAACCGCCGCGTCGATTATGCAGAAAGCCCCAGATCCTGGCAAGCCACCGCCCCGCAGCATTGGAGCCACACGCCCCGGACCTATTGACACAGCCCCCCCGGCGAGGTATGATCGGGTACTTACCCCTGGACTGGAGGCTTGCATGCACCGCTACCATCTGCTCGACGATGACGCCGTAGCCCGCTTTATCGCCACCGGCTACCACCTCGTCCAGCCAAATATAGACGCCGCAGTGCTCGCCGATATCTGCACCCTGACGCGTCAGGCCGCCAAGGAAGGCAGCAATCCCGGCAACGCCATTTACGACCGGGTCCCGCCACTCCAGGAAGTCTTTTCGCACCCGCAGATAGTCGGCGCCCTGACCAGTCTGTTGGGCCCCGGCTACCGCATGGAATGCCATCGCCACCTGCACCTGACCCAACCCGGCTCGGTCATGGGCGGCTTTCACCAGGACGGCACCCCGCGTGCTTTTAAAGGCTGGAACCGGCCCTGGCGCCGCTGGCACCGACCGCGCAAAGTAATCGCTGTTTTCTTTCCCCACGCTGTACCGTTGGCAATGGGGCCCACCAGCCTAATCCCCGGATCGCACTACTACGACCGGCGCCCCGACGGTCTTGAAAAGCTGGAAATGCCCCTTACATCGCCAGCCGGCACCCTGGCTCTGGCACACCACGCCATCTGGCACCGCGCCCGGGCCAACGGCAGCGACCAAGAGCGCATTATGCTCAAATTCATCTTCAACCGGGCCACCGAGCCGCACCAAAGCCATTGGCAACACAAAGCGGATTTCACACCTGATTTTGGCGCCCTCAGCCAAGGCCCTTTGCAACGCCTGCCCCGGGCCTGGTCCCATACCTGGGACTGGTTGAGCGGCATTTCCGACTCCTCCGCGGCGGCAGAGGAGGGCCCCTGGCGGGAATTGCTAGCCGATCTGGATGCCGACGACGAGGCCACCGCCATTGAAGCGGCGTACCGACTGGGCACCCATATGGACCCATCTCTGGCCGACCTGCTCTGCACCCACCTAACCGAGCCGGAATACCGCGAAACAGCAGCCCGGGCCCTCAGCACCGGCGGTCCGACCGCCGCCACGGCCCTAGCCAGAGTATTGGACCAGCAAGACCCGTGGAGCCGCGCCACCGCCGCCGACCTGCTGGGCGACCTGGGCCACGACGGCCTGGTCGCCCTGCCGCAGATCACCCAGGCCCTGGACGATCCCGACCCGTGGGTGCGCCACAACGCCGTCCAGACGCTGGAAATTTGGGGCCAGGGGGCCCTGCCAACCGAGGACCGCCTGATCCAGGCCCTGGGCGACGAACACCCCTTTGTCCGCTTCAACGCCATTTCCGCCCTGGTCAACCTGCGGCCCCAGTCCCAGCACTATCTACCCCTACTCAAACAGCTGGCCGACCGCGATACCGGCATGCAACAGTGGAAAGCCGCCGATACCGTGCGCCAGTTGCAATACGCTTAAACGCGGTACGCAAACTCACTGTGTGGCCCGAGCGCTAGGTCCATATTGGTCCTAATCCGCCAACCAACGGTACATCACGTGCGCGTCGACCAGGCCCAATGACCGGTGGCGGAAAGCCCTGGGCAAGGTGCCGACAACGGCAAAGCCCAATTTCTCCCACAGAGCCACGGCCGCGGTATTGGTGGCCACCACCAAATTGAACTGCATCGCCAGATAGCCGGCGCCACGAGCCTGCCGCAACGCATGCTCACCCAGCAACCGCCCCCAACCTTGTCCCCGATAGGCCGGATCGACCATAAACGACGCATTGGCCACGTGATCCCCCAAGCCCGGTTGGTTGGCCTTGAGTATATAGGTGCCCACAATCTCATCCGCCACCAGGGCGACATAGGTCTGTACCTGTTCCCCCAACCATACCGCCAGTGCCTCCTGGCGCCCGATATCCGGGTCGTATACATAGGTTTCACCCCGGCGTACCACCTGGCGAAAAATGCTCCACACAGCCTCGGCGTCGGCGCTTGTGGCACGGCGGATCTGCAGATCGTTCTGATCCAACTTCGGCTCCTCTTTGACAGAGCATATATATATGATGATTATAGATTAAATAGGATATAAACCTCTCAGACAAGGACGCATGACTCTCAATCCGTTCAAACCTTTCGCCACTTATCTTCGTCCCTATCGCTGGGCCCTGGTCGCCGGTATGGCCTTTTTATTGGGCGAGCAGCTGGTATCCGTTTCCATCCCCCTGATCTTAGAACGGGCCATCGACGGCGCCCGTGACAGCCTCGACCAGGCAGACCCGAACTTGGACTTGCTGATTCGCTACGGCGTCCTTATCGTCGGCCTCGGGGTGGTGCAGTGGGGCATGGCCTTCGGCATGCGCTGGCATTTGGCCGCCACTTCCTACCGTGTCGAACGCGATATCCGCCAGCGCTATTTCGCCCACATCTTGACCTTGCCGCTAAGTTATTTCCAACAGGCCCGGACCGGCGACCTGATGGCCCGGGCGACTAACGACGTCGAAGCCGTGCAGCGCTATCTCAGCCACGGTTTCCGCATGTTCCTGGGTGCTCTGCTCGGCTTTAGCTTCAGCATGGTGGCCATGTGCCTATACGACTGGCAACTGACCCTGTACGCCCTTTTGCCCATGCCCATTATGACCGTGGTTTTGCGCCTGGTGGGCAGCCGGGTGCGGCAGCGTTACCGTCTGGTACAGGAGCAGTTCGCCGCCATCAGCGCGACGCTGCAGGAAAACCTGTCGGGCATGCGGGTAGTCAAGGCCTTTGCCCGCCGGCAGGGCGAAATCGAGGGCTTCGCCGCTCTCAACGACGAGTACGTCGAGCGCAACCGTCGCCTGATCTATATCTACAGCACCTTTCATCCCTTCACCTTCCTTATCAGCGGCTTGTCGATGGTCTTCATCCTGTGGCTGGGCGGCATCCGCGTCGTCGAGGGCACGCTCACTCTGGGGGCCTTTGTCGCCTTCAACGCCTATCTGATCCGCATGAGCCGCCCAATGATGATGATGGGCCGCATCGTCGACGAATTCCAGCGCGCTATGGCCTCCATGACGCGCATCGAGTCGGTACTCAAGGAACAGCCCCAAATCGACCAACAAGGTCAGACAGAAGACGGTTTTTCCGTCAAGGGTGAGATCGAATTCCGCCGCACCTCCTTCGCCTACAACGGCCAGCCGGTACTGCACGATATAGATGTCCGCGTCCCGGCCGGCAGCACCCTGGCCATTGTCGGCCGGGTGGGCTCGGGTAAGAGCACCCTGGCCCGGCTCATCCCCCGGCTCATCCAGGCCGGCGAGGGCCAAATCCTTATCGACGGCAAACCCATCGAGGAAATTCCGCTGCGCGCCTTCCGCGACGCCATTGGCTATGTGCCCCAGGAAACCTTCCTGTTCTCCGAGAGTATCCGCGACAATATCGGCCTCGACGAGGCGGCCCCGCAACAGATCGACGACGCCCTGGAGGTGGCCCAGCTGGCCACCGAATTGAGCACGTTCTCCGAAGGGCTGGACACCGTCGTCGGCGAGCGCGGCGTCACCTTGTCGGGCGGCCAGAAACAACGCACCGCCCTGGCCCGCTCGGTCGTGCGGCAACCGAAAATACTCATCCTCGACGACGCCCTGGCCAGCGTCGATACCCGCACCGAAGAGGAAATTCTCAAGCGTCTGCGCCAGATCATGGCCCAGCGCACCACCATCCTCATCGCCCACCGCATATCCACCGTCATGGGCGCCGACCGGATCATCGTACTCGACGAAGGGCGCATTGTCGAAGAGGGCACCCACGACCAGCTGCTGGAGCACGGCGGCATCTACGCCGATATGTACCGACGCCAGCATCTCACCCAGGAATTGAGCGATCTCTGATGCCGCCGACCACTCGGGATGAACAAGAAATAGACAAAAAATCCATCGATCTGCGCCTGGTGGCTAGTACTCTGACATTTTTATTTTAGTGGATTCTCCGTTATCCTATTAAGCCCTACAACGGAGGTGATCCATGCGCAAACGCTATTTGGTCGATCTGTCTGCCAGCGAGCGGGACCAACTTCATGGTTTGATCCATCAAGGTACGGGCAAAGCCCGTCGTCTCACTCGGGCTCGGATTCTGCTATTGGCCGACCAAGGCCAAACCGATCAAGCCATTGCTGAAGGGCTTCACACCCATCGTACGACGGTGGAGCGGATTCGGAAACGCTTTGTCGAAGAGGGCTTGGAGGCGGCGCTGTCGGAAAAACCGCGGCCGGGCAACCGGCTCAAGCTGACGGGCAAACAAGAAGTCGTGTTATTAGCGTTGGCCAGCGAAAAGCCCCCCGAGGGGCGCAAACGCTGGACCATACGCTTGCTGGCCCAGCGCCTGGTCGAGATGCAGGTGGTCGACCGAATCTCCCGGGAGACGGTCCGCCAACGCTTAAAAAAAGTGAGTTGAAACCCTGGCAACGCAAACAGTGGATCATTCCTCGAGTCGATGCCGAATTTATCTGGCGCATGGAAGCCATCCTCGACTTGTATGCCGCCCCCCTCGACGAGGCGAGTCCGGTGGTCTGTTTTGATGAGCAGCCCTATCAACTCATCGGCGAAGCCCGGGCGCCCTTGCCCATGGAAGCAGGGAAACCGCACCGATACGATTATACCTATAAACGCCAGGGGCATTGTAACCTATTTGCCTTCTTTGCGCCCCACTTGGGCTGGCGGCACATCAAAGTCACTAAGCAACGCTGTAAAACCGATTATGCCCACTGTATGAAAGACTTGGTCGATATCCATTTTCCACAGGCTCAACGAATTCGCGTGATCGAGGATAATCTCAATACCCATACCCCGGCGGCCCTGTATGAAACCTTTGCCCCGGCGGAAGCCCGCCGCCTCTTACGCAAATTAGAATTCCACCATACGCCGCCCCATGCCAGTTGGCTGAACATGGTGGAGATTGAACTGTCGGTCCTCAGTGAGCAGTGCATTGGCCGACGACTGCCCGACCAAGAGACTCTTCGACGAGAGATCGCTCCCTGGCAACAACAGCGCAACCAGCAACAAAAGACGGTCCAATGGCGATTTACCGCCGAAAAGGCCCGGCAAAAGATGAAATCACTCTATCCTGCAAATTCATAATGTCAGAGTACTAGTTGGCCTTTGTTTGCTTCCCAATACTGTCCGCGCCCATGAATTTCCCTGTGGTCACGACCATCTGCCGGGTTCGGCCGGTCAGGTTTTTTTGCAGAGCGTCTGCAACGATGAGGCCTCTCCCTGCACAGCCGGTTGTTTCGATATCACCACCCGCAACGGCCAGTCCTATTGTTCGTGCGGTCAGAGCGATTGCGAGACCGCTGTGGCTGCCACCTTCGTACCTGTGGCAGCTGGGCCGGTGGAAGCCAATACAACGCGCACGTTCAAACTGAGGACCTCGGGGATGGAGGCCCTAAGCGTGCTGGTCGAGGAAATGGAAGTGGCTTCGTTCGGGACTTCGGACGAAGATACCTTTGGCCCGGACGATGTCGACGCGGTCGACGGCAGCGCGACTATCGAATTCGGCTCCTTTGACGACCCCGAGGCCGTCGAGGCGACGGTGACCGATTTATTTATCCAATTGGCTACCCTGGTCGGCGATGACAAGCAGAGCGGCCTCAATACGGTTGAATTGCGCGATGGAGCGCCGATTTTCATGCTCTATGATTCCACTAACAACACTTTCCGCCTGGCCGAGGAAGGGGCCATCGCCCTCGAACTGGACCTGGAGAACGACCTGGCCGGACGCCAGCAGGCGGTGATGTATTTCGACGGCCATTTCGACGCGGACGGCAATCTGGCCATCTTTGGGCAATTGGCCGTCAGTATGGAGGCTACGGCCATTGTTCGGCAGACGTGGGGGCAGGCCAAATTCCTCTTGCGGCAAATGTTGACGGGCGGGGGGGACGAAGAGGAGCTTATCGTGCGTCCGGAGTCGGAAGCGACCCCGGCAGAGTAGAGGGATGGCAGACTGGGTCCCGGTCGAGGCCGATCTAGATACCATTGCAGAGCGCTACGACCAGCCGCTGTTTGAGCTGGTCGAGGGGCGCGTGCCCGCCTTTATCTTTCGCAGTGCGTACTCGGCCGACCACGCGGCTTCTCTGGTCGACCGTTTTTACCGGCGTGGCCTGCTGTTCGACCCGCGTCTGCGGGAGGGGGTGGGGCGGGTCGATGTTGGCACCAGCATGGGGAGCCACGGCCGCGACCCGGACCGTTTTTTTCAGCACGCCGACCAGACCAACGCCCTGTTCGCCACGCTCTTTGACGGCTGCGACAATCCGGTGGAGCGGATCTACCGGACGGTGGCGGGCTTGGCCCCCGGCAAACAGGTGAAAACGGCGCGCGAGGCCGACGGCCGCCTGTACGGGCCAGCTATTTTTCGTACCTATTACGAAGAACGGGGCCACGGTCCCCATACCGATACACTGTGGCGCGACCGGGTGGAAAATACCCCCCGCAGCCGCTATGCTATCGGCCGTTTTGAACACCAGCTGTCGGTGGTGTTGTGCTTGCAGGATTCGGCGCAGCACCCGGAGAGCGGCCAGACGTTTTTGTACCGGCAGCGCTGGACCCCGGCTATGCAGACGGGTTGGAATAAGACGTTCCACCGGGACGCCCAGGAGCAGGGTATCGCGCGGGTGCGGGTGCAATTGCAGCCGGGTGATTTGTACGTCTTCTGCTCGGAGTATGTGCACGAGGTGCCCCACGTCCAGGGCGACAAGCCGCGTATTGTGCTGGCGGCTTTTTTCGCTATGTCGGAGGAGGACGGGGAGATCTACGGCTGGTCTTGAGTCTAATCGACGCGGATCTTGGCCAATTCCTTTTCGTCGAATTCGATGCCTAAACCAGGATCTTCCGGGACGGCGGCGTAGCCAGGTTGGAAGTCGAGCGGCTCTTTGAGCAAGACGTTGCCGCGCGAGCCCCCCACGTCGGTGGCCTGGTGGATATTGCCGCCTTCCAAAATGACCGCGTTGGGTGTGGCCACGGCCAGGTGGATAGACGCGGCGACGTAGGGCGGCAGGCCCGAGCTGACGTGGGGCGACCACAAAATGCCAAAGGTATCGGCCATATCGGCAATGCGTTTGCATTCGGTGATGCCGCCGGCGCGGCTGATATCGGGGTTGATGACGTCGGCAGAACGGGCGGCGAACAGATCGCGAAATTGAAAGCGGTTGGCCAGGGTCTCGCCCAGGCAGACGGCGGTGTCGAGGGCTTCGGCCAGCCTTGCATAGTTGGGATATTCCTCCGGCATAAGGGCGTCCTCGAACCAACCGATATTGCCCAGGGTGTCGAGTTTGCGGCCAATGCCGATGGCCTCGTGCAATTTGAAGGCACCTAACGAATCGATCAGTACCTGGCCCTTGTCGCCCACGACCGCAGAGATTTCTTCTACTCGCTTAAAATCGTCGGAGCCGGGGCCTTTCGACAATCCCATCTTTACCGCAGTGAAGCCTTCCTCGACGGCTTTTTGGGCGCCTTCCGGGGTGCTTTCGCCCCGATAGGTGGGGATGGTATCGCGGTATTTCCCGCCCAGCAATTGGTACAGCGGCAGGCCGGCGAATTTTCCCAGAATATCCCACAGGGCAATATCGACACCGGCTAGCGATTCCATAAAGAAACCAGTCGAATAGCCCCGCAGCCGCTGGCTGGAGTACATTTTTTCCCACAGCGGGCCAATGCGGCGGGCGTCCTGGCCTATAAGTATGGGCGCCAATAGGTCGGTGATTACCTTGGCGTGCACCGCCGGGGCCGCCGGGGCGTGGGCTTCGCCCCAGCCGATAAGACCCTGGTCGGTGGTGATTTTCACCAGTACCGTCTGGGCGTGTCCTTTAAAGCGGGAGGGGCTGGCGTGGTCCAGCCGCCGGCCAATACCGGCGCCGTTTTTCAAGGCGCCCAGGGGCGGCATTTCAATAAATGCGTCGGTGGGCAACGGGCTGGCCGGGGTGCGGGTGATAATGGGTTCGACGCGGGTTATTTTTAGCGGCGGGGTGCCGCGGTTGCTCTGTTCGATTTGTTCGGTTGTGGACGGGCCGGCCATAAAGTCTCCTATGGACATCTGTAAAGACGGTGGGTCAGCTGTGGTGTCGCCTAGGCCAAACTAGGGCATCGCCCATTGTCCGACAAGCTATTTGGTGATATATTCTTTTTATATAGAGACTGTGTTGCGCAGCTGGCGGCGGATGCCGCGGGAATGGCGGGCATACTTGATTGACGGGAACGGTTTGGACTGTTCCCGCCGGACAAGTGCGCCCGCCATTTTTTTGTTGGCGCATGAGGCCGGAAAAAGCGCCAAGCGCGAAAGGAAGACCCATGACGACGCACCAGGAGCATATCCGCCAACACCGCCAACTTATGCAGGAAGAGGGGGGACAGGCCATTGCCGAATTGGTGGCAGCCCATCCCGAATACGCCGTCGACCAGGACCAAAGCGGTAGTGCCAGCGTGACCAATTACGTGATTTTTGGCCGCTGCGGCTCGCAGCCGGCGGTGTTCAAATATTTCTGTGAGGACCAGCGCAGAGAGCGCGAAGTATACGGTTTGCGCCACTGGGCCGACAGTGGCCTGGTACCGGCTTTACTGGGTCAGCAGGGCCGGCGCTTGATTGTCGTTGAGCGCTTTCCCGGTGCCTTTCTGCCCAGTCCCCAAGACCAGGGTTGGGAGGGTCTGGATAAAGAGACGGCGGGCTCTACCTTGGGACAGGCCACGGCCAAGCTCTGCGCTGTGCCGTTGGAGCTGGAAGCGGCGGCCGATTTCGAGGCGCGTTTTTACGGGGGACAAGGGCTAAAAGACTATTTTGCGGGTATCGTCGAGGGGGGGCGTCAAATGCAGCAAAAAGCCGACGCCTATGCGGACGAAATATTTGCCCGTTCTCTCGATTTGTTAGAGAGCCAGCTCAATTATATACTGGCGCAGCCGCGTATCCTGTATCACCAAGACGCGGCCAATATGCACTTTGTCGATAGCTGCTTCCGCGGTTTCTTCGATTTGGAAATGTGCCGTGTCGGCACCCGGGCCATGCAGTTGGGCTCGCTGTGGGGCGTGCTGGCTATTTGCCGGCTTGGGTCCCATTTTGCCCGCGGTATGGCCGCTGGGGGGGCTGCTTTGGGCGCGCGCGAATTGGAAGCCGGGCGCGCCTTCGCCCATTTCATGGTCTGGCGCGATATCGTCCGAATCGGCGGTTGGGGGGCCGATGCCGGGGCCCCGATCAGCCGCGAGCAGGCCGACCGATTCCGCTGTCATTTGGAGCGCTGCGACAGTTTGCGGTGGGAGGAGTGAGTGACAGCGGCTATTTGAGCAGGAGCATTTTACCGACCTGGGTGGAGCTGTTGGTCCGTAGGCGGTAGAAGTAGAGGCCGTTGGCTACCGGGCGGGCGGCTCCGTCCTTGCTGTCCCAGCTAATGCGGTGGCGGCCGGCAGATAGAAACCGGTCGAGCAGTTTGCGGACGGGCTGGCCGAGCGCGTTGTATACGTCTATTTCGACCTGGCCGGCCCGGTCGATCTGTAGCGGGATGGAAGTGTGGGTATTGAAGGGATTGGGGAAATTCTGCCCTAGCAGCGGCGCCACCGCCGTAGCGCCTTCTTCGACGGCGGTGGGGCGTTGCACGGTCGACAGCAGTACGGTGCCGTCCTGGCTGCCCGAAGCCAACAAGCGGCCGTCGGCGCTGAAGGCCACCGCCGTCACGTAGGAGGTATGGACGTCGGTCAATTCGCTGAAGGTGCGCTGGTGCAGATCCCACAGCAGAAGGGTCCTCCAGCCGCCCGAAGCCAGAAAGCGCCCATCGGGACTAAAGGATAACCCCGCCGGGGGATAGGGGAATCGTCCCAGGATTTCAGTCTTCTGCAGTTGGTGCATATCGCGCAATTCGACGGTGCCGTCGAGATTGGCCTGGGCCAGGTAGCGGCCATCGGGAGAGAAGGCCAGCCCTGTGCCGATCCAGCGGGTGGATAGAGCGGCGCGGTTGCGCCCGGTGTCCGCTTCCCAGAGGAGCAATTGCTGGTCCCAGCCAATCGAGGCCAGGGTGGTTCCGTCTGGAGAAAAGGCTAGATCGATGATATCTTTGCCATGACCGGTCAGCATCATTTGATCTCCCGTCTCTGGCCCATCCCACAAGTGCACATCGGGGCCGGCGGCCACGGCCAGATAGCGGCCATCCGGGCTGGTCGCCAGCCCGGTTATTTCCCTGGGCAGGTGCAGCCCTGTGCGTTTGCCGTTGTCCTCCAGATTGGTGAGGGCGACCGCCTGACTGGCGTCCCCCCAGGCGACGATCCTGGAACCGCCCCGGTCTAGCACTACTCCTTCGAGCCTGCCCGGGTAGCCGGTCTCCAGTTGCCTTACAACTTCCTGCTGGTCGATATCCCACAAGTTGATGATACCATTGCGGCTCCCGGCTGTGACCAGGTGGTGGCTGTCATGACTAATGGCCAAATCGTGGACGGTATCGCCTGGCTGCTCGGGGCGGAGGGAGACGGTCGTGAAAGAACTCAGGTCCCAAACGGCTATTCCACCCTGAGCTGTAATGCCGGCCAGACGCCCCCCGTATGGGTGGAAATCGATGGCGATGACCGGACCGGGACCTAGATCCAATACCGCCAGTTGTTGCAAGCGCGGCAGATCCCATAAAACGATCCTGCCGTCCCCGTCAATCCAGGCGAAATAATCACCCTGCGGCCCGGCGGCCACGGTCCGCAGACCGGCCGTTCCCGTCTCCATGCGGTGCAGTATTTGCCGTTTATCTAGATCCCAAATGAGGATTTCATCCTCGGTGGCCGAGAGCAGGCGGTCGCCCCCGGGCAAAAACGCCAAAGCCAAAATCCAGCCTCGTTGGGGCAGGCTCTGCAGGGGACTGTCGATGCGTCGGTCCCAGAGCCCTACTTCGTTGCGTCTGGCCGCGGCTACCAGGCGCCCGTCTGGGCTAAAGGCGATCCAGCTTGGACGGCTTACCCTGAAGCGGGTCGGAGCAACGGTCAGATCGGCTAAGTGTACCGTTTTTTCCCCAGCTATAAGATCAGTTCCCTCCGGATTGAACGCTAGCGCCGGACTTCTAACGCCGACATCGAGAGACACCGCTTGCCGTTTGGCCTGCCAGTCCCACAGGCGTGCGCTGCCGTCGCCGTTGCCTACCGCCAGCCAGTATCCGTCCGGGCTGAAAGCTAGTGCATTCGTCGAGGTCGCTGGCCGACCCATCAACAGGTCGGTTTGCTGCAGGCTCGCGGCCTCGAAGAGCCATACGCCCACGTTGGAGGTGGCGGCCAGGTGGGTTCCATCCGGGCTGTAGCGTAGCTGTTTCAACTGGCCTCGGCCCAACCGGGCGAAAGGGTTCAAAGGAGCCTCTCCAGTAGGCTCAAAGGGCATTTCGACATCTGCCAAGGGTTGGGTTGGAACGGGTTGGTAGCCCTCGTCTGGAGAAGTGGCTGGTCCCAACGCCACCCGGTAGATCTGCCCTTCTTCGGTGCCGATGAACAGGCGTCTAGGGACAGTCGGCTGCAGGGCCATGGCGCGCACGCGCCGCCCCTCCGGGAGTCCCTGCAGCCGCTGCCAGCTGGTCCCACTGTCGCGGCTCCAGTAGACGGCTCCCAGGCTCGTCCCCAGATAGATCCAGCTCTCTTCGCGCGGATCGGCCAGGAGGGCCGGGATGCGGCCGACCGGGTCTGTCAGACCGGCTCCGGCGTCGGTCCAGGTGGCGCCCTGGTCGCGGCTGCGCTGGATGGCCGCGGCGTTTCCCCGGCGGCGCCCTGGAGCCATGTAGAGGGTTCCGGAGATTGGAGATACAGCTAGAGCCTGGACGTCGCTGAATATCCGCTGGTCGTTGGTTTCCCAGGTCGTTCCGCCCAAACGGCGGTAGAATGGAGTTTCCGGACCGTAGTCTACGGCCGCATAGTGTATGCTCGGATTGGTCGGATCGGCTGCAAAGGAAACGGCTGCACCGGCACACAGGGCATCGGTGTGATATTGTCCGTCGCTATGCCGCTGTAGAGTCCTGGTTGTCGAATCGAACTGTTGAGTCCCCCAACATTCACCGCCTCCCACCCAGAGTTGGTCGCCGGCAAAATAGAGTGTCTGCACGGGTAGATAGCCGGCATAGAGCCAGCTATTGCCCCCATCCAAGCTTTCGTAGAGAACTTCCCGGCTGCCGGCGAATATATGGTCTTTGGCGGTCGGGTCGACAGCGACAGCGGTGATCTCCAGGCCGAGGTAATCGCCGTTATTGGAGACGATCTGGCTGAGTCCGTTGGTGGCTGGGACCCAGGTGGCGCCGCCGTCCGTGGTTTTGAATACGCCTTCCCCGCCAGTGCCGGCGTAGATAACGGCGGGATACTGGGGGTCGACGGCGATGGCGTTGATGGGGGAGGATGCGGCGAATATCTGTTCCCATGGGCCGGCTTGCTGACCGTATACCGCGGTGGTGGCCAGACCTAGATAAAGGACGGCTCTCCAGCACTGTTTGGTCTTTGCCATTGCGGCCCGGCCCGCTCTCGACATGACTCTTATTGCTCCAGCTCCCCTAGGCCTTATACGTCCAGTTCGATCAACCGGGGGTGCAGGCCGTCTTCCTCTATTTCTATCATAGCTATACCCACCGGCCGGTCAAAGCGGCGGGCGCCGCTGCTGCCGGGATTGAGGAAGAGGACACCGTCCTGCCACTCTATTTCGGGCTGGTGCGAATGGCCGTAGATAAAGGCCGACATGCCGGCGCTTTTGAGATCGATATTGAGGGCTTCCCGATCGTGCAGCAGATAAAAGCTGTGGCCGGCGACTTCCGCCACCGCGCTATAGGGCAGGGCTTGGGCCCACATATCTATATCGACATTGCCGCGGATGGCGGTTACCGGGGCGATTTTCTCTAGCTCCTGCAAAATGCCGTCTTCGCCGATATCGCCGGCGTGGACGATATGGTCGGAACCGACCAGGGCATCGAGGGCTTCGGGGCGCAATAGGCCGTGGGTATCGGAGATGACGCCGAGTTTGGTCATGGTGAATACCTGTGTTGATATCGGGTGAAAGGGTGAGGTCCTGGAGAGGCCGGTTTGTCGGCGGACAAAGGGCCTATTGGACCTCGGCCAATTGCCGCGCCCGGTGTCGGGAAAGAGCGTGGTTGAGATTATTGAGGGCGTTGAAGTCGGCGGCTTGGTCGGCCTGTTGGCGGGCCTGGTCGAGGAGGCCGGCCTGCTGGTAGGCCTGGGCCATGCGGTAGAGATTGTAGGGGTCTTGCTGATTGGCCTGACGCAAGTGCGCCAGGGCTTTGTCGGGCTGGTCTGTTTGCAGGGCGATCATACCTTCCAACTGGTGCGCCAGACGCGTCTGGGCGGTATTGTGCAGGGCCTGGGCTCGTTGCATGAGCTGCTCGGCCTGCTGGCGGGCCAGGGCGGTATTGCCTTGGGCCAGGGCCAGGCGACCCAGATTGAATAAATGGGCGCGCCGGGTATTGTCTTTTACCGCATCGCCCAGGTCGGCCTCTTCGACTACTGCCAGCGAGCGGGCAAATTGAGCGGCGGCTGCGTCGAGACGGCCCAATTCCAGCAGCAGGGTACCCATATTGATCAGGTCGGCGGAGAGGCCGCCGGCATCCTCGTTGGCCGTGGCGATTTCGGCCTGTTTGGCAAAATGGGCCAGAGCGCTGTCCAGATCGCCCTGGTCGGCATAGGAGACGGCCTGGGCGAAGAGGGCGGCGCGGCGCTCGCCGTCGTTGCGGGCCCCGGCAAAGAGGGTGTCGAGCTGAGTCTGGGCTTCGGCGTGCCGACCCAGATAATTGAGATTGGTGGCAATGCCCAGGTACGAGGCGACAAAGTGGGGGTCCTGGGCCAGGGCACGGTGGTAGGAGGCTATTGAATCCTGGTAGCGACCCATTTTCAGCAATAATTCGGCGTACGAATCGTACGGATTGGGGTCGTCGGGGATCAGCTCGATATAGCGGCCGAAAGCCGCCTCGGCCGCCGAGTAATTACCCAGGAAGCGCTGCGCGTAGCCCAGCTGGTTGTAGATGGGGGAGAACTCGGGGTCGATGGCCAGGGCTTTTTCGTAGGCTGCAATGGCCTGGGGGTAATTCTGCTGGCCAAAATGGTGATTGCCCAAAAGGTTGTGGGCGCGGGGATCGCCGGGGTGCAATTCGACCAACTCACTGTAGTGCTGGCGCTGTTCCTGGGGGCGCCCGTTGGCCCCGGCGACAAGACCTTTAATCCACAGGCGCTCGCCTTGGGAAACCTGGTCGAGGCGGGCTTCGGCCTGGTCGAGATAGGCGAAAAATCCCTTGAAAGAAGGTTGCACCAGCGCCGCACTCAAATAACAGAGCCCGCATTCGGGGTCGGCGGCCAGGGCTTGTTGATAGAGCTGGGCGGCTTCCTGATTGCGGAGCTTCTCGGCCAGGTCGCGGCCTTGCAGATACAGTGTGCGGGCCTCTTCAGAAGCGGTGGTAAGGGGGATGGCGTCACGGGCGGCGACCAGTGCGGGAAGGACGAGTAGGACGATGAGAGTGAGGTAGCGGCTGGACTCGAACATGGCGGTTCCTCGGCAAGGGGTAGATTCATACCAGATTGACTTTAAGATATCCGGATATTTGCGCTGAATTTTGCAAAGTGTTGCGCTAAATATAGGGTATCAGTGCTTCACATTGGTATTAGAGGGCGTATATCAGACCGGCGCCCGGCGATCAGCTAGCGCAGATGCGGCAGGCGTCGTTGGGGGCCGGCGCCGACATCGACGACGGGCTCGGTGCAATCGACGCCGTGCTCGATAAGCACGTCCCAATAGGGGTCGCGGGTCTGTCTCAGCAATTCCAGCAGGCGCTCTCTAAGGCGGGTGGCCTGGGCCGGCTGGGTGGTGGCCAGATTGTGCTGTTCGTAGGGGTCGGCTTCGAGGTCGTAGAGCAATTCGACGCGATTTTCGATAAAGGCGTATTTCCACCGTTGGTCGACCAGGCCGCGCCAATCGGGCATGCCCAAATTCCAGCGCGGACTGCCGACCATTTCCAGCAGCACATCGGCGGGGCCGGCAAAGGGTTCGCCGCGCAGCAGGGGCGAAAAGTCTGCGCCTTGGACCCAGGGCGGGATTTCCTCGCCAATAAGGCCCAGGGTGGTGGGTAGCAAATCGACCAGGCTGAAGAGGCCTTCGACTAGGCCCTGGGCCGGCAATTGGCCGGGCCAGTGGAAAAGGGCCGGGATGCGCACCGATTCCTCGTGCGGGTGTTCTTTGGTGTTGAAAACCCCGTGTGAGCCCATATAGTCGCCGTGGTCGGAAAAATAGACGGTGAGACTGTTTTCAAAGCCGGGCTGGTTTTGCAGGCAGCCCATGAGGCGGCCAATATTCCAGTCGAGATTTTCGATCATGGCGTAATAGGTGGCCAGGTTCTGGCGCATGGCGGTGCTGTCGTGGAAATTGGCCCGCACCTCCAGGGCCGCCGGGTCGAAGCGTTCCCACTTCTCAGGGGCTTCTAGGGGAAAATGGGGCGGCGTTACAGACAGCACCAAAAAGAGCGGCTTGTCGCCCTGGTAATTCTGCAAATAGTCAATGACCCGGTCGGTGAGGGCGTCGGTTTCATAGCCTTCCAAGGGGGTGGGGTCCTCGGCGTGTTCTTGGTAAATGGAGCTATTGAAATGGCGGTTGAGATTTTCAAAGCCGTACCAATCCTGGAAGCCGGCCCTGTGGCTTTCGGGGGTGCGGTTGCGCGAGCCCCCTTCAAAGCGGCCGCTGGTATCTTCCTGGAGGCTGGCGGGAATTTGGTCGCGGACAATGCCGCAATGCCATTTGCCGAAATAGGCGGTGTGGTAACCGGCTTGCTGCAATTGGGTGGCGGTGGAAGGGGCGGTGGATTTGTAGACGTCGAAGAAACCGGCTACTGGGCCGGCGTGGGCGTGGCGGCCGCTAAAGATGGTCCCGCGCGAGGGGGTGCAGATGGGGCAGTTGGCGTAGGCGCGGGTAAAGCTGGACCCTTGGGCGGCGAGGCGGTCCATCGACGGTGTTTTGACATTGGGGTCGCCGCTATGGCCCATGGCCTGGCCGCGGTGTTCGTCGGAGAGGATATAGATGATATGGGGCTTGTCCAAAGGGATAACCTCCTGGTTGGCATGGGGGCGTTAGGAGGCAAAATAGGGAATGGCAACCTGGCCGACAACTGGGCTACTCCGTCCTAGCGCGCCGTTTAAGGGGCGGCCGGGCCGAGTACCAGGACTGGGTGGCGAATTTCTTCCGGGCGGATCTCCAGGGAGACGCCGAAGTGGTCTTGCAGGGCCTGCAGATGCTCGGTCCACTGGCCGGAGGACTCAAGGCGGAAGTCCACTTCGCCTTTGAAGGGGTTGGCCGCCGCTTCGCCCTGCCAGATGAATTCGATCCGGTCGATGCGGCGGTCGAGGCCGTTGTCGAGGGCATTGCGTAGCAATGTATCGACGATAAATTCCAACGAAGTCCGTTGGAAGCGGAAGTGGTGCCCCAGTGAGTTGACGCCGTATTCGGAGAGACTCTCTTGATGGCGACTCAAGGGCAGGGGGCGTCCGTCGTGGACAAAGACGAAGCGGTTTCTGGCACTTGTCCGCTCCGTGGTCTCGACGGCTAGACCTAGCGAATCCAACAACGGGGCGACCCGCTCGGGCCAGGGCAGGGCTTCCTTGAAACTAACCTCAAGTGATAGCGGTTGACGGCCCCATTCGCCGTCGGCCACGTAGAGTCCGGTGATGGTCTGGACAATATCGCGCAGCGGTTTTTCGATAAAGAAATGCTGCCGCACGCCGCCGTGGGCGTTGGTATGGTCCCCCGATATCATGCCCACAGGGCGCTGCCCGGCGGCTAGGGGCTGCACGGAGATATCTCCGGGCGGGACGTAAAAGGCGGGACAAAGGGCCGAAGACGGACTGATGGAGAGCTCGAACCACAGGGCTTGTTTGGTTTCCTGCGTCAGCGAGTCTATCGCTGTGTCCAGGCCGGTATATAGAGCGAACAGATCCTGCGGGATAGCTGCGTCGTAGGCGTCGTAGCGCAAGTGGCTCAGTTGTATCCACTGGCTGTCGACTTGTTGGTAGACAGTAGTGGCACGGGGCAGATTGATGGTCGGGTCTATATCGATCTGGTATTTGATACCGGGTAAATATTGGCCTCCCAGCGGCCTGCTGGTAATGGTATAGCGGATCAGCCCGTCTATTTCTTCCTGTGCAAAGGAGGAGGCCGATGTCCGGGTGTATTCGTTGTCGTAGCCGTACAGAGATCGGGCGACCCACCTGAAATCGATGTGCTGGTGGGCCGGGACCGGTTGGTGGTAGTAGCGGTCGCCAATCTGGATACGGCGGCTTTGGCCGTCGCTGACCACAATGCTGCGCTGGGGGCCGGCACCTATTTCGGCGCGTAGCAGATTGGGACTGGCCAGGTGCTGTTGGAAAGGCACCCGGTCGCCGTTGGCGCCGCGGATCCAACCGGAGACGCGGAAAGAGCGCACTTGCTCCAGGTTTTTCAAGGCCGCCGCCAGGGCGTCGGAGGAAGAGCCCCACCACAGCTCGCCGATGAGCACCAGGGCCAGGGCGGCGGCCAGGCCGGTCAGATAGGCCGGCTTGGAGCGGGCGCGCCGGAAGAGGGAGACCGGCCGAGGGCGGTTGACCAGTTGCGCCGTCAATTCGCCACGGGCTTCCCGCAGCAGGTCCGCGGGCGGTTCGGTGCGGCGGATCTGGTGGGCCGCATCAGTCACGGTCTTGGTCTGTTCCACTTCCCGGCGCTCGGCGGGGTGCTGGGCGAGGTAGGCGTCCATTTTAGCGTGGTCGACCGGGGCCAGTTCGTCGCGGGCGTAGTCGCCCAGCAATTGTTCGAATTCTTTGCGGGTAATCACGGTCTGCCTCTCAAGCGTCGGATGGGTGCAATTGCTGGCGTATTTTTTTTAGGGCTTTGTATTCGTTGGCCCGCGCCGCTTCCTCGGAACAGCCCAGTTGGGCGGCGATTTCAGCGAAGGGCAGGCCCTCGAAATTGCGCAGGACGAAGACATTGCGCTGGCGGGTGGGCAGACGGGCGGCCAAGCGCCGCACTCGATCGAGCATGAGCGTTTCTTCCATAGGGCTTGTGTCGTCCTGGGGGGGCGCTACCAGATCGGCTTCGTATTGGTGCTGCCGTTGGCGGCGCTGGACTCCTTTGAGGGCGATATTCAAGGCAGTGCGGCACAGCCAGGCTTTGGCGGTGGATATCGATGCGGACGGTCATTTTTATATCGCCGACCGCTTCAACTTCCGGGTGCGTCGGGTCGATGGGGAGACCGGTATTATCAGCACGGTGGCCGGCTCAGGGGCCGAGGGTTTCCTCGACGATGGGATCGCGCCGGAATGCAGTTTTTCGATCATCCGCGACGTCCTGCTCGACCAGCGAGGCGGGCTGTATATCGCCGACGGGGGCAATTCCCGCATTGCCCGGTTGGCGCTCGATACGGGACGCATTGAGATTGTCGCCGGGCGCGGCGGCGATGGTTTTTCGGGCGATGGCGGCCCGGCCACGGCGGCGCTTTTGAACAAGCCGTACAGTATTGCCCTGGACCCCGGGCACAATTTGTACATTTTTGACGACGACAACGCCCGCCTGCGCCGAGTAGACGCCCAAACAGGCATTATCACCACCGTGGCCGGAACCGGGGTCCGGGGTTTTTCGGGCGATGGCGGCCCGGCCATGGCGGCGACTATGATGTCGGCCAATACTTGATTATTATGATTAGGGTGGGTCTGGATAACCGGATCAGATCCGCCAAATTTACCAACTTGAAGATCGGGAGATTGATCCATGGACGACTATTCTCATATAGAAAAGCCGGATTTACCGTATCGCTATGAATTCGGCATAGAAGAATTGGACGCGATGTCGCAATGCCTCGACGCCCACGGGTTTGCCGTGATCCAAAACGTGCTACCGGCGGATTTGGTTGGGCGTTTGCAGCAGGCGGTATACGAGGGCACCGACCCAGAGGGCCAATTGGAGCCGGGCCAGAGCCGGACCCGGCACGCCTGGGTCGAATCGGGTCCGGGTGCCTGGCAATTGCTCGAATACGAGCCCTTTATGCGCGTCCACCGCCACCTAATTGGCAGTGACGAGCTGACTATCCATCGCTCGGCGGCCATTATCCGCATGCCGGGCTCGGCGCCGGTGGGCTGGCATACCGATTGGTGTGGTTTTAACGGCGGCACTCCGCGCGATTCGGGCGAGGTCCTCAACAGCGGCTTGTGGCCCTCGGGCAAGTGGTTTTATATCACTGGATCGCGCCCGGTGCACGGGGGTTTGTGCGTTATTGCCGATTCGCACGTTGAGGGCTGGGAAGGGCCCGAGGGGTTTACCCTGACCGAGGACCGGCGTTCTTTTTACCGCCAGGGCGAAGAGCCGGGCCGCCATGCCGGTTTCGATATTCCCGGACTGGTGCCTTTTTTCACTGAGCCCGGCGATATGATTGTCTTTGCCCACCGCACCTATCACGGGGCCTTCCCCAACCGCGCCGACCAGGTGCGGCTGTCCTGCGCCATTGGTTTTAGGGACCGCAACCACCGTATCGATATCCCCTGGGAGATGCCCGAGGCGGGGCAGCGCTTTATGGCCGCTTTACCCGAGCATTTGCAGCCGTATATCGACGGCTATACCAGTATTGATGTAAGCTGGCGCAGCGAGGGCGCATGAGAGGCGTATTGCCGCGCCGAATATTGGCGAAGGAGATCGTCAGGTGAAGAAATTGACCACCCAACAGCTGGGGCAGTACCAGCGCGATGGTTTCGTGGTAGTGCCCGAGGTTTTCCCGCAGACCCAATTGCAGCGGGTCGAGGCCGAGATCGAGCGCTTGCAGGCCGCGGCCGAAAAGGCCCGCAATCCGGGCTGGATTATGCAATTGGGTCTGCGCTCGCCCCTTACCCGGGCTTTTGCCCAGGATGAGCGGGTGCTGACCTTGATCGAGGATATCGTGCGGCCGGGCATTGCCATCTACTCGGCCAAATTGACGGCCAAATTGCCGCAGTCCGACGAGATTTGCCATTGGCACCAGGACAACGCCTACTACAATGCCCATGCACCCAGCGCCGCGCGCATGTCCACCTGGATTCCGTTGCGCGATGCAGACTTGGAAAATGGTTGTCTGTGGGTGGTGCCGGGGAGCCACAAAAAGGGCGTCTCCCAGCACGGCCAGTACGGCGGCCAATGCCCCCAGTCGATGGGGCCGGCGGATATGGCGGTGGAGGGGGCGGTGCCCTGTCCGGTCAGGGCCGGGGATATGCTATTGTTCAGCGCCGATCTGTGGCATCATTCCAAAGAAAACCACACCGACCAAATACGGCGGGCCTTTATCGTCTCGTACCAGGAGGCCACCGTGCCGCTGGGCAACGGGGCGCAGTGGAAGGTGTTGCGGGCGGCGTGAAGTGCGTTCCCGGGTTGAATAACCTGGCTAGACAGTTTTTCTACGAGCTTCAAATCCTGGATCTGGCGAGTTTATCCGACTTAGCCCTTTTAGACTCGCGTCCCACACCGCCATTCTGCCCAGGCGCCAACCAACACTGCTGGCATAGCGCACTTTGTGTAGTTGCCCTGCCTGGGTGAAGCCAAAGAAGTATGCCGTACTCCGGTACTTATACCCATTTGCTGTGAAGATGTCCGGATGTTGGATACGTTCTGCCTCTATCAGCAGCTCGTATACACAATTTTACAGCAAAGAGACCGTGGCTCCCTACACAGCTCCGTCTAATTCCCGTAGCACCCGCCCAACTTGCTCAACGACGATATCTTCCTCGCCATCGACCAGATGCTGGGGGTTGAGCCACAGTGCCGGCGGCTTGTTGGTGCTGCCTAAGGCAATGGCCGGCCCGCCCCACTGCGCCTGTTCCAGCCCCTCGGCCAGGTCGTAGGGGGAAATGCCTAATCGCGCTGGATCGAATTGCAGGCGCGTTCGCGGGATAGAGATGGGGCGGGCCCCTTTAATGGCGTAGGTCACGTCCGCCTGGGCGCCGGCAATGCCCTGGAGGCCGTCGCTCATTTTTTCGGCCACGGCGCGCCAGTTTTGCAGCCGGGCGTTGTAGTCGAGACCGGCAAAGCGACGCAGGGCGTAGACCAGACCGACGATCTGCTCCTTGCCCACTTTGAGGGGGCGGCCAATGCCGGCATTGGGAAAGGCCTGTAGGGCGGCGGCTTCTACCAGTTCTCTGCGGCCGCAAAGGATGCCGCTGTCGTTGGGGCCGGAGATTTCCTTGCCGCCGCTAAAAATAACCAGATCGGCACCGGCTTCGACAAAGGCCTTGAGATTGGCTACCGGCGGCAATTCGGCGGCGGCGTCGACAATGACGGGGACATTGCGGGCATGGGCGATTTCTATGACCTGGCCCAGGGGCAATACAGGTTGCGGATCGAGGACCATATGGAGCACGGCGGCGGTGCGCTGGGTAAAGGCGGCTTCCAGCTCTTCTACCTGGGGGCTGGTGGCGCCAATTTCCACCATTTGGGCGCCGCTGCTGCGGACGGCCTGTTCAAAGCTAATGCGGTGTGGTTTCTGGACGATAATTTCGTTTTTCAGTCCCTTCGTATCGGGCAATTTCAGCATGCGCTGGCGGTCCTGGCCGGTGATGCAGGCGGCCCCGGCCAGCAGCAGCCCTCCGGCCGTGCCGGTGGTCACCAAGCCGGCCTCGGCGCCGGTGTGGCGGGCGATTTCGCTGCCGGCCCAGGCCATGAGCTGGTCGATGGGGACAAAGGCTTGGGCGGCCTGGTCCATGGCCTGGCGAACTTCGGGGGCCATCAGCGACCCCCCCAGATAGGTCATGCTGCCCGAGGCGTTGATGATGCGGGGGATACCGATTTCGTCGTAAATGCTCATTGGTTGGTTGCCTCGTTGGGTGGGGGGATAAGTCCATCGGGGTGTCGTACTCCGTAGGTTGGGCTCAGCTCGCGGTAGTCGGTGCCGGTGCGGCTGTTCCAATCCCACAGTACCGTGCCACCTTTCAGGGTCAATTCGCAGTGCAGGCGCTGGTCGCCGGTGAGGCGGCCCTCGAAGGCGTCGCGATAGGCGAAGTTGCCGTGCTGTAGGTTGAGGGCGGCCACATCGGCTACCGCGCCAATACTGAGATGGCCCAATTCGGGGTGGCCAATTTCGCGCGCCGGGTTGATGGTGGAAGCGCGAATGACGGCTTCGAGGGGCATGCCCAGCACCAGGAATTTGGACATCACGGTGGGCATGTCCATCATGGGGCCGTTCATACACAGGGTGTGCAAGTCGGTTGAGATCGAATCTGGGTAGAAGCCCTGGGCAATAGCCGGCACGGCGTTGCGGAAGCAGAAACTGCCGGCTCCGTGTCCCACGTCAAAGACAATGCCGCGGCGACGAGCTTGATGGAAGTAGGGGAAGATTTGGCCGTTTTGGTCCAGCCAGGGCACGTCGGCCCGGTACATATGGGTGGAGATATCGCCGGCGCCCATATGTTGGGTGACCAATTCGTAATAGGGCCGCTCCTTAGGGAATAGACCAAAGTCGATCATGGTCGGCATCTGCGCTTTTTTGCCGGCGGCTAAGGCCCGTTCGGCGGAGACCCATTCGGGTCCCTGATAATGCGCGGCCTTGGCGCCCACCACGACATCGGCGTGTTGGCGCATGATGGCGGCGGTGCGGTCGATATCCATATCGGCCGCATTCTGCTCCAGATCGGTCGACACCATGCCCATGCCGGCGATATTGACGTAGGCGAAGGTGCGGGTATGGAAGCGGTCCAGCACCCGGTGGCGGAAATCTTCAAAGGTGCGCCAGCCGGCCGAGCCGGTATCGACCATGGTGGTGACGCCGCTGCGAAAGGAGAAGCCGTCGGGCAGAATGCTGTTGTCGCCAGCCCAGGCATCCGGCCAGCCGGGGGTGGCGTACATATGGGTGTGGATATCGACCAGGCCGGGGGTGATGTAGAGGCCGGTTACGTCGAGGACTTGGCGGGCTTGATCGGCGAGAATATTGGTATCGACGGCGGCTACTTTGCCGGCGGTGATGGCTAGGTCACAGGGGCCGTCGATATTGTTCTTGGGGTCTATGAGGTGGCCCCCCGTAAGCAGCAGATCGAAATTCATGGGCGTCCTTTTATCGTTGTCCTCAAGCATTTAAGATTGGCTTGGTCCTCTAAAGGAACAGACCAAAGCAAGGCCTCTCAGTAGGCAATCTTTGCGAAAGAGGGGCCTTTGCTGTCTGTCGGGCAAAGTTTACAATGCGCAGGGGAACCGAGCAAGGGATACAAAAGAGGAGACAGAGAGCCGTTGCCGGGGATATCCGGCGGGCGCCGACTCTTGTCAGGATGGAGTTTTATCGCCTTTTTGTATACCTTGGTGCAAATCGAAAATATCCTCCGGCTGAAAGGCTACCTTGAAGAAAGAGATTCCCCGGACATACCACGGACACCTCGAAAATCGGGGGTCTCTGCTGGGCCAGGGCGCTGGCCGTTTTGGTTTGTCGGCCCGAGGCTTTTGGGTGGGGGCGTTCCTCAGTCTGTATCTGGCGGTGGGGGCTCCGTATGTGCGCATGGCCATGCGCTCGACGGTGATGGCTTTCGACTTCAATACCCCCGGCGCCATTTTCCTCTTTCTGGTCCTGATCGGCCTGCTCAATGTTTTGTTCAAGGTCATCGGGCGCAGTCGGGGGCGGGCGCTGGTGGCGGCCGTCGGGGCGGTGGGGCTGTTCCTGGGTTGGTATGGTATAGAAGGCGAACTGAATTTTGCCTCGCCCAGCTTATTGTTCAATCTCTTTCTGGTTTCCTCTATCCTCATCAATTTGCCCCTGGTCTGGCGCGGGCTCAGTCTGGCCCTCAACCGGGCCGAGCTGGTGCTGGTCTATGTCATGCTGCTGGTGGTATCGGCCCTGTGCACCATGGGCATGAGCCAGCAATTGCTGCCGGGCATTACCGCCCTGTTCTACTACGCCTCGCCCGAGAATAAATGGTTGGAAAAGCTGGTGCCGCATTTGCCGCCGCATCGGATATTGGTCAACGACGGGCAGGAGAATAAAGTCTTTTACGAAGGCGCCGCCGGGCTCGAAATTGACTACAGCGCTTGGGTCGAGCCGCTGTGTTGGTGGGGCGTTTTTCTGTTGGCCCTGTACGTGGTGATGGTCTCGGCAGCAGTGATTTTGCGGCGCCAGTGGATGGAGCGCGAGCGCCTGGCCTATCCCCTGACCCAGGTGGGGATAGCGCTGGTGGCCGGCGAAGACCGCGAGGGGCTGATCAACGGCCTGTTCCGCAAGCGCGCCTTCTGGTACGGAGCCGCCATCCCGCTGATACTGGGCTCGCTGACGGCGCTGCACCGCTACGACCCCTCGGTGCCAACGCTAAATCTGTTCTGGACGGTGCCCTTTTTCGGGCAGCAGCGGTTGCAGCTGTCTATCCGTTTTGCCATGCTCGGTTTTTCCTACCTGATCAATACCCAGGTGGCCGCCGGGCTGTGGTTGTTTCACTTGCTGTCGAAGATCGAATACGAGACCTTGCTGGTGACGGGTGTGCAGGCTGACCAGCGCTTTATCTACGGAGTCCACGAGCACGCTTTTCTGGCCTATCAAGGCGGTGGCGCGCTTATTGCCATGGTACTACTGGGCTTTTGGACCGGGCGGGCGCATTTCAAGTCCGTCTTTGCCAAGGCGTTGGGGCGGGCCCCGGAGGTGGACGACGGCGACGAGATTATGTCCTATCGCAGCGCTGTGATTGGCTTGGTGGGCGGCAGCGCGGCGATGTGCGGTTGGCTGTGGGCGATGGATACCAAGCTGTGGGTAGCGGTGCTTTTTGTGGGGCTGGCGCTGCTGGTCTTTATCGGCGTTACACGGGTGGTCGCCGAGGCTGGATTGGCGGCGGTGCGGGCGCCGATGATTGCCCCCGACCTGGTGATGCAGGGGTTGGGGTCCACTTTAGTGGGGGCCAGCGGTGTGTTCAATTTGTCGCTGGCTTATATCTGGTGCGCCGATATCCGCATTTTCGTCATGGCGGTGCTGGCAAACGGCCTCAAGCTGATCGAAGAGATGGATCGCAAGAGTCGACGCTACGTCTTTTGGGGAATTGTCCTGGCGCTATTTATCGGCGCGGTGGGTTCCTGCTGGATGGTCTTCCATCTGGTGCATATCCACGGCGGTATCAATCTGGACAATTGGCGCTTCCGCAACGGGCCGTCGACCATTTTCGACCGGGCGGTGCGCAATTTGGAACCGGCGGGGGTCTATTGGCAAGGCCTGGGCTTTTTCGCCGGCGGTGGGGTGGTGATGCTGTTGTTGACCTGGGCCCGGCAGCGGTTGTTGTGGTGGCCCGTCCATCCGGTGGGGTTTCCCATTGGCGCCAATTTCCTGATGAACCATATCTGGTTTAGCGTCTTTATCGCCTGGTCGGTGAAAAAGGCGGTGCTGCGCTATGGCGGTGCTTCGTTTTACCGGGCCAGCCAGGTCTTTTTCCTGGGACTTATTATGGGCGAGGCGCTGTGCAACGGGGTGTGGGTGGTGATCGATTTTTTCACCGGCAAGATGGGCAATTCGATTTTCTCGATTGGGTGATTTGTATTTGCCACGACTTGACCTATCAGATAATGACTGTGTTGATAACCGTTTTGGTATCGATAGCGCCGTAGATCAATAGCCCAAAAAGTTGTGCCAAACCTCTGTTGCATTTAAGATATTGATGCTGGCACACTTTTATCAGCCCTCTGATAAAGGCTAAAAGGGGTATTTCTAAAGCCCCTTCCCATTCAATCTCGTAAACTCCTGCTATTAATGTGCCTTTTTTTGGGCCTTAGGCGTTTCTAAAAGAATTGGATACTGTTGGCGAATCCAATTTCGGGCTGATTTTCGCCGTCTTAGGCGTTTCCAGAAAAATAAGCACTCCGCATCAAGTCGGCGTGGGTTCCATGTGGACAAACCACTTGGGTAAGGCCGGACACCGGACCCATCGCCGTTCCAACGCCGCCATAGCTTTGTGGGTTAAACGTTGGCCGGTCTGATAGGTTTTCTCGACCCACTGGACGATCGGATGCTGGCCGTTCCAGGTCATGGTTTGCGCCCAGTTGAGGACCGTATCGATTCGATCCAGCAGTTGCCCATTCCAGTGCTGTTCCAGGATTCCCCAGACCCGTTCGATCGGATTGTATTTACTGTGATAGGGCGGGTAATAGGCCAACTTAATCGTCATCTCAAAGGCATCCACCAAGTCGATGAGCCGCTTCATGAATTGGGTGCGCCGACTGTGATTCTCCGGTCCATTGTCCAGGTTGATCAGTAAGGTTTCGACCTGGGGGAAGCGCGCCCGATTTTTCCGCCAGAAGTCCTCCAGGCAATCCACGATGAAGTCACTGGTCACCCGAGAGGGGGTGAAATACAGACTCAGCTCATCCTTATCAGGCAGGAAGATCCCAAAGGGCGTTAGCTTCTCCTCTGGGTGAAAATCGTGATCGGCGGCCGCCACCTCGAAGCGTGCTTTTCCGCCTCTCGAAAAGGGGCCAATCAACACGGTGGCTTTGGCATCCAATGACAGGCGTAATACCGTCTCATCCTGGGCCGCTTCGGCATGGATCTGGGCTAACTGATCGAAGATGGCATCGGTTTGGGGGATCTTTTTTCGGCTGGCTCTTGCGCACCTTGCGTAAGTGGTAGCCCAAGTGATTGAGTTTCACCCGGATCGTTTCTTCCGTCGGCAAGCTCTCCTCCCGGTAGCCTTTCTGCTCGATAAGTTGCTGGCGGACCTGGGCCGCACTCAAGCGCGTATACAGCCGGGTGGTCTCAAAGGTCGGATCGGTTTGGCTTTGCCCCCCCGCAATCGCTTGAATATCTTCCAGCAGGTGGGGCAGATGGGCTTCGGCCGGTTTGCGTCCTCGGGCCCAATAGGCGTCCACGCACCGAAGGCCGCTCTCCAATTCGTGCATCCCTTTGCGGATGGTCTGGCGATTCCAACCCAGCACCGCTTCGGCCCGACGCTGCCCTCCCGGACCCAGACTCTTGACCACCCGGGCCATAAACTGCCGACGGTCGCTGCCTTTGAGCACCTGTGCCGTTTCGATATAGGTAACTTTCTCGGCTTCACTCAGTCCCATGGGCGATTCTCCTGGTTGGGGGAACCCAAGATAACCCAACCGCCCCTATGGAACGACTTTTTTATTGGAAACGCCTTAAGCCACTACATTTCCCCGAAATTCAGTCTCTAATCACGACTTTGGGCAATTGGCCAACAGTATCGAATTGATTTAGATGCGCTTGTAGAGGTGTGCTCCAAGGGGTGGAATCAACGGGCTTTTTACTTGTTACTGTGAACGGCAAGACGCACCTTTAGGTTCGTCATCGAAGCCAAAGCGGTCTTTGATGACGAACTTTTTGTGTCGCTATCAATCTGTTATACAACCTGGAAAAACTAATCGCCCAAAAGAGGACTGATGGAAATTGAAATCTTACTGGACGGGTTAGAACCGCAAGCGGAAGAGTTATGGGTTTGGGGTGGTGGCACACTGCCTATCCATACAAGGAGTTATGCAACTTCTCAATATCCACCAGAAGAACTGGTCACGAGCGCCAGGTGTATTGTTATTCAAGATCAATCGGTCTTAGTTGTTGGAAACTCGGGTGGAGAGCACGTACTACCAGGTGGTGGAGTCGAGCCTGGAGAAACTTATGAAGAAGCGGTTCGAAGGGAGCTGTTTGAAGAAACTGGATGGGCTGTAGGAGATCTAACGTACTTGGGTTTTTTGCATTTGAAACACCAAGCACCTAAAAAGGAAGGATATCGTTTTCCTCATCCTGATTTTTTTCATCCGATTTACAGTGCCCTAGCCATTTCGCGCCATATTGACCGTAGAATTGCCGATGACTACGAGGAAACATCTCGCTTTGTCCCTTTTGACGAAGCGATTGAGTTACAGATGGACTCAATTATGAAATCCTATATCGATGCTGTTCGCTAATAAGGGTTCCAGGTCGTATAACAGCACGGTTAAGCGCTGCGCCGCATGCGCGGCTTGGCCCTGTCGGGCACATCCCCTCTCTGTCACGCTGCTTGCCTTCGGCAACCAGCGCGCCAGCCCATACGGGACGAGGGGACGTCGCAAACCGGCAAACCGATATCTGAAATGGGATGCAAGGAAAACAGCATGTGCCGAGCTATATTATACATCCGCAGCTTCAATTAGGCGGTTGACCAACAAATGAAACTTTATCTTTCATCATTTGTACTTGGTGGCAACGCTAGTGATTTGGGATGCCTGATATCAAGAAAGAAACGCATCGGCGTTATTCGTAATGCCCTGGATTTCTCCAATGATCAAGAAAGACTCAGAGAGGGTCGAAAACGGGAGTTTTCCGAGCTACGAAAACAAGGCCTATATCCAGAAGAGATTGATTTGAGAAACTATTTCAATGCGCAGGACGACCTGCGAGGCATTGTGGATCAACTCGACGGGCTGTGGGTTGTCGGCGGTAACACGTTCATTTTAAGGCGTGCCATGCAACAAAGCGGGCTCGACAGTATTCTTCTGAAGAGGCAAGGAGCGCAATTCGTCTACGCGGGTTATAGTGCTGGGATTTGTGTTATGACTCCCACTTTAAAAGGCATTCATCTGGTAGACGACCCTACGATCATACCGGAAGGCTATTCAGAAGAAATCGTCTGGGATGGCCTAAATTTGGTGCCCTTCTGTATTGCACCACACTACAGGTCAGATCATCCCGAATCTAAATTGATCGAAAAGTCGGTAGCGTTTTTCATTGAAAATAAAATTCCCTTCATTGCTTTGCGAGATGGAGAAGTCTATATCAGGGATCTGAGTAAATAGCCGAACAACACGTTTCGGCGAACAGCGACAAACGTCGTCGGTAAATTTTGACGTTATCGTTGTCCCATTTCAGATATCACAGCAATGCCCGCTGCGCGCCATACGGCGCTTCAGGCTGTCGGGAACTGTCGAACGTTAGGCGAAAAACGAAACGGGTTTTTCCACAATACAAATAGGTTTTGATGCAGCAAATTTACATAGTTACGCACCCCGAGGCGGAACATCATATTCAAGGAGTAGTAGGCGGTCAATACGACTCACATCTGACATCGAAGGGTCGAACCTCGGCGCAAGCCATAGCGAATAGTCTCAAAACAGACATCAGCCAGTCCGAAACCCACCTTTATTCGTCGGACCTATCTCGCACGATGGAGACGGCGGAACTGATTGCGGCGCAGTTGGGCGTAAAAGTGCAGGCGACGGAGGCTCTGAGAGAAATGAGTTACGGTATAGCTGAAGGGAAACCTCAAAAATGGCTGGACGATCGTTTTGTTCCTGCGCCGGACCATAACCGACTGGATCACATGTACTGCGAAGGCGGCGAGACCAAGCGGGCGTTTGTGCTAAGAATCTATGAAGCCGTACAGCAAATTTTCGATGAGACTATCAAAACCAAAATCATCGTAACGCATGGTTATGCAATGACCTTTGTAGTTGCTGCTTGGATTCGCATGCCCATCGAAGCGAGCGGTTATATAAATATAAAAGCAAGCCCGGGTGGCATTACCTTGCTTCAGGAAGATGACTTCTTACGCAATCGCCAACTAAGGTATGTAAATCGGACTTCGCACCTTGAATAGCCGATCATTTAGACAAAGAGATTCGAGTGACAGAGAATATGACCGTGATTTAGATCTTAGATCATTAATCGTCTAACACAGCAATTCCGCAGCGTGGCTTACGCCCCTTGGGCTGCGCCGGTTCGTTAATGGACACCACGTTAGACGGCATGGAGATCGTTTTAAGACAGATTGTCATTTTTCATCGATATTGTACCGGGTAGTTTTCGCCTATAGTGTACCACCCCGCCGTTGTGAGTAGGTGTTTCTTCTGCATCATTCCTATCCTTCCCAGGCCCCTTTCACTCCCCGTGGAGATTGGCCGATGGAGGGATGTCATGCCAGGCAGGAGGAAAGCCCCGATGGAGATTCACCGTTTAGTGCAGCACCTACGCGCCGGCGACAGCGACCGGCATATCCAGCGCGCGCTGGGGGTGCACCGCAATACCGTCAAAAAGTATCGGCTCTGGGCGCAAGCCCAGGGTCTGTTGGAGGGCCCCATGCTATCGCCGGCCCAAATCCATACTCGGTTGGATACTACGCTGGAGCAGACGGCCCCGGCGCAAAATGTCTCGCTGGTGGCGCCCTTTGCCCCTCAGGTCCACCAGTGGCGGAAAGCCGGGGTCGAGATGGCGGCCATTTACCAGCGCTTGCAGGCCCAAGGGTATACCGGCAGCTACTCGTCGGTGTACCGGTTTGTACGGCAGCAGGAGCCGGTCGCTCCGGACGTGCCGGTGCGGATTGAGACGGCCCCCGGCCAGGAGGCCCAGGTCGATTTTGGCTATGCCGGCCGCTTGCTCGATCCTCTCACCGACCAACTGCGCAAGAGCTGGGCCTTTGTCATGACCTTGTCCTGGAGTCGGCACCAGTATGTCGAGTTGGTGTTTGACCAACAGATTGCCACCTGGATTTATCTGCATCGGCAGGCCTTTGCCTTTTTAGGTGGGGTGCCCCACCGGGTGGTGGTCGATAATCTCAAAGCCGCCGTGCTGCGGGCCCATGCCACCGAGCCGCAGTTGCACCCCGCCTATGCCGAGTGCGCCGCCCATTACGGCTTTTTAGTGGCCCCGTGCCGGCCGCGTACCCCCCAGCACAAGGGCAAAGTGGAAAAAGGCGGCGTCCATTACGTCAAACGCAACTTTCTGGCCGGTCGGGCGCCCACCTCGTTGGCCCAGGCCAATAAAGACGTACTCCGCTGGTGTGAGCAGGTAGCGGGCCAGCGGGTGCACGGGACGACCCAGGAAAAGCCGGGGAGTCGTTTCCAGCAGACCGAAAAAGCGGTCCTGCAGCCCCTGCCGACCAGCCCCTATGAGCTGGCCGCCTGGAAACAAGCCAAGGTCCACCGCGATGGCTACGTCGTCTTTAATCGAGCCTACTACTCGGTGCCTTTTCGGCTGGTCCATCAGCCGGTCTACCTGCGGGACACGGGGCAGCAGCTGCGCATCTATACCTCGGACCATCAGTTAGTCACCACCCATCCCCGGGCCCACCAACCGGGTCAGCGGCAGACCCATCCGGACCATATACCCGACCACAAACGGGCCGGGGTCTTGTGGCAACGCCCCGAGTGCCGGCACTTAGCCCAGCAGATTGGGCCGGCCACCCAGCACGTGGTCGAGGGCTGGCTGACCGATCCGGTGTTGGAGCGCTTGCCCACGGCCCGGCGCCTGTTGCGCCTGGAAAGTCAGGTGGGCGCCGACCGCTTGGAAGCGGCCTGTGCTCGGGCCGTGCGCTTTGACGATCCGGCCTATTCCACCATCCGGCGCATCCTCACCCAGGGCCTGGAAAACCAAGGCGATCCGACCCCTGACGCAGCCCCGCCGGCCCACCGTTTCGTCCGTACGGCCGAGGAATTACTCGGCCATTTGAGAGGCGGGCTGACATGGACCTAATGCACCAATTGGCCGCCCCGCTCAAGCAACTGCGCCTGTCGGGCATCCTCGATACGCTGGAAAGCCGCAATCAACAGGCCATTAAAGAAAAGGCCTCCTACGTCGATTTCCTAGCGCATCTGCTCGAAGATGAGGTCGAGCGCCGGGCGCAAAAACAGTTGGCTCTACGGCTGCGGCGCGCCACGGTCAATACCACCAAGACCCTGGAAGCCTTTGATTTTAGTTTTAATCCCAAGCTTAATCGCCAGGAAATCTTGGAGCTGGCCACGGGCAACTACATCCGCCAAAAAAAGAATGTGCTGCTGTGTGGCCCCACCGGGACGGGTAAAACGCATCTGGCCCAAGCCCTGGCGCACGAGGCCTGTCGGCAGGGCTTTGATGTGGTTTTCGGCAATACCCACAAGGTCCTCCAACACCTCCACGCGGGACGAGCCGACCACTCCTTTGAGCGGAGACTGCAGGGCTATCTGCGGCCGGATTTGCTCATCCTGGATGATTTTGGCCTCAAACCCTTGGCCCCGCCCGGCCCCGAAGATCTGTATGACCTGATCAACGAGCGCTACGAAAAGGGCTCCATCATGCTCACCAGCAATCGGGCCCCCACCGAATGGCCGGCGCTGTTTGGCGATCCGCTGCTGGCCTCGGCCGGCATGGATCGCTTGGCTCATCATGCCGAAATCCTCGTCTTGGACGGGACCAGTTTCCGGGCCCAAGGCCGAAAACGACTGGAAAAGGAGGTCCAGATGAAAACCGACTAAGCCCTCAGAATCGCTTCTTTTTTTCGCAGAAGGGACCCCACAAAAGGCTACCTAGTGGTACACCTTGGGTGAAAAAGGGGTGGTACACTATCACTGAAAATTGACACAGGTCCATATCCGCCATCTGGAGCGACGGATTAGTCGCTTGGAAGACGAAGGGCTCGCCCTGGTGTTATCGACTGATGAATTATGTGCGCCCTTTCAGCGCTTGCTATCTATTCCCGGCGTTGGGGAAGCCAGTGCGTGGCGGGTGTTAGCCGAGTTAGCGGTGCTACCCGACGACATGAAGCCGCCCCAATGGGGCGCCCATGCCGGCTTAGATCCCCGGCCCCACGAGTCGGGCAGCTCTCTTCATCCCCCCGGCGCATCACCAAAGCGGGCAATAAGTATTTGCGGGCGGCTTTGTATATGCCGGCCTTGGTCGCCATTCGCCATCAACCCAATGTGAGAGCCTTTCATGACAAACTCATCGACGCCGGCAAAAAGCCCATGCAAGCCATTATTGCGGTGATGCGAAAACTGTTACATGCGATGTGGGGTGTTTGGAAATATGACCAAGATTTTGATGGAGAGAAATTCTATCAAATCGCCGCATAAACTCCTTGACTTTCAAGAGAGTATCTAACGCCCAGTTGCCGCAGCGTCGTATACGCGTCTTGGGCTTCGCCAACGCCTTCGGCGTTCGGCAACTTGAAACCGTTAGCAACAGAAAACAACTCCAGCTCACTGTCCGTTAGCAAGCGCGACAGCGGCTCTAGGACGGGGGCACGGGATGCTTGCCGACCGCCGGCTTTGCCAACGGCGCTGCTATTCGTAGGTCCGCCCCTCTACCCCTTGTTTTTCGTTGCGCCGGGCCAGACGCATAAGCTTGTCGCCCCAAGGGGTGGGATAGCGACCGCTGACGCACCCCAGACACAGTGAATCGGCTTCGCAATCGATAGCCCTAGCCAAATCGTCGACATCCAGATAGCGCAGACTATTCACCTCCAGGGCCTTGGCCATGGCCGCCAGAGTGGCCTTATTCAAACGCCCCTTATAGCGCCCTTTGATAAAAGGGGGGGCGAATAATTCGCCCATGGTCGACATATCAATGCCGTAAAAACAAGGTGAGACAATGGGCGGGCAGGCCACCCGTACGTGTACCTCTTTGGCGCCGCTGGCAAGGACCTGGCCCACCAGCGTTTTCAACGTCGTCGAACGCACAATAGAATCCTCGACCAGGAATACCCGCTTATCCTGCAAGACCGAGGGCAACGGCGTATACTTGCTGCGGGCCGAATCATTGCGCAGGGCATTGGGTTGGATGAATGTGCGCCCCACATAGCGGTTGCGGATAATGCCCTCCATGCAGGGTACGCCCATGTGGAAGGCATAGGCATCGGCGGCGGCTTTCGCGGTATCGGGCACCGGTACGACAATGCAATCCTCGTCCGTCACCTGGTCCTCGACGGCGGCCAGATGCTGCCCCGCCCGGGCCCGCGCATGGTATACGGACTTCCCGTCTATCTGGCTGGCGACATTGGAGAAGTAGACCCATTCGAAAAAACAGCGCGCCGGCCTGGCCGCCGGGGCGAAACGGGCAAAGCGCAGACGGCCGTTTTCGATAATGGCCATACAACCCGGCTCAAGGGTTTGAATATCGGTAAAGCCCAGATTGGCCAGAGCGACCGATTCGTTGGCGGCGCCGAAGAGACGCCCTTTCATCCCCCAGCTCATAGGCCTTATGCCCCGCGGGTCACGGGCCACGAACATGCGCCCCAGGCCGTCGAGGAAAACGATACAATAGGCTCCGTCGAATTCCCCGGCCACCACTTCCATCATATGCTGCAGACTGGGCTTTTTCTCTCCGCGCAGGCCATAGGCCAGGGAGTGCATAATGATTTCGGTATCGGTATCCAAGGAAAAATGGTAGCCGCGCCGACGCAGTAAACCGTCGCGCAGGTCGGTATAATTGGATAGGGTACCGTTGAAGGCGAAGGCGAACCACTTCCACAAGCGCCCGTGGTGTCGTTCGAAAGGCTGGGCATAGCGGGCATCGTCGGCGCCGACCGTGGCGTAGCGCGTATGGCCAATGGCCGCCCGGCCGGCGTATTTCTGGACAATCGCCTGGTGTTCGGTCTGGCGCGACAGGCGAAAAACCTCGCTTACGGTGCCGACATCTTTAAAGGTATCCAGGATTTGGGCCCGCTGCGGATCGTATGACGACAGCCCGGCGGCCAACTGTCCGCGTGTCTGCAAATCCATCAACATGCCCGGAATCATCTCCGCGACGTTTTGCGCCGGCGTATCGGATTTGGCTTTGCCCCCGGCCGTCGGTTCGTCCAGCCAATAGAGTGCGGCCAAGCCGCACTCGTGGTGGATATCTTCGCTCATTCTTGCTCCTTGGCCCTCCCAGTTGCCACCTTCTGGGCCAGCCCTATATATGCGGTGAAAACCAAAGCGGGACCCGGCCTTAAACGACCGGGCACCGCCAATAAGAGACTACCATTTCCGCGCTGTCGGACTAATAACCTACTGCTAACGGGCCAGCACCAAGCGCCGGGTTTGCACCCCTTCCCCCACCCGCAAGCGGTATAGGTACAGGCCGCTGGCTATGGCCCGCCCCGCCGCATCGCGCCCGTCCCAGGCCAGGGCGTGGGCGCCCGCCGCCAGCGGCCCGTCCGCCAGTTGGAGCAGACGCTGCCCCAACAAATTAAAAACGGTCAATTCGACGTGATCGGGCTGCCCCAGATAAAAAGGAATAGTGGTGCCGCTGTTGAAAGGATTGGGGAAATTCTGCCCCAATTCGCTGCCCTGGGGAAGGCCGGTCCCCTCGTTTACAACCTGGGTCGAAGCCGCTGAACGGACAACAAAAGACACCGGCCCCAGATAAAAAGTCCCCGTCGTCTCGCCACTAAAACCGAGCCATTCTACCGCTCCACTCGTTTCGAGCAGCGGCAGCGGCACATCGACTACTTGCCAGCCGCTCTTATTCGCCTCCAGCCGCGACTGTTGTGTGGGGACAAATTCCACCGATCGCCCCTCCACCCGCCGGATAAAAGCCTGGCGCTGCCGAGCCAATTGCACTCCTCTATCGTTGACAAAAATATCGAAGTCCCCTGGATCTCCCCCTTCAAAACGGTAGGCAAAACGCAACGCCCCATAGCCGTAGGGGACCTGCGGGACAGCGGCCCGATACACCAGCCGCCAGCGCCCCTGGGCCTCGACCTCCAAAGCCGCCACACCATCTACCCGGGTCGGTCGACTGGCGACCGAGGCGATACCATCCTGCCAGCCACTCCCCGGCCCGCCGTCCCAAACCACCCAATCCTCGGCCACCACCTCCGGGTCCCCTTCGTATTGGACCAACAAGGCGATACCCGGCCACATAACTTCAATCCCGTGCTCTTCGGTCCCCGATTCAGAATAAGGCCTGTTGAGGCCGAAGCGCAGCAGTTCCAAAGGCACGTCAATCGCATCGAGCCCATAGCGGTGATCCTGGCCTACGCCCGAAGCCAAGATTTCTTCGTTGAGCCCGACAACCCCGTGCCGACCGTTCCAGCTGGCCAGCACCAGGCGCGCCCCCCGCGCCAGGCTTAAATCATCGCCGATATATACTTTGCAGGCGTGGCGCTTATGCGACCGACTCTGCCAATTGCCCGGAATATCATAGGGTTTATACAGCCGCGTCGACCGCCCTTGCCGTTGCAACTGGACCTGCACGGTCTCCGGAGCCATATAATACAGGCCGCTGTCATCCCGGAGACGCAGGGCCAATTCGACCGGCTCGTCCTGGTCCGGCACCCATTGGGTAGTCCAAGTGGCGCTATAAGGTGGAGCCGTCGCCGAGCCCAAATGGTTCTGGATCTTCCCCAACCGATAGGTATAATGCCATTGGCGGTACTGACCGTTGCCCTCATAGTCAAAATCTTCGTAGCGGCCGATAAAATCCACTTGTTCCACTGGCCGCCCACCCGTCTCGACGTGCGCTTCCAGATGCACCGTATCGCCCACCGCCGTACCCGCCAAAGGATGAGTCAAGTGTCCATTTGGATGCTCCTTGCCGGCCCCGTAATACACCCGCAAAACGACGCCGTAGGCAATCCACTGTCCCCAGCCAAAATCGAAACAGACCTGACCGTCGGTGTTAAACTGAAAGCTGTTCTCCCCCTGCTGCAACGTGGCCAAGGGAATGGGCACAGTCGTATAGCTATAGTATTGGTAACATTCAGCGGCCAGTTCCCCCCGGCCCGCCGTCCCGGGAATACCCGCCGGTTCGGGAATTTGGATCCACTCGCCGTCGTTGAAGCGCACCCGCTTGTTGGTCGTGCCGGGATGGCCGCCCCACAATTCGAGATACATCTCCACCCGCAGAGCCCCCGCCAAATCGTCCAGGACCAAGTGGTTGACAGGATTTTCGGGGAAACCGCGCCAGGAATTGGGGTCGAGTATCGTCTGTCGGCCCGCCGGGGCCAGCCACAAGTATTCGCGGAAAATATCGCCGGGTTCGGGTTGGGCGCCAACCGCGGTAAAGCTGCCCAGCGCCACCCATGCGATCAGGACCCAGCCGCCTGCTGATCTGCAAATTTTGCAGGGCGACACGTATACCCCTTATTCGTCGCAGGTAAACTTCAGGCCGCAATTGTGGCACAGCGCCTCACAGGCCCAAAAATCGAGGCGGTAGCCACACCCTGGACAGATATTCGAATTGCGGTCGACCAGATTGTCGCACCGTTTGGCGCGCGCTGCAGGGGCGAGTTTCACCTTTGCCGCCACCGGGCGATCAATACGGACCATAGTCTTTCCCTCCCATAATTCCCAGTGTATATTCTGTCCCATGCGCCCCCTTATCTTCGACTGCGACGGCGTCCTGGTGGACAGCGAATACTGGAGCTGCAGTTCCTGGCTACCCGTCCTTCAACGACGCCATATAGAAACCGACCTGGCCACCATTGAAACCTTCAAGGGTCTCTCCGACCAGGCTATCCTCGACCACTTCGACCTGACCTCGACCCCCGAGTTGATCGCCGAGCGCGAAGAGGAGTACTTCAGGCTGGCCCGTCAGCACCTGCAGACCTTTCCCGGCCTGCGGCAGCTATTGCAGCACCTGCACGGGCTCGAAACGCCGATGGGCGTGGCCTCTTCGGGCAGTCGTCCTAAAATCGATTTCTCTCTCAATCATGTGGGCTTGGGCCCTTTCCTCCCCCTTCGCTGCAGCAGCACCCAAGTCCCCCGGGGCAAACCCGCCCCCGACCTGTTTCTCTACACCGCCCAAGGCCTGGGCGTGGAGCCGGCCCAATGCGCCGTGGTCGAAGATTCAATCCCCGGAATTGAGGCGGCCCGCAGCGCCGGCATGATCGCCCTGGGCTTTACCTCCAGTTTTCCGGCGGCCACCCTGCACCAGGCCGGAGCGCACCACACCTTTGCCGCCTACGGCGAATTACTGCCTTTATTGCAAAGTCTGGCCCCGCCTTCATAACGCCCTGTCTACCCTGCTGCACCCGAAAATGCCGACGGCCGCCTAGGTGGCGGCCGCTTCCAGTTCGCGCAACTGGCCAATTAATTGGTCGATTTGCTGTTGTTTGCGTTGCAATTGCCGCTGCGCACTGCGCAGCATGGTAATACCGGCAGCCACGACCAAAGCATCGAGCCACAGCAGCCAACTGACCAAGCCGTCGGCCGGCCAGTAGAGGGCCAATTTGACCGCCACCATCCCTAAAATGGCGTAACCCACCAGCCTCGAACGCTTGATTTTGCCGGCTTCCCCGGCCAGATAAACGATTCTCTTTTGCAGGTCTTCCTGGGCCGCCATACCCCTCTTTCTGAATAGGATCCGCTTCCTAATATAAACGGCTCCTTGACAGGGGCAACCGCAAGACAGCCGGCCAACAAAAAAAGGGAAGGAGCCACTTCGGCCTCCTTCCCTTTCCCACCGAATCCACCGATTGCTCAGGCCGGCGTCTCCATGCGCATTGGCATCACCATAGTGCGACGCCCCCGCCCCTCTTCCGGCTCGAATAATACCGGTTTGAGCGCCTCTGTAAAACCGATATATAATCGCTCTCCATCCTCCAGACCCAAGCCCCGCACCGCACCTGCCAAATACCCGTGGTTGATGCGCAGGCGGCATTCGCCGCTGTCCACCTGCGCCGCAATAGCTGTCTCAAAACGCCACCCAACTGTTGGGCCGGACGCTTGGGCCACCGCCTCTACGCCCTCTTTGAGACTATACCCTATGGTGTCGGTGGTAGTCAGGGTCATAGTCCCGGCAAGGGCCGAAATACAGATTTCAACGGCTGGTGTATAAGTCCAGGGGCCCGCTGTGTCCACCGGATGCCGGCCTTCGAGATGCTCGTCCATCTGGGCACAAGCGGCCAATAGATCGCCGACCCGCACTTGGGCCCGGCTGGGACTTTGTCGGGGCACCACCTTTTCGTAATCGACATAGGGCATATCCATTAATGCCAGCCGCAGACGACCGCCCTGCTCCCATTCCAGCAGCCCCTCTTCAACCCCCAGGACCAACCGCGCCCCGCCCACCTCGGGCAGCCCCGCCTCCTCCCAGGGCCTCAGCAGCACCGGAGCGGCCAGATTCTCCAGACCGGCGGCCCGTCCCCAATACAGGCGCGAGCCATCAGTGGCGACAATCCGCCCGCCCACATCGAGGCAAACCCCCTGCAATACGGGCCGCTGCGGGTCGTCGCTGGCAAAGGCCCGGGCCCGTCGCAAAGCCTGCACATCGGCCTCGTCCAAAGTAAAAACCTGCTCTGTATTGGCTATATCAGCCATAGTATCCAGCTCCTTTTGCAAGCGCCGCCGAGCTTTTTGCAACCGGCTGCGCACCGTTTCTATACCTATCTCCAATTGGCGGGCGGTGGCCGCGTAGGAATAGCCTTTGAAATAGTGGTAGACCACCACCTGCCTGTGCTTGGACGTCAACCGACCCAACGCCCGCCTGAGCAGGGCTCGCAACGCCGCCACTTCGTCGTCTGCAGCGGCCTGCTCCACGAGCGAATCCTGGTCGGCCAATTCTTGCCAACGCTGCTGCACTAACCGCCGACGAAAACGCCGGCGCACCAGATTGTCGGCAATAACTTTGAGCCAAGCGGCTACCCGGTCAGGATCCTGCAATTGCCGCAGACGGGTAAAGGCAGAGAGGAAGACTTCCTGGACAATATCCTCGGCCTCCACCGGATCGCGCACCCGCCCCAAGACACGGCTGTGCAACCAGCCGGCATGGCGCTGGACGACCTGGCCAAACGCCTCGGTATCGCCGGCTAGCGTCCGTTCGATATCCACTCGATCCATATAGATCTTCCCTTCAAAGCGCTTCACCTATAAAGACGCGCTGAAAGGGCAAAAGTATCTGGGGAGTTAAGTATTTGGGGGTTTTTCAATAAGAAAAGCGAACAGCAGGCGGCTGGATCTAACGCAACTGCACAGAAATACGACAAAATTCATCTAAGACCAGATTGATTTCAAAATGTCCGGATGTTTCCCGCCGGTACCCAAGGCCCGCCGAACATCCGGACATCTTCACATCAAATTGGTATAAGGCCAGAGGCCTCCTCCTAGAAGACCGTCCTCCAGCCTACCAGGGCATGTCCGCCCCGAAGCGACCCGGCGAGAAAACCGCCCAGCACGGTTGAAACAAATTTGGGCCCAGGCTTTTGAGCACAGCTTCGGGAAAATTGCCCAGGGTGAGCCAGATGCCCTGGTAGCGATCGCCTTTGTCCCGAGTCACCCACATGAATCAATGCGCCTCCAACCAAGTCGCCCCCGTACCCATTTCCACGACAATGGGCACCCGTGTCTGTAGGGCGTTCTTCATCTCCGCCTCGACCAACGGCGGCAGCGTTTCGACCTCGTCCCGGTGCAGATCGAAGACCAATTCATCGTGCACCTGCAGCAGCATCCGGCTTTTTACCTGCTCCTCGTGCATACGCCGGTGGATGGAGCTCATGGCCAGCTTAATCATATCGGCGGCGGTACCCTGGATAGGGGCATTGATGGCGTTGCGCTCCTCGCCCTTGCGGGTAGTGGCGTTGCGCGAGTTAATATCGCGCAAATAGCGCCGCCGCCCCAGCATGGTTTCGACATAGCCGTTTTTCTGGGCAAATTCCACCGTCTCGTCCATATAGCGCCGCACCCCCGGATACTCGACGAAGTACTGCTCGATAATATCGGCGGCCTCGACCCGCGAAATATCGAGCCGCTCGGCCAGGCCAAAGGCCGAAATGCCGTAGATAATACCAAAATTCACCGTTTTGGCCTTGCGCCGCATATCGGCCGTAACGCCGTCGGTGTCGACGTCGTAGATCTTGATAGCCGTGGCCGAGTGGATATCGGCGCCCTCGTCAAAGGCCTTGAGCAATTCCTCGTCACCGCTCAATTCGGCGATAAGCCGCAGTTCAATCTGCGAATAGTCGGCCGACAGCAGGGTAAATTCGTCGCCGGCCGGCAAAAAGGCGCGGCGGATCTCGCGCCCTTGGTCGGTGCGAATGGGAATATTCTGCAAATTGGGCCCCGACGACTGCATCCGCCCGGTGGCCGTCACCGCCTGCTCGTAATGGGTGTGCACATGCCCAGTGCCCCCATACACCGACCCGGGCAGTGTATCCACATACGTCGACTTGAGCTTGGTATGGGCCCGGTAGGTCAAAATTTCGCGGACAATCTCGTGGCGAAAGGCCAGCCGCCGCAAGACCTGCTCGCTGGTCGAGTACTGCCCCGTCTTGGTGGTTCGTTTGGCGTTGGGGTCCAACTTCAGCTCATCGAATAATACCTGGCCCATCTGCTGCGGCGAATTGAGATTGAAGCGCTGCTCGGCCAATGCAAAAATGCGCTCGCCGGTCTGCCCAATTTCCTCGCCCAAGCGCTTGGACAAAACGTGCAAGGCCTCTTTATCGACGCGGATGCCGTAGTATTCCATTGACACCAGCACCGGCACCAGCGGGCATTCGACATCGGTGAAAATGCGCTCCTGGTTGCCCTCGACAATGAGCGGCCTGAGCTTCTCGCTCAATTGAAAGGTGATATCGGCGTCCTCGGCCGCGTATTCGGTGAGCTGGCCCAAGGGCACTTCACGCATGGGCAATTGCTCGCTGCCCTTTTCGCCAATAAGGTCGGTGATGGGGATGGGTTTATAGTTCAGCAGCGCCTGGGCCAGGGCATCCATACTGCGCCTCAGGTCGGGCGTGGCCAGATGAGCCGCCAGCATGGTATCGAAAAAGGGGCCGGCCACGGCAATGCCCTGCCACAGCAATACGCTTAAATCGTATTTGAGGTGGTGACCGATCTTTTCGCTGCCTTCCTTTTCGAATAACGGCCGAAATTCCTCCAATACCGCCTTGGCCTGCTGTTGATCCTCGGGCACCACCACGTAATAGCCGGTGTGGGCGGCAAACGAAAAAGCCAGCCCCAGGACCTGACAGGTCTTGGTATCCAGCCCGGTGGTCTCTAAATCAAAGCAGTAGGATTCCTGGCGCCCCAATTCGGCGATTAATTTGGCGCGGGCTTCCGGCGTCTCGACCAGATGGTAGACATGCTCGACGTCGGTGATCGAATCGAGGTCGTCGGGGTCGATATCCTCGCCCGGTCTAATTTTGCCCTTGGCCTCAAATTCGTCGCCAAAAAGCCGCTTGCCAAAGGTATTGAATTCGAGCTCGGTAAATAGCTCCTTCAGCGCCTCGTCGTTGCGCGGTTTGACGGCTAGATCGGCCACACCCAACTCCAAGGGCACCTCGCGATCGATGGTCACCAGCCGCTTCGACAATAGCGCCTGCTCGTGGTTTTCCTCCAATACCTGGCGGCGCTTGCCTTTGATCTGTTCGAGATTTTCGTACACTCCTTCGACACTGTCGAATTCGGCAATCAGCTTTTGCGCCGTCTTCTCGCCAATACTAGGGACACCGGGGATATTATCGCTGCTATCGCCCATCAGCCCCAACATATCGATGACCTGGTCGATCCGCTCAATGCCCCAGCGCTCCTTAATTTCGGTCACTCCTTGAATATCGGCCCCATCACCCGAGCCGCCGGGTTTGTAGATGAAGGCCGTATCGGAGACGAGTTGGCCGTAGTCCTTGTCAGGAGTCACCATATAGGTATTGTACTGGCCGCCCTCGGCCTGCAACGCCAGGGTGCCAATGACGTCGTCGGCCTCCCAGCCCGGGACGCGGATGACCGGCACGTTGAACGCCTCGCACAAACGGAAGACAAAGGGCAGGGCGGCGCTGAGATCCTCGGGCATGGCCTCGCGCTGGGCCTTGTACTCTTTGTACTCTATATGTCGGTGCGTCGGCTCGGGCGTATCGAAGACAGCAGCGATATGGGTCGCTTGCTGATCCACCAGGATATTGAGCAAATTGGTGGCAAAGACGAATACCGCCGAGGTATTCATGCCGCCCGAAGTCATCCGCGGATTGCGGATAAGGGCGAAATGGCCGCGGTATACCAGGGCCATGCCGTCTAGAAGGAATAATTTATTTTTGGCCGCGCTCATGGGTTATCTCGCAATTTAATGTAAATGGATTCTGACCATTGCCTGTGCAAAATAGGCCTATCCAGCGAACCGGCGCAAGGGCGCCAGCAGCATCTCTCGCCGGAAATAAGCACCGATTTCAAATCACAGAAGATAAATAAGATTTTGTTGCCAAAATGCACACAATGGAATACTTTCGCCTTATGAAGCTATTCGACTGGAATGACGAAAAAAATACCTGGCTGCGTCAGGTGCGCGGTCTCTCCTTCGAGGATGTAGTTTATCATTTGACGCACGACGGCCTGCTCGACACCATTGAACATCCCAATCAGGCACAGTATCCCGGCCAGCGGATTTTCGTCGTTAATATCGAGGACTATGTATGTCTCGTGCCATTCGTCGAGGACGACAAGTCGATCTTCCTCAAGACAATTATCCCCAGTCGCAAGATGACCAGACCCTATTTGGGAGGCGGTTCAGAATGAAACTGACCAAAGAAGAGCAAGAACTCCTCGACTCGGTTGAAAATGGGGAATGGCAGCGCGTTCCGGACTTTGGACGCGAAACGGAACGCTATCTCCAGGCCGCCCGTGCCACCCTGCGGAAGGATAAACGAGTGAATATCAGAATGACGGAACGAGATCTGGTCCAATTCCAGAAAGCCGCTTTGCACGAAGGGCTGCCATACCAGACGCTCATTTCCAGCATCCTGCATAAGTACATCAACGGCCGTCTGGTGGAGAAGAAAGATTGACGCTACCAAGGCCTTGGCTGAGCCCTAAAATATCCGCGCCTACTGGTCCTGCCCTCTTGGACCAGGGCAGCTTAAGCCTCACGCCTCACGCATGTATCATAGCCTGTTTGGCTATCCCGTCTTCTTGAGAGTAATAGCCAAACGAGTTTGGGAACTGTTCCTTTATGAGGTAATAGCCAAACAGGTTTTGATATCGAGCAGTTACAGGAACATAGGATGAGGAAGTTTAGACATTTTTCAGCCTCTTTTTCGGAGAGTCGTTTTGACCATAAATCGAACGAGAAGAACTGAATGAGTGAATATTACATCGACGAAGATGCATTGAATGCTTTAGTCGAAATGATCGGTGATCCTAGTGCAGAAACTGGAACTCAATTAGTTCAATCATGGCTACATGATTTAAAGACTCGAGGGATGACACGAATTAGAAGACAATTACACTCCCTACGGTCTGATTTTTCTGAGAAAAAAGCGGTAATAGACTATCTGGGCTTACCTATTCTACAGACGAAAAGAGCCTTTTCTTGGAACGAACCACGTCCTCCAATGGTAGTGCCAGATCGACTTATATTTCGTTCCTTTGATCAAGTTGGCTATGAAGTATTTTCCGATACGGTAGCTAAAGCCCATCAACAAACACTAGATAGGAATGAACAAAACGCGCTCAAAGAGTTAGAAAACAAGCAAGGTTCTTTTGCCGAATGGCTAAAAACCGAATTTGAAGAAGCTAGCGTTTATTTTGATTATGAACCGGATTGGTGGCAGGTGGCCTATAACAAAGCAGGCCAGATCGTCGGTTATATCCAACCCGTAGTGTTTAAAGACAATACCCAGGAAAATCTACGGGAAGGCACGCTATACTATATGGGCGTTGTCCTTGAAGCGAGAGGCAACGGGTATGTAAATGACCTGCTGGCACAGAGTATTGCCACGTTGCAAACTGTGGGGGTATGGCGGATCTACTGCGATACGGACAGTGAAAATTACCCAATGATTCGTGCTTTTGAGAAAGCCCATTTTGAAGAAGATGGGATCTATTACATTTGGCAGGGTGAATTGGATGCATTGATTCATTAGCAATCGCAGCTTTTGAAAACGAAACGTGGAAGAAGAATGTGTTGAATTAGGTCATGCAGAATAGTATCCTACGTCCTGTAACAATGGGTTCATGCGGCGCGGCTAACGCCGCTTGGGCTTCGCCAACCCCTTCGGGGTTCATGAACCCACACCACGTTAGAAGACAGTAAATAATAGCCAATACAGGAGATTTATGCCGAGAAGAAAGATCCATTCAATGCCTATTATCTCCCTGCTGATTCTGACCTCTTTCGTAGTGCCTGCCTCAGGGGAGGAAAGCCGCTATGAGAAGGTTGTTGTCATCCAATCTTCTCACTGGGTTGGCTCTGTTGCGTTCAGTCCAAACGGCACGCTACTGGCTTTAGGCGGCGGTAGCAACGTGCGCGTATGGGACGTGATGCAACAACAGGAGTTGGCGACCCTGACCGGAGATAGCGCTGGAATTGGGTCGTTGGTATTCAGTCCAGATAGCAAAATCCTCGCCTCGGGCAGTGTAGATAGAACCGTCCGCTTATGGGACGTGGACCAGCGGCGGGAAGTAGCCGTGTTGGAAGGACCTATGGGTTCGGTTCGCTCTATAGATTTTACACCTGATGGGAGTCTGCTTGCGACGGCCAGTATGAGCGGTACCGTACATTTATGGGATGTGACACGGCATCAAGCCGTAGAGGTGCTTAGACAAGAACCAAGTAGTGTGCTTTCGGTGGAATTCAGTCCAGATGGTAGCATCCTGGCCTGGTCGGGTGGTTTTCCGAGCGTAGACTTATGGGATATGGAACAGCGCCAGCAAGTGGTAGGCCTTGAGGGCTTTCCCAACCCAGTATCTTCGATAGCTTTTAGCCCGGATGGCACTCTGTTAGCCTCTGGGGGAACCTGGGACAGCACCGTCCGCTTATGGGATGTGGCAAGCCGCCAAGAAGTGGCGACGTTAGGAAGTCACTCCACGTTATGGGTACGTGCGTTAGCTTTTAGTCCTGATGGTAACCGGCTCGTTTCAGGTGGTGACGATGGTACGGTACGTTTATGGGACGTAGAACAACACCAAGCGCTAGCTATTCTGGCAGAGCATACGGATTCGGTGTATTCGGTGGAATTCAGTCCAGACGGTCAAACCTTCGCATCGGCCGGAATGGACGGTAAGGTGTTTATATGGCGGATAAAATTACCTCCTACTTCCGTTTCTTTATCCAGTTGGGGAGGAATAAAGGGAAGTCGCCCCTAATCCAGTCGCAAGGGGCATTTGTACAAGGCCCGTGACAATCACTAGGAAAACGGACTACCGTCTTCTAACTGGACTTTTGCAAAAATCAGGTGAGGGCAAGATGGTCCATAATCTTTGCGATCTCCCATTTAGCATCCGTTGCTTGTTGAATGGCCCAGGTCAGCGTCTTGCCCAAGACCTCTTTGGCAACGGCTCGACAGGCTTGGCCGATGGTCGTCAGCCGTTCTTGCGTCCACGCACTCGCACGGCGGGTGTGCATCTGGGCCATGAGCAGACTGTGCACTACGATTACGAGGTATGTGTGCCTGGTCAGGCCCTCGCCTGTACGCAGTTGACAGTCACCCAGACCCAGATGCTGCTTGCCGTCCCGGTGAAAGGTTTCGGTGCCGGTCCAACGTTGCCGATAGGTTTTGAGGATGGTGCTGACGTGCCAGTGAATTCGATTGGTGATCAGGATCTTGGCGGGCTGGCGGCCGTTTTTTCGGTCCCACAGAATCACCAGGCGGACCGGATGATCCACGTCGGGGATCGAGACGATTTTGGTGAAATACCACTGCAGCTTAGTCCCCGAAACGACCGGCCGTCGGTCGGGGGCTAACAGACGGCGGGCTAAGCGATTCACCGCCAGTTTGTGGCCGTTCCACCACAGGGTTCGGTTGGCTTTCAAGTCGCCCACATAGGTCCGCTCCAACCCCTGGATATGGTTGAGAATCGCGGCGTTGGTAAAATAGCTGTCGAAGGTAAACGACCCCGGAATAGCCTCGGCTACGACCCAGTCAATGAGCTCTTTACAGAGGGTCGTATGATCTTTAAACCCCTCGGGATCGGCTTCTTTCTTGCGGAAGCGGCGAAACTCCAGCGGATAGTATCGGCCCGATGGACACACATAGTTGGCGATGAGATAATCATGGGCAATGACGTAGCGCTGGTCGGCATGATCCCACAACCAGCCCACATCCTCAATCAACTCACCCGTATGGGTGATCAGTGTATTGTCGATGGGAATAACGCCCCTCGTCGCATAGCGCGTGGCCGGTTGCCCTTGCAGCCAGGCCAGGCGCTGCCGATTCAACTGCTGGGCATCCCACGGGGCCTCATTCAGCCAACGATTGAGACAGGATTGATCCGTCGTCTCGACAAATTCGGCGTTAATCGACGAGACATTCTTGCGTTGGGCCACCAGCAAACCCGTCAGGTATTCGCCAAAATGACGCCGCTCAGGCGCGTTGGCAAACACCCCACCCCAAGTGTCAACCGCTTCTTCAACCACCGTGGGAAAGCCGATAATGGCAGGCATGGCATCCAATCCGAGACAGGGGGTGGGGAATGACTACATTTTGCACCAATTAATGCATTGATTAACGACATTTATAAATCCAGCTGACGACCATTAGAATTCCCGGTTTCATCGCCCCTCCGTATCCTAGCCAGAGATCCTTTCAAGGAGGTCTGGATGGTTACGGATCAACAAGTGAGACGACTGATGAAACAACTGAGCCAGCAGCGGCCCTTGGGTGTGGCGGCCGCGCAAGCCGGGATGGACGAGAAAACCGCCCGTAAGTATCGAGATAGTGGCCAAGTACCCAGCCAAGCCCGACGCCCGCACACCTGGCGGACCCGGCCCGACCCGTTTGCCCAGGTATGGGATGAGGTGGCCGCCGCTCTGGCGGTCAATCCCGGGCTGCAGGCCAAAACCCTCTTTACCCAGCTGCAACGGCAGTATCCTGGACACTTTAGCGAGGGGCAACTGCGCACGCTGCAGCGCCGGATCAAAGTCTGGCGCGCCACCCAGGGCCCGCCCAAAGAGGTATTTTTCCCCCAGGTCCATAGGCCGGGTCAATTGGCTCAGTCGGATTTCACCCATATGAGCTCGTTGAGCATTACCTTGGCCGGTCAGCCCTTTGAGCATCTGCTGTATCATTTTGTGCTGCCCTATTCCAATTGGGAAACAGGCATGATCTGTTTTTCGGAGAGCTTCGAGAGTCTCAGCACGGGGTTGCAGCAGGCCTTATGGGCGTTGGGTGGGGTGCCACACCAGCATCAGACGGACCGACTGACCGCGGCTACGCCGCCCCAACCGCGCCAGCGGATCTTTACCGCCCGCTATGCGGCCCTGTTGCGGCACTATGGCCTGGAGGGCCGGTTGATCCAGGCAGCCAGTCCGCATGAAAATGGCGATGTCGAGCAGCGGCATTATCGCTTGAAACAAGCCCTTGAGCAGTCGTTGTTGCTGAGGGGCCACCGCGATTTTGAGGATCGGGCCGCCTATGCCACGTTTCTACGCCAAGTATTTGCCCAGCTCAATGCGCCCCGGCAGGCGCGCCTGACCGAAGAGCGGGCGCAGTTGCGCCCCTTGCCGGCCCAGCGCTTGGACTCCAGCAAACGCTGGCAGGTCAAGGTCGGCCCCTCCTCGACCATCCGGGTCAGCCGCAATGTCTACTCGGTGGACAGTCGCCTCATCGGCGAAACCGTCGAGGTCCACCTCCATGCTGAGCACGTGGAAATCTGGTATACCCGTCGGCGGATCGAGACGATGCCTCGGCTGCGGGGGCAGGGCCAAGCGCTGATCCAATACCGGCATCTGATTGACGGGCTGGTGCGCAAACCGGGCGCCTTCGAAAACTATCGTTACCGGGCCGCCTTGTTTCCCTCCAGTCGATTTCGCATGGCCTACGATGCCTTGCGCCGCGACCATCCTCCTCGCCAGGCCGATCAGGCGTATCTATCGATCCTCCACCTGGCCGTGCACCACGGGGAAACCCCGGTCGAGCAAGCCCTCGAAGCCGTATTGGGGCATGCTCAGCGGTTTACCGAGGCCACCATTGAGGCCCAACTCACCGCTTCGGTCCCATCCTTAACGCCCCCTCCGATCGTGATTGCCCCCGTGGATCTGACCGTTTATGACGGTCTGCTGGAGGTGGAGGCATGAGCCTATCGACGCCGTTGAAAACCGAATTGACCGACCTGCTCAAAACCTTGCGGCTGCCCACCGTGCGGGCCTGCTACGGGGAGACGGCCGACCAGGCTCGACAGGAAGACTTGGCCTACGAAAGCTACCTGTTGGAAGTGATCCGGCGCGAAAGCGAGACCCGACGCCACCATCGCATCCAGCGTTACCTGCGGCAATCCAAACTACCGCTGGAAAAAAACTTGCAGACCTTGGAGCGGACTCGACTGCCCAAAAAACTCAAGGCCCAGCTGACCACCTTGCTGGAGGGCTCGTTTTTGGACCGGGGCGAAAACGTATTGGCCTTTGGCAATCCGGGCTCGGGCAAAACCCATGTCCTCTGTGCCCTGGCCCAAGAATTGATCCACCAGGGTCGACAGATCCTCTTCATGCCCTGTAACCTGTTGGTGCAAGAATTACTGCTGGCCAAGCGTGAGCTAACCCTGCCGCGGCTGTTGAAACGCTGGAGCAAATATGACGGCCTCATCCTCGACGATATCGGCTACGTCCAACACAGCCGCGAGGAAATGGAGGTCCTGTTTGCTTTGCTGGCCCATCGCTACGAGCGGGGCAGTGTCCTGATCACCAGCAATTTACCCTTTTCGCAATGGGACACCATCTTCAAAGATCCCATGACTACGGCCGCCGCCATCGACCGACTGATCCATCATTGCGTCATTTTGGAGATGAACCTACCCAGTTATCGGCTCGAACAATCCCAACAGAAAAAAACCGCGTCGATGAAAACAACCTCCTCAACCAAACAAACCCCTTAATCCGGGCATTTTAATTGTCGCTATCCGGGAAAAATACTTGACGTTTATCAAA
>WLWD01002061.1_pt1 | contig 63689 bp, 32 predicted proteins | sample 6712731 | NCBI WGS metagenome assembly WLWD01 (sample SAMN12718690, study PRJNA576275) | sponge metagenome | isolation source: marine sponge | host: Mycale hentscheli | place: New Zealand: South Island, Marlborough, Capsize Point | collected 2014-11-01
ATGGACGTACGTAAGGCATTTTTGTACTTTGACCCTCGCGTTTTGTGTTAGTTCGGTTGTCGACCCCGTCCCAAATTGCACTGAACAGAATCCTCTGGTTTATCGATCAGTACCCGTATCACCCTAGAAATTGAATTGTTTACCGTTTTGAATTCTTTTGCCGGTACAGTTAAAACTTGACAACTTAAGGGACTTCCATTTCTAATCGAGTTAGTGGCGGTGGTAAGTCAATGCGCTCTTTGTCATGGTTATAAGCCGTGCGCACAGTATTTACCTGAAAATACATTGTCCACTAGACTACTGCGAAGGTAAGTCTGTGTAGGTGCATGTCCAGCTGTGTCAAAGCATTGTGTGTTACAACCACTACTTAGCTAAAGACTATCACAAAGAAAACTTTTAAATAACGTGTATTGTTTTGTTGTTGTTTTTTCCCTTCAATTCAAGCAGTTGCAGAGAGTTGTTACTATGGCACTGAAATCCCTTTACCTTGTATGCGAAATTTAAAAACTGGACCTTATTTTCAGTAGCTTCAGTGTTAAATCATTCATATAAAAATAGTATAGTCTTTAGGCTCGCTCGCCATTTGTGCTCAAGCACATCACTAGTTTATTTGTATGTATTGACGTACGTAAGGCATTTTTGTACTTTGACCCTCGCGTTTTTGTGTTAGTTATGTGGTCGACCCCGTCCCAAATTACACTAAACAGAATCCTCTGGTTTATCCATCAGTACCCATATCGTACTAGAAATTGAATTGTTTACCATTTTGAATTCTTTTGCGGGTGCAGTTAAAACTTGAAAACTTAAGGGACTTCCATTTCTATTCGAGTTAGTGGCGGTGGTAAGTCAATGCGCTCTTTGTCATGGTTATAAGCCGTGGCGACAGTATTTACTTGAAAATACATTGTCCACTAGACTACCGCGAAGGTAAGTCTGTGTAGGTGCATGTCCAGTTGTGTCAAAGCATTGTGTGTTACAACCACTACTTAGCTACAGAATATCACAAAGAAAACTCGGGTATGCGAAAATTTAAAAACTGGACCTTATTTTCAGTAGCTTCAGTGTTAGAAGTCAAAATCATAATAGTATAGTCTTTAGGCTCGCTCGCCATTTGTGCTCAAGCACACCACTAGTATATTATATGTTTGGACGTACGTAAGGCATTTTTGTACTTTGACCCTCGCGTTTTTGTGTTAGTTCGGTGGTCGACCCCGTCCCAAACTTCACTAAACAGAATCCTCTGTTTATCGATCAGTACCCGTATCACCCTAGAAATTGAATTGTTTACCGTTTTGAATTCTTTTACTGGTGCAGTTAAAACCAGTGTTGTTTTAGTTTAGCAATTCCAGACTTTCTTAGTTTTAGTTATTCATACTAAAAAAATATCTTGAATGCTTCGTTTTAGTTTTTTTCCCAAATTCTCCCTGAAGATTTAGTTAGTTTTTAGTTTTTCTTCAATACCATGTAGAAGATTTAGTTAGTTATACTATCAATTGTCTTAGTTTTAGTTAATTTGTTGCCTCTCAAATTCTGCAATAATGAGACTCCTTAAAGAAAGTTGTTCATGTAGTTTTTCCAAAGAACTTCAAAAATGGCATATTTCTGTGAAACTTGGGTATTATTAATAAAGTATGGTATTTGTTGTGTAGTTTAGAGAATAATTACTTGATGGGAATTTATATTTTCATTTAATAATGACATAATTCAAAGTGAATTGTTTACAATAAAATTGCTTAGTTTTAGTTTTTGTCATCCACTCTACTGGTAGTTTTAGTTATTATTGAATTTACTGTCTTCTAAAATAATTAGTTTTAGTTTTTTCATATTCTCTACAGCTTAGTTTTAGTTATTCTTACCAAAAGTAAAATACCCCAAAAGTAGGGGATTTGGTTTTAGTTTTAGTTAACTAAAACAACAATAGTTAAAACGTGAAAACTTACAGGACTTCCATTTCTATTCGAGTTAGTGGTTGTGGTAAATCAATGTGCTCTTTGGCATGGTTATAAGCCGTGCGCAACAGTATTTACTTGAAGATACATTGTCCACTAGACTACCGCGAAGGTAAGTCTGTGTAGGTGCATGTCCAGTTTTGTCAAACATTGCGTGTTACAACCACTACTTAGCTAAAGAATATCACAAAGAAAACATTTAATTAACGTTTATTGTTTTGTTGTTGTTTTTTTCCTTCAATTCAAGCAGTTGCAGAGAGTTGTTACTATGGCACTGAAATACCTTTACCTTGTATGCGAAATTAAAAAACTGGACCTTATTTTCAGTAGCTTCAGTGTTAGAAGTGTAAATCATTCATATAAAAATAGTATAGTCTTTAGGCTCGCTTGCCATTTGTGCTCAAGCACATCACTAGTTGTCTACAAAATTCTTAATTAAGACTGTCCGTGTGATCAATTGACTACTCCCGCAGTTCTTATCAAAAAACTCATTTCATTGGTTAATCAAATCATGCAGTGGCGGATCCAGGGGGTATCGTTAGGCTTCGGACGAAACCCCCTTTTTCAGCTCAATACTTACCTAATTTACAACCACTACTGAACTCCCAAACTGGCACAATGGAACTCCACAGAGAAACAATATGGCGACTTCTCCGCGATCAATTAAACCAAAATTGGGGCGGTCCGTCTATAGTCTATAGCTGAACACGCCCAGTATTTAGCTGGGTTTTCTAATAAACGCACACAACAACCAGCTGATCGTGCATTTGTATGGCTTAATTGAAGTGTCTTTGGTTGTCAGAGTGTTTGTGTGGTTTGGTTAGTGGAAGTATCAGGGGCTGTATCTGTTGGCCATGTCTCAGAGAAAGTTGACCTCCTTCTTTCACAAGTTAGTGTTAAATTAGATAGCCTCGTTGCAATGTATTAAGTAGTCATGCCAATTTTAGGAAGAGTTCTGGAGCTAGAATTTCTGCAGACTCTTCTCCTGATAATGCTTTATCTACAAAGAGACCTAGAATAGAAGAAGGAGAATTCATTGATCTCCCTGATTCTGCACCTACTTCTCCATGCTTGAGTCTTCATGCCCCTGCCGATACACCAATTTCACCCCCTCCTGCTTCTCCTACCTCTTTTTGTGGTGTTCTTTCTCCTCAAACTGCTCCTGTCCCAGGTACTCTTGTGCTAGCGCCTGCGGTTTCTAGTACTTCGTCATATAGTAGCATGAGTGAGCAACTATGTGACGATATTGGGTTGCTTCTACAGTCAACCCCTCAAACCTCTATTCGGTGTTTTTCCTCAACATTAAAGTACTCTATCTTAACTAAACACTTTAAGCCTAATAGCGATTTTAAGTTTCCTAGTAGATACTTAGATGGGTGTCAGAGGTCTTGTCAATTGTCATATTTAGAGAAGAATCCTTGGTTTGTATATAGCAAAGCAGAAGATGGTATATTTTGTCTACCTTGTGTGCTTTTTGCCAATAAGGATAATTTAGGTCAGTTGGTATGCAAGAAATTTAATTATTGGACAGCAAAAACAAGTAAATTTTAAAAGCATATTTCTACCAATTATCACCAGCTGGCAGTCACCCAGGCAGAAGCTTTAAAAAATTCACAGTTCAGACCACAATTAGCTGTTGATAATCTGCTTGTAAATAGTAGATTAAAATAAATAACTAAAAATCGTTCTATAATTAAACATATTGCAGATGCCATTCATTTGTGTGGTACACAAAGTATAGCACTTCGTGGGCATAGAGACGATAGCACAGCTGATCCAAGCAGTAACAAAGGCACCTTTTTGGCCTTACTTCAGTATGCTATACGATCAGGAGACACTGTTCTTGAAAAGCATTTCAAAGAATCTGGACGGAATGCCATTTACATAAATTTTGATAGACTAGTTGATAGATATGAGGTGATCTACCTCAACCTGCACTTGTAGGTACAGAGATTTTTCGATGGAGAAGGAAATATGAACAGCAAAGCTCTGAAAATCGTCCATCCACTTTAAAGTTAGCCTTAGCCATGTGTGATAAGGAATTTTTCCCGAACATATAGTGTTGTTAAGAATAGCATGCACTCTACCTGTGACATCTTGCGAGAATGAGCGCGCTAATAGCACATTAGCAAATATAAAAACTGCACTGAGGAGTACCATGGGACAGGAGTGGTTGTCATCCTTGGTCATGATGAGTATTCATAATGACATGCCAATCGATTTTGATGTGATTGTTGATAGATTTAAGTTGGTGTGTAATAGAAGAATTGTTTTGTAACTAGAACCTCTTTAAAAGTCATCAATTCTTCATTTAACTTCATTACTTATATCACTTTAATACATAGCTAATGTAAACTTCACTTATATTTAAAATTGATTTCACATCATAGACTTCAACAATCATCATAATATAGTTCTTCAATATAAGCATATTTCAATTCATCAATGTATCATAGCATCACTTTTCACTACCAGCATAAATCAAAGCACTTAACAATAGTAACAGTCATTAGTTCTTTCTTCATGATTCTTTCAAGAAACTGTAAAATTTTCTACTATTACTTATTTAGGCATAAAAATCTCTGAGTGTGTATGATTTAACTGATTAGCAAATAAAAAAAACAAACCCCCTTTTAAAATTTCTAGAGCCGCCAGAATGGTGACAATAATACACTAGCAAAAAAAAAAGAAACCCCTTTTCAAAATTTCTAGATCCGCCCCTGTCATGTGACCAATTATAGCGCCGCGCGTGACCAATTATAGCGCCGCGCAAGGGCTAGGGCTAGGGCTAGGGGACCAATCAGAAGAATTATTTGATAAGAACTGCGGGATGGCTCTCAATTGAGCCGTACCGGGTGACTAAAAGCGGGCGCGTTTTGAGCGGGAAACATGTGGTTATTTCTATTCCCATAGACTTTTGGATTAAGTTTTGGAATAGCATTTTCTCTCCGGTTTTGGAGTATACTGTGGGAATATTTTTAACCGCTTCGGCGCGAGCTTTCCGACGATGCAAACCCGGATGCGTAGCTGCCTCCGTTCTAAAGTTATTCAAGTTTTTCTTGGGGCCCTCCTACTTGTTCAGGTTGCTAGACTTGAACAGGGGATTCGAACCCAGGATCACTGGCTTTAGCCACCAGTGCTCTGACCAGAAGGGCCAGAACTTGATAATTGTGATGATAAAGCCTTTTCAATCCACAAATTATGGTTCCTCTCCGGAGGAGGAGGTGTTTCCGATCGACACTAAAAAGGTGTTGTGACGGCATGCATAATTGGTGGTCTGTTGAGTACGAGACTGCAGGTCTTGGAAGTCGAGGGTTGTGTAGATCGGTGGTTAGCATGGTGGCTAAAGCCAGTGGCCTTGGGTTCAAATCACCGGTGACAAGTAAGTTATTTTCACATTTTTCCTTAGCTTTTTTTCCCGACCTCTTTAGGTGAGAAAGTTTCAATCTAGTTTTTATGAAGGGTCATGAACTCGATAATTTTATCATAGTTTCTACAAATACATTGTTGTAGTTGTAGGTTTTTTCATTAAATTAATGCTGGCAAATGAACTTAATCTGGCTATTTTTAGTTACTTATACGCTAAAGGGCTACTGCATAAGGTGTTGCTACTGCTATTAACAACCACAAAATGACACCATTATATTATATGTTGCACAAGACCCTTGACAGAATAACAATGTGCATTAGCTAAGACTTGAATATAAAAGAAAAGGGAGAGAACCTGCTGTATTGCTAAGTTTATTTAACAATTTTAAATAGCATCATTGATGATCTAAAACATCTAATATTTCAATATGTAACAGCTAGACTTATAATATCATCTTAAAAAATAGATTGTATGTTTATTATAGTTGTACTAGAGAAATAAATTATTATTGTATTAATTTTGTGTGGTAAGAGGTAACCAATGCACCCGGTTCAATACTATTATTACAGAAGTACTAAATCAGTGCAAAGTTAAAAGCAAAAATAGGAACATTATATGAGATAATTGATTTTTTTTAATCGGAGAATTGAGAGTGGTAGCACACTCAGGATTCTTGGCTTGGACAGTCAAAGGGTTAATCCCCTTAACCAGATCTATATATTATTAGCACACCTCTCACTGGGCATGAGGTAGCCACTTAATATTTCTTGTAGAATGAAAACATATTCTGGCTCCAAATTTGTTGCAATAAACTTTCAGCTATTATATAATCATAATATCATAACTAGTGATGTGTACTTGAGCACATTAATGGTGGGTGAGCCTGGGTACAAGTAATTCAAACAACAAGGTAAAAAAACATCTAAATTTCCAAAAGAATCATTCAGTCCATTTTTTTATTGATTTTTTAAATCAATAAATATTAGTCTATTTGTAACCATAATACATGTAGTTACTTTAGCTAACAAATACGGAACTATTTTCTCACCTCAATTTCTTAACAGGAAGGTAGCTTTAAAAACACAGAAAACTGGTAAGTTAGGCCAGCTAGGCAAACTTTTACGTGTATATTAACAATTAGAATAATAAATTGTGTAAAAAAATATTTAGCCATCAGTTGAACATTATTATTAGATTTTTTAAATCAATAAATATTAGTCTATTTTAACAAAATGAAGATGTTATGTTTGCAATACTGTTTACAGTTGTTCTTAACTCTACAACTTCTTTTATGTGGATACGATGCTCCAAGTATGAGGTTACATCTTCCAATACATCTATTGCTTCATTAAAGCTTTTCAACTTCACAGAAGAAGAGGGTTGTCTTTGTCATCACCATCTTCTCATACGGCTGATTAAAAAAGCTAGATTCCCAATCATCACTCATTCCAACACACACTGCAAGGTCATCATCATCACCACCCAAATATTTATTCACTAGACAGCTATCATTTACATATATTCTGATGTTCTGCAAGTGGTTTTGCATAGAAGCGGCTGCTTTGCAGTATTCGCTAGATCACTCTGTATATCCACAGTTTAGTTCTTAATGTAGTGTTTTTGTTATAAGTACAACACAAACTACTGTAAAATTTCAAATACTATAGTTAAATTCAATATGATTCAAGGAATAGCAACTGAACAAAAAGGAAAAACATACATGTGATTTTTATTTGCACAAAAACTGATATGATGTAATGTGAGGAAAACGTTAAGTGGTAATGATGACCACTGTGGGTTGTGGTGGTGAGGTAGTGACCTCTATACACATAATACAGTTAATTTAATTGGCCAAGACAATTCACAAATGAAACCACGGTGAGACAGAGTCAGCATTATTTTAGAAATGGGATTCAATATTCAAATTGTGCATGCATATCTTGAAAAATATTTTTGATTTATAAAGTGTACTAAGTGATTCTGGTAAGAGAAGAGCTATTGTTTTCTTAGAAAGGGACTCTAAATACCTTTTGTATACTGTGTATATATACGTAGCAATTGGGGGAGTTTTGTTCTGTCCATTGTCAAGCTGTCCACATCCTAGAAGCTCTTATAGGACATCTATCCAACATCTTCTCTATAGTCTATGCCCATAAGTAATAAATACTACAATTGCAACTACAAAAGGACAGTGAAACCACATTAATTAACAATGCAGTCCTATTATAGCTAATTAAAGGTCTTCAAATGGACTAAAATGAGCAGTTAAATTTACTTTAACGACAAAGTTAATTGAATATAATTAAAAAACCATTATATCAGAAACTGTGGCTACCATGGAGCTCATAAAATTCGTGCCAGTACTTACTTATGCAAATGTACTTTGAATCCATAAAGCAAACTGTCATGACAATAAAATAAATAAAAAGATATAAAAAAAGAAAAGAAAAGAAAGAAAAATGCTAACTCAGGGAGGTATAGCTAAATTATTACAGCCAGCTTGGAAAGCTAACATATATCTGTACTGTTGTAGCTAAGTATATTAACAATAAATGACAAATCAAATCCACCAATCAGCAACAAATCCAGATCTTAGCAAAAGTGTTATGAAAACTGAAGCTAACTTGGCTAGGTGCCCCAACTTATGAAATAGGTCATTTCAAAGAAACACTGTTGGGGTCCTTGACGTTAAAAGGCTCCAGCTCACAGCGAAACTCAGCCCAGCAACCCACAAGCAACCATCATCCACCTGAGGGACATCGTATAAACAAATCCCTATTACTTCGGAAAGAAACGTAGCTAGTTCCTCCATCCAGCTCACTAACGCGTGTGTACACTGTAACTCTAATCTAGCAGCTGTTTCTGACCTGTGTGCACATGCTCGAAGTTGTGACATCACGTTTACGTCATCATTGTATTACAGTTCCTGTTAAAACGGCATCGCTTGATGACCATTGTCTATCAAACTGGGCAAAAAATTGGTTATATTTCCCTCAATTTGCAATATTGGCAAATAATACTCATACAGATGAAAATATAATTATTTATCTAAGTTAAGACAAAATCTCAAGACACTAGGTTTTAAAATTAGGATTTTCCAGCTTAAGAACTTTTTGAATTTTGCTGAACAAATGTTAATCAACAATTCAAAATTGGTACATTTAAACTTTACTGGCTATATTTTTATCCCACCAAATCTGGAGACACCCAGTTTAAATTTACTCTTTTTCTGGCTTAAAAACATAAAAATAAATTCAAGCCAAATACAGCAGATTCTATCAGGCCCACCCACAAAAGTAACCACAAAACCACAAAGTGGTTTTGGCAGCATGTTTATAATTCATTAGCATACAAGCATGCTTCATTTGAGGATTTCATCTTTCATACATCTCAATCTATTAATGAAAAAAGCGGACAACTACAAAATTAAAAAATTTTTTTTTAAATTCTACTCTTTAAGTGAAATGCACTGTAGCTAAGTGATGTTCTACTGTATATGATATGCTGTGAGCATGAATGTGTAAATGATGTGTATAAAGTGTATATATTATTTGTGACATATAAAATGATAAAGCTCAAAACAGTGTACCAAAACCAGTTATTTCTTACAAAATTCAATAAGTACATCTCGTGCATCTTTCCTCTCTGCCTTCACCAAGATAGCAAGAAGTTTTCCGTATGTTGGTGGACATTCTCTATTTCTCCATATGTCAAGAGCCTCCTGCCTAAATAATGATAGAGCATAGTGCCAATTAAACAGTACTGTGCATAATAACAAGTTATTTATAACCTTTGTCTCTTCGGATTATTCTGGTTTGCACCATTAATGATGTCTTCTACTTCACTGTTCTCTAGTTTGAACAAGTGTGACATGTTTTTCCAGCTATCACCCATCTTGTCAGCTATTCCATTGAGGTGTTCTCCTGGCTGGAGGTCTTTCTCCAACATTTTAGGCTTGATCTTTCCAGCAGCTTTTTCATATATCTATGTTAACAACCAAACTCCATTACACTTGAAAGAGAAACAATTTTGATATTAGCAATAGTGAAATATAATTGACTTCTGTAGAGAAATACTTTATACATACATAATTTCTCATCTCTATTTAAGTAAAAGGAATTTAAATGAATTACATATTCATATTAGACAAAGATTTTGTGGTTAATGATACCACAAAAGTAGTAATATGCCTGTCCTGTTCACTTAAATCCTGAATAACTCAAAGACCTGTTAATTACAATACACATAATAATATGAATCTACTTTAGTTATTCTCTAAGCACAAAAACCACAGGTTGCCATGGAAACGAAATTCTACTGAATAATTTTAACGAACTTTATTATCATGGGTATATGGGACAATAAATATGGTTATTTGGTTATACTCATAATAATTTCATAATTCTTCCATTTTGTAACTATATTGGACACTTACAGTAGCATAATTAGCTCAGATATTCTATAGATAATTTATTGTACTTTAGCTACATAATCATATATTGAAATAATCTGAAGCTCAGTTGGATGCATGAAAATAGCTCAGATACGTATTGTTTTGAGTTGGCTAGTGCTTCTTAAAGTTTACTTGCTCTGATATAGTTCAAAATGTATCTCTTGATGGAATAATGATTCCTGTTCAGCAGGAGTACAGTGCTTCCAACTTAAAGAGTGGATTTTTTGAAACTACTGTATAGACCCTCACTACAGTCATTTAACATACACATACCTTTTCTTCATCATCCCAACAATGTTTACAATAGTAAAACTGCCTGTTTAGAGAATGGATAACGGAGAACAGCACTTTTCTCATTCACTCTAATACATTTTACGCCATTTTTTTTGACGTCAAGATTTTGCGGTAGTTCGTCATTAAGCGTAGCTAGTTAACGAGCTAAGGTCGAACGGTTATTTCCCCGAGCAGCAAGACGGGACTTTCCCTAACTGCAATCGGCTGTATGGATTCTCATCGTTCTACTAGCAGCAGTAAACGAAGTCGAAATCAGTCAGAATTGTTGGCTGGTATATTACTAACTTGGAGCCAAGCCTATCCAAGTGGTCATCTTTTTCAAGAGCTGAAGAAAAGCTGAAGGAGTTTAATACTCCCAAGGCTCCCAGCAGTCGGTATTCTGACAACATCAGGGCGATGCAGTTGGAGTCCTACGGGTTGTGCAGCTCCAGACGGAAGCTAAAACGCTGGTCCTGATAGGCAGTAACGCCGTAAAACTTGATACCTAGGGCCAGAAATACAACCGTAGCTAAACCGACCGTACCGGTGTAACAATTAGCGGTAAACTGGCGCCCTTGCACAAATACGCATGCGCTGTTTTGTGACGTCGCGTTTACGTGTACTAAAGGCCCACAACCCGCTCTAAACGTCATCATTTGATGACCCTTACCGTGCTTAAACATTTTTTGGTGAAAAACAGCCACAACTCACTTAATTTTCAAGGTATAGCTACCAAAGTTGTACATAACAATTTTAAGGCAATTTTACATCATGTGTCAAATTTTTAGAGATATAACTCAATAAATTCAAAAATCCTGGCTTAAACACTTTTTTTCTTAAAATTTAAAATATTTCGAGATTCAAATTTCGTGTGCCCACAAAATCTGGCTCATATGAAACTTCAGGTATTAAAGTATCAGTTATAGAGATAAGGAAAAATAATTTCTCTTTTTTCAGCTTAAACACTTCCAAATTCACTGTCTTGAAGCTCCCAGTTCCATCACCTATAACCACAACAATAACCACAAACCCACAAAATTGTTTTGTCTGTATGTTAATATGACATTAATGTACAATAATACAAATTTTTAGCTTTCTATTACACATACTTGAGAAATTACAGCAGAATTAGCAACCTTAACCTAAAAGCTAAAAAATCCACTCTTTAAGCTGGAAGCACTGTAGTAGCATCAATAGCATGGAGAAGAACACTGCCTAGAAGAGAGGTAATCAGAAGAAATTAGCAACGAAGAGCCATTTTGAGCAGTACCATCTCCTAAGGGGCAGTTTTCACAGAACTTTCAGCATTCAGCTCTGTAAAAATTCAGTGCTTCATCTTGACACTCTTCTTTTAGCACCAACTAAGTCATCACTTCCATCATTGTAAAGTCTCTTCACTTCTCTCAGCCGTAACTCGAAAAATTTCTATTGCTACCTCATCACAAAACATATCAAAATGACGCACATTTCAAGCTGGATTCGTTTATTTAGATAATAACGCTTATACGCAAGCATGCGCGAGAAAAAGGGGTCGATCTAAACCCACGTATGACCGGGTCGATTCAACCCCTATCCGTCGTTAAAGGATTAAAGGGTATGATTATATTGGAATTCTAATTATATAAATGATACCTTTGGTATATTAATTGAATTGGCTCATGAAAAAAGTAACATATTGCTAAAAACATCCAAAAGAAATGTGTCCACTTCAACTAGAGTTACTGTATGATTTGCTTCTCACGATTGAAAGAAATACCAAAAATATCAAATTACTGTACAAATACGTATAGCATAAGTGAGTAATTTATCGTACAATTATGGCCCACCATTATAAAGTAAGTGTGGCTATATAGCTACCTCTTTGTGGTTTTGAGCTGTCAAGATTGCCGGAACTTTCACTTGTACATCTTGTACATGATCTGATTCTAACATGAAAATGGCAACAACAACAAAACAAAATGCAAAAATCATCAAAGAAAACCATAACCAGTTATGACAAAGAAATCTAGAAATTTTATTGAATGCAAATCTTCAGTCCTGATAGTTGCCGCCACTTGCACACTTATTTGAACTCTATTTTACTGATATCATGGCTGCCAAAAACATCAAGTAGTTATTGCTTGGTATTACTATGAGCTGGATACCCCAGCAAAAGAATAATAATCTTTAGAGTGAATATAATTTTAGATTTACTTCAGGGAGAAGTTTAGAGGGTTAAGTTTGACTACAACTACAAGATATAGCAGACAAAAAAAAACACTTAACATTATGGTAACTTATAACCCATGCATGGAATTGTAACACGGCAAATAGTTGCGGTCAATTCTAGTTGGTAAGGCAATGTAAACGGCAAATAATGAGCCATTTAAAAAAAATGTTAATAAGTCATGATTGTGCAATTTTAATATAAAGTTGTGGAGGTGTGACTGTAAACTATTTGGAGATAAAAAACAACAACAACATAATTATACCAAAAATCCAAAATAATCAATGGCTAGCTAACTTCACAATAACTTTCATTGATTCAGTCATTCTTGGCTGAATTATTATTAAATAACTACAATATAATTAACAATATTGGCTGTAAATCCGAGAATAAATTTGCTATTAATAACTTTAATGGTTTAAACAACTACTATTTTCACTATTGATGATTATGTGCTAATATGAGATCTGATACTATTTATTATCAAAAGATTATGAAGTATAATATTATTAGAAATTTACACTGAAAAAAGTTTAAATGACATTAAAATCTTAATCTGTCACGATACTTAATTTAAAGTTTCTAAGTTGAAATTTCTTAACAGGTTGTTTTCCAATGGGAGTCAATTTCATTTGTATAAAAGTTGGACAATACTAATACATATACACATTATCTGTAAACAATTTTGATTTGCATACAACTTACAGCTTAACTTTCTCATTATGTGTTTATAATTTTGTGGTAAGATGTAACCAATGCACCTGGTTCAATAATATTATTACAGAAAGTACTACATCAGGGCAAAGTAAAAGCAAAAACTAGGAACATCATAATGAAAGGTAGCCACTCAATTTATCAATTTTATGCATGACTTCTCACTAATTTGGCAATTATATTTGCAGAAGTGCATGCGGTTAGTTCAAGTTCCAGAGAGTTATGGAAAACTATACATAGGGGTGCAAGTGAAATAAGATTTCTTGTAAGAATGAAAACATTCTATGGCACCAAATTTACAAATGGTGAGAGCCTGGGACCAAGTAATTCAAACAACAAGGTAAAATACCTCTAAATTTCCAAAAGAATCATTCAGTCCATTGCTAAATGTAAGCAAGTAGCCATTATAATAATTACTTTAGCTAACAAATATGGTACTATTTTCTTACCTCAATTCCCTATTTTCTGTAGTCTCCAATATATGTCATTCTGACTACCTGAATTGCCAATAACTTTTGACGCCAGCAACAGTTAAAAAAAGGCTGAGTGTTAGAAATTAGATCTGGTAAAGTAATTTTAATACCATAGAAATCATTCGCTATAACATTTTGTGACTTGAACAGCAAGTTCAAAAGAATAATTGCACGGTTTTGAGCCTAGCAGTAAGTTGGTAAGACCAAAGTCCATCTGGTGACATCCAGAGACCATTTGATTAAAAGAGGTAAACAATTAAATTACCTTGGATGATAATTGATCGTTAAACCAAAATATTCTGTTTAGTGGAAGTACAGGAAGGGGTAGACCATGAAGCAAATCCCCAAAAGCGAGGGTCCTAAGTACAAAATAATGCATGTTTGTCCACACACATATATAGTGTTTATTACATGAACCAGGGTGTGATATGGTGAATTATTTCATGAGCAGACTAATTCATTTTCACGATCCAGAGACGAGTGAAAATAAAGCCTGAGAGTGAAATGTCTTGCCATATGATACTATGAAGAGTGTAACAAGTGGATATCTTCACTGAAGTAGTTTTACTGGGGTTTGTAACTCTTGGTCTAAAGTTGGCTGTAAAACTCTCAGAAGATTTCCACAACCCCAGTGAGTACTTTAGCAGCTGCTCTAACCTCGTTGGGTAGGTGGCACAATAGGAAGGTAACTTATAAAACTCAGAAAACTGGTAAGTTAGGCCTGCTATTATACCTACCAGGTTATCAGAGGAGGTACATACACTAAATGACTTTTAAAGGAATAGATGCATCTGAAATATAAACACCCATCTGATATTTCGTGTGCTTGGATGTAATTGTTGTTCAGTAAATACTAGTGCATCTAAACTTACCTGAGAATTCAACGTGTTTCGAAGTACTCTCCTGAAAATTAATATGTATACAATATAAATACAACGTAACGATACATTATCCTGTCAAACACTTCAGTTAACAACCACTATTGTTCACTAGATATTTGAATTTCTACTAACAGTTTCTATTCGGACTACTTGAACTGTATTTTCTTATTTGAGTAAAAGTGCAAACTACATTTCCTTTCCCTTTTACAGGGTTAAGTAAGCAGCTCAGTTATGCTTATTTATCAAGTCATTAGATTTAGGAGAAGCATGAAGGTACTAATGACAAGGTATCACATCACTCTCTGTATTCGGTGGTAATCGACACTTTCCACAGTGTATAGTTTTATAAGTAGAATTCTCACCTGGCAAAACCATACTTTCTGTTGTTTCTTCAATGGAACTGGTTCATTTGTAACTTCACAATTCATTTTAGCAGGGTTTTTTTCGCTTTTTGGTATCATACAGAAATGATTCTCCTCCGGATGGTTTGGGCAATCAAACGCAATTTCATAACGGCGGCACAATTTCTCCATGTGATTGGAATCGAGAATTGTGCCACTGTTCACAGTAACATCATACAAAGATTTCTCAATCATCTCTCTAACTTCATAACAAAGCTGAAAATCTGGAATTGCGCTGAAGTGGTGCTGAACAACAATAATTTCATAACATCTGGGATGAGCCACAAAGGCCACTATGTCTCCATACTTTCCATAGGTAAACGTGACAAAATTTTTTCTCATATTTTGTGGCTCCAATAGTTCAAAAGGATAGTTTTCATCCTACACATAGGGAAAAATGACAATAGAAAAACATGAAAAGAGCATGAGAATAATATTATTCAGGAAATGTTTAGCTAAGCCTTTTACAATCCTCCCCAAAACCGTGATGCTAATAAGTAGAACTAAAAATCTATAATTTTATAAATATTAACAATAATTAGTTCTTCCTACAATAATCTGATATTTAGAAGCATAACTTCAAGCTTATTATTATGAGATATATTGTCTACTAGTAAAATGATTAAAATTGTATCCAGCAAAAAAAGAAAAAAAGGTTGTAAAAAAAAAAGCCAACAACATCAATCACAACATTAATAGTAAGTGATATTTAGTATAGTTTATCTTTATCTAAAGAAATATTTAATCTGAGCACGGCTATTGTAGAAATATCAATGCTAGCATCATGCAAACTGTCTTCTTAAACTACAACTTGTTACCTTCGACGTCTGACCCACAAGACTGGCTATCGCAGATGGAAATAAGCCAATTGGTGCAAATCCTGATGGAAAGCATATTTTCATTGCATGAAATTTACCCTTTGAGCGAATATTTTGAGTTTTACTAACAAGTTCTTCATTTGAACAGTTTGGTAGGACGCATGGCATGAAATATAATTGAGAAGTATCGTCATCAATATACTTTTTTTTAAGAAAGGATTCATGAAGTGGAGCAATGATATGGAAGTGTTTCAGTAAAGCTTCCATTTGCTGCGGCTGAAGCATTTTTCCAGAAACTTTCTTGATATCAGCAAATGATATTTGACCTACTTTTCTCAGCTTGTCCCCAGCACCCTGGCGTAAACTGATACCATTTTCAAAAATAAGATGCGATATGCTGTCGAACACAAGCTGAGTGTCAGTAATGACGATGTTCTCCAGGTGCCGTACATTCGGAAAATGATATATAATTCCAGTGTTATGATGAAAGAACCACAAAGCTACATTCGTTTCATTCTCATCCATTCGTAGACTTTCACCATACTGATAGCACACTTTCAAATCTATGTACTTCTTTTCAGTAAAGCGTAACAAAAGGCTAAATGGGAGCCATCGAGCTGGAATTTCATGTCTTGGAAACTCATTCAGAGCTTTCTTAATAAACTTTTGCAGGCCTTCAATTTCTTCTTCTGTACCACTATTATTGTCTATTGGGTAAATGAGTCGCTCCATACCTTCTGGCATTTTATCTTTTGGGTCTTTAGATTCAAAGCCATTTTGTGAAACAAAACGAACTAGCTCTTGTTCATAGAAAAGAGTATCTTTTATAAAGTCTTGCATCTTTTTATCAAAATCTATCATTTCTTGTGATGAAACCTTATCTTTGTGAGTTCCAATGAAGTATGCTAATGTGTCTGGCATATTTTTGCATAAATCATCAAGTAAAGCATTAGTACAATCAGTTGCTCGTCTAGTAGAATAATGCTTCATGGAGTATATACTAGATAAAGCTGATGTAATGTTCTGCCTGACTGTACAACTTGACATCTTTTCTGGTATTTGGCTGTTGGGTACCCCTCGTAATGCAACCCTGTACGTTTTATCAAGGTTGTCTCCATATCGACAAAAAATAAAATAAAGAGCAGGACCAATAATAAGTGCCGGAAGCATGTCCATAAATTCGGGTTGACCTCCAGTATCCTTCATGTAAAGCAAACACAAATTCTCAAGCTTTCCTGTTAATTCTTCCCATTTGCCTGATGCCTCACATTTATCAAAATATTTTAGAAATTTAGTCATGCTTTCACTGGGAAGTGACGGTGTATCTGTAGACAGATTAGCAGCTTCACTGATTTCAGTTTTTATATAACCAGAAGCATGCTCATCAGACATTTCAATTGGTAAAGAAGCTTCATTTGACTGTTCTTGTATTGGTTGTACTTCTTCTCTCAATTTAAAAAAAAGCTGAAACAACAACTGTACTTCTTCACTTTGTTCTTTAAGGGTCTTCCAACCTTTCTCCGATACCAAAGCAACCATTTCTGATAGATCAGAAATTAAGAACATGTCAGTTTCAGCTATATTTGTGCTAGGGTTATTTTGATATTTGTCATCTGATTTCATATTAATCCACTTATTCTCCAAACGAAGTCGTGTCAAAGTTTTACCACGTTCAGGTGGTCCTAAAAAAATGATTTTAGCAAACAACATCTTCAAAACTTGTTTCTCATTCTTCATGATTTCCTTAAAGGCATCCCTTGACTTTCTATGATTATCAGCTACATCTAGTAATAAAAAAAAGGAATAGATTATAATTGGTTTCAGGTAATACTTCATACTAGTGATATATGGTATGACACAAAGTTCTTTGGAATAGCCTCAACCAGCAGTAATGCAGACTTACCTAATAAGTTTTCCTGAAAAAACTTAGCCTTCTTGAACTTTTCTTCTATCTGCAAGCTTAAGATTCTTTCTCCTACAACTTCACTGGATAGAGATGCCTGTAGCCTTGTCAGTGTTGTGTTTGAGTGATTTGTTAACCAACAAGCAATAACATTATACAAACAAAGTTTTATATCGTCAGTTTTACAGTTTTCTCTTTCATGTTCCTTTAGACCGAGACAAATAGAGATGATTTCCCATTTGTGACTTACAGCAATTAATAATTCGAATAATAAGGGAACATCCTCACTTATGAAGGTGATATTTTGCATTGAATCACCCTCCATAAAGTCTTGATTTGTCGTATTGGACTTGCCTGTAATTACAGGATTCATGAGAGAGGTGGCTGAAACTGATATGTGTTGTGATGGAGAAGTTAATGAGTCTTCCTGAGAAAGCTTAGCCTGCTTGAACTTTTCTTCTATCTGCAAGCTTAAGTTTCTTTCTCCTACAACACTGCTGGCTAAAGATTCCTGTAGTCTTGTCAGTGTTGTGTTTGAGTGATTTGTTAACCAACAAGCAATAACATTATACAAACAAAGTTTTATATCGTCAGTTTTACAGTTGTCTTTTTCATGTTCCTTTAGACCGAGAGAAACAGCGATGTTTTTCCATTTGGGACTTGCAGCAACTAATAATTCTGCTAATAAGTTAGCATCCTCACTTTTGACGGTGATATCTTGCATTGAATCACCCTCCATAAAGTCTTGATTTGTCATTACTTCATATTTTTTTATATTAATGCTTCTTAGTTTTTCCACGAGCTGGACGGAGCATCCTTCAAGGGATGATACTACTTGGACAAAGCTATCCCATGTGCTTACTTCAGATTTTAAATTCTCACAAAATACTCGTAATACGTATCGAATAAAGGCTTGTTTATTCATATTTTCAATTTCCAAAGGATTGAATATAGAGTGTGCAATATTCGCTCTTTGACACAAATTTTTTATAAATAGTTTAAGATCCACACTGGATAATCCTTGGACAATATCATCCTCATTATCTCTTATATAAGTAAGATACTCTTCATTGGTCAAACGAGTGGACATGTTCTAGTATAAATAAAAAATTGAACATAAAACAAAAATAATAATGGGATATCTATTTTTCTTTATATTGAAACATCTCACTTTTACTCCTATTTTGGATTGCTGAAACAATAAAGTCTACTATAGTACAACCACGCCGAGTTGGCGCGACCACAAATGTGGCAAAAGATGACTGCACTTGCCAAAAACCGGAAACCAATTAAGGTCCCCTGACTGTAGTAGCTTAAACGCCCAAAAACGTTGACACCCACGGGTGAAACGACAAGGGTCTAAAGTGTACATTATTACTGTAAGTTCACTTGTTGAAATGAAAGAAGCTTTGATGGCTATATTCAATATATGTCTGGTTATAACTAACTACTCGTACACTGTTAAAAATGAGGAGTTCAGGTAGCCCCAAAAGTGGGGTTCCAGTAACTGGGCAAATTAAACTCCACAGTAACTTTTCTTGGGAGTAAAAAAATGTTCTATGTTGAGCATAGTCTGCTGAAGAAATAAAAAAATCACTGAAGGTTAGCAATTCTACTGCGAACTAAAGTAAAAAAGAAGGATGTTTCTTTATCCCCTGCTTAACATCCATGTCATACTTACCATTAGCTTCTCTGTTAACTTACATGTTCCAGTGTCACTCTGTGATATCACCGAGTGAACACTGGCTTTATGTTAGGTATAGTATTATAAATTTTGCGTTGGTTTTTACTAGACTCATGAATATCATTAAAATATCTTGACTACCATCAATGGAGTTCCACTAACTCATTTACTGATTTACTCCCCAAAATTACTCCCCCAAGGAGTTACTCTAACTCCTCATTTTTAACAGTGTGTTCATCTTTAATATGATGTTGCTAAGAAAAAAAGCTGAAGGCTGTAGAGGGCGATATGGAGCTATTTATGTAGCACAAATCTTTGAGCATAAGAAATGCTGAACTACCGCTGAATGCCACTAAACATAAGTTTCATTTTAATCTATATGAGCATGCATTTAAACTCTACTTACTTTTTTGTGTGATGAACTCCGAAAGTACTCTACAGTAATTTGAAAAATCCAGTACATCACCTACACCTTCAACTATGGCCACACATTCCAGTATTACTTATGTCCTTCACTGAATCATTCATATTATTTTATTCATGCTTTTTGTTATACTAGTTAAAATTTTAATTTTTTTAATTTTACAAAATTTTATGACATTAATTTAATTTTATGAAGACATAAAATTAAGAAATCGTGGTAGCCACATAGAGCAGTTGAATTGGTAGGGTGGTAAGTAGAATTTCCCATAACCATAAAGAGTTATACCTATAGATGTGAAGAATAATGAACAGCTAAAACATAAATAGTGACATAGAGAGTTCATGATGAATAATTAATCGTCAGTAAACCACAAATTAACCGTGTTCCAAAATAAATAGGTCTAATTAACTTGTACGAAAATCTGAGCAGATATACAACCCAAGTTACAAAGGTATCTCACATTGTAGCTAACTTTTGCTAAGTAGCTTTGAATAGCAACAAAGTCCTGAACAAAAAATGTACCAGCATGTTAAGTAGAAGGCTAACAATGAAGTCTCCAAACTGAAGATTGTTTATTTTTTTTGCTTACAGTCATCTGAGGTATTGTGCACGAGGTCGGCCATTGAGCACGCGACAAAATCCCGCCAAGTGTAATATGAAAAACGTGGTTTTATTTATTCCCATAGACTTTTCCATTGTATTTGAAACTGCTCTTTCCTACTGGCTCTGAAGTTATTCCATTCAAAAGTTATAAACTAATTTGATCACGTTCATTCAACCTGGACATACTTGCATATCTAGACCTTTTAACAAATTACTACGCGTGTGGAGTCACTGCACCACTTTATCACTTCTTTACCATCAGAACAAAGTAAAATGTGGTCAAAAGGTTACAATGAATATCATTAAAGTGGTCATTATTAAAATAGTTCTTGCAGTTGGATCAGATTGGTCACCTAATAATAGCAGATTGGTAAAGGGTCTAGCAAAGCCAGACTAAAGTTTACTCATTTTTTATGCTGAATAGAAGCAGTTGTAATAATTAAGGAAATGTTCAAGCAATTATTTTTAACCTAGACTAGGAAGCATTTACTGTCAAGTCTATATAATTATATATATATATATATATATATATATATATTATGCTTATATATGTTGAACAATGTGTGCTATATAGCTACAAACATGCTGCGTATTCATTCTTGGCTCACTCGCTTCTCTTGCTCGATAATATTGCCAAATGGTCTATATTATACATGCCAATAGCATGCAAAATTTGTGATAGATTATCACTAGTTATTAAGAACATCACTTTTACTTATCTCTACTGTTGTTTATACTCTCTTCTCCTTAAAAGCGGTGACACATATGTGACAATGTGCAACATCAGTAAACTGAAAAAAAATGAGTAAGCTCAATAATTGCCACTTAAGATTTGAAAAATGATACTCCAGACTTTAGGGAAAAGTTATGGCCAGTAGATGTGCCAGCCAGACATTGGGCAAAGTACTGTAAGAAGTATTAAAATGCTTGTAAATTTGTATTGAGTGGGTATGAGTTAAAGTTCGCAATGGGTACTTGAATACGAATGAGTACATTGATCTTGTACTTAAGTACCAACTGAAGTAAGTGTATACATATTGATTAGTTTTAATAGGATAAACACAGTATGCATGTCAATGGCCTTTTAGAAGTGATGCCACGGGGAAGAGTACCTTAAGAAGTCAATAAAATGGGAAGAATTTGTAAAAATGGAAAGAGCTCAAAAATACAGTACGATATTAGAGTATTTTAGCTCAATATACCATAAGTATTATGATGTGTACTTAAGTGTATTTAAGCACGAGTACCAAAGTACTTCGCCCATATCTAGTACCTGCTCTTGCATATACATGTATTAATAATCTTAATTTGCTTGGCTTGTAACTTACAATATATCCCCATCAAATAGCACTCTTACTTATTGTGATCAATCATTTGAGTGGAGTATAATGTTAACATACCATCAAATTAGCTACTGAAAGTATAAGAACTCAAGTGTTTATATATGTTAATTATTTATTAGATGAGCATATGAGCTAACTGTCAGTGATGCCCTACAGGCCTTAGTCAGTGTGTTTAAGTCTGAAGATATTTTTGTCTTTTCCTTTTGTTTTTGTTAGTAGCTTTTGCATGATAGTTTGGCCGAGTTTGTATAGCTTTGCCTGATTGTCGTGTGCTACTACAGGTAAAGGGTTTAAATACCATAGTAGCCTTTCGCTATAACATTTTGTGACTTGCAAAAAACAAGAAGTTCTAAAGAATTACTGCACAGTGTTGAATATAACAGTAACTTTTTAAGACCTCAGTGCATCTTGTGGCATTCAGAAACAGCCTAATACAAAAAGGATAAATAATTTAATTTCCATTAATGATACGGGATCGCTATACGAAAAGATTCCTTATAGTAGAGGTATGGGAAGGGTTAGACAACAAAGCAAACACAAAAATGTGAGGGTCAAAGTACAAAATGACATACGTAGGTACAAACATTATAAACAACCAAATATTCCTGATTTTCAATTGTTACCCCTGATAGTGTCTTGCTTGCTTCGCTCACTTGCCAATGAAAGATGTATGCATGTCATTAGTACTTTGACCCTCACGTATTTTCATGTTAGCTAGGTGTTCGACCCTGTCCCAAATTTTACTGAACAGAATCTTCTGGTTTATATCATTGCCCATATCATCCAATGGAACTGAATTGCTTACCACATTGAATTCTCTTTTGTGAGTACAGTTAAAACTAACAGACTATACTGGAGTTCATTTCTATTCAATGAGTAGCTGTGGTAAGTTAATGCGATTTGTTGCATTTATACGCCTTACATAACAGTGTTGTTGCTTTCTTGAAAATCCATTGTCCAATGGTGTAACTACGAAGGTTAGTTTTGTGTTGGTATGACCAGTGAAACAGTCTATCTGTGTGAAAGTGTTGTAGAATACAGCTACTGCTTAGCTAAAGAATAGCACAAAGTAACATTAGACAAGAAAATAAAGATATTGGTTGCCTTTACACAGCTTTTACGAATATTGCATAAGTAAGCATGTCTTAATAATATAGAGTCAGGTGCAAACCTGTGTGGTAATTCCTTAGAAACGTCTGCGATTATTCTTTGTTTTTTTAAGTCGAATAGTTGTGGTCAGTGGTTACTATGGCATTGAAAGGTCTTTACCGTATTGCGTAATTTAAAAACTTGACCGGCTGGAATGTCAGGAGTTAAAATCAATCAACAACAATGTAACCTAACTACAGAGGCTCACTCCGCCATTTGTGCTGATGCACACCACCAATATATATATATATGTATGGATGGTACGTATGCTACTTAAATGCTCGTGCAGGACTTTTTTCTCCTAAAGACACGGCTTTTCAGGCGTGAACCCAGTTTCTTTGGATACTACAGCATTAAGCAAGTCTTACTTTAAACTTAAACACCAAACTGTGAGAGAATTTCTGCAAAACGCTTGCTTTTCAAGTAACAAAATGTTGCTGCAATCACTTACTATGGCAATAAACACGCTTTGCCAGACGTAATTTCAAACCTTGGCCACTTGGGGGGGGGGGGGGCTGCGAATTGCGGATTGTTGGTTGACAAGAGCCACTAGTAGTCATAATTCCCTAATATAAAGCTAAGGTAACTACCACTACTCAGGGTAAGCTGAGGTAAGTACATAGCTAATTCCATATGTGTTAGCTAAATTTCAAAATAACTCTAGCGTTTGGAACTGAATGCTTGTTGTCTAAAGTGACTGGTAAATTCAGATAATCATAATGGCTAAAATTTGATACTACAGAAATTAGCATTACTCAAAAAATGAGGTAATAAAAAAAATTTGTATTTGTTGGCTAAAATTAATGATCTTTTGTTTTCATAACTGAGAGCTTGTTGTCAAGAATTACTGGTAGTTCAGATATTCCAAATAGCTTAAATTTGATACTACAGAAAAATACCAATACTCAGGAAAATTGAGGTAAGTAGTAATTCCATATTTGTTAGCTAAAATTACAAAAATAACACTGGCCTTTTTTGTAGCTGAGAGCTTATTCAAGAGTTACTGGTACTAGAGGTAGTCAGAATTGCTTAATTTGGTACCACAGAAGTTAGTATTACACTGGCAAGAGAGTACTGTGAGGGGTAGACAATTGAAAATCGGGTATATGTTCTACATAATGCCCCTAAAAACATGGTGGTTTAGTCTTGACCCACAGTTTCTTCCGATGCTACAGCATTAAGCAAGTCTTACTTCAAAATCGACTCCAAATTGTGAGATAGTTCCAGTGGCTTTATTATATTGTTGTAACAACACTGTGTTCTATGCTTCCTAACAGTGGTGTAACAAGATATATAGGTAAAGCGAAGCTCTGAGGGCTTGTTTGTTTGTTTTTTGCTGTTGTTGTGGTTTAAAAGTGTTCATGTGAGAAATCACCTCGTTAGATTGTACCCCAAAATTAAGTCACTAAAATTGCTGCATCTGATTACTATGACATTGAAGACTCTTTACTAGATATGAATTCAAAAACTTGCCATTTTTTTGAGCTGCTAAGTGCCACTTGTAGGCTGGCTGAGCAAGATTTGCCGCTTGTTGGTTATCAAGAGCCACTGGTCAATATCTTATAAATTGTTGTTGTTGTTTTCTTTTGTTTTTTAAGTCCAATAGTTGCGGCAAGTGATTACTATGGCACTGAAATCCCTTTACCGTATGTATGTAATTTAACAACTCTACTTTATTTTTTGTAGCTGGAGGTTTAGAATTTAAAATTAATCGTACAACACTACTTAGGTTTATGTAGAAGAAATCTGGAGGCTTGCTCGCCATTTGTGCTCAAGCACACCACCAGTAGTACATCAATGATACAAAGTTCGATTGTGCTAAAAAAACTATTGGACATAAACTAAAACAAATTAATATTAAATGCTACATGTTTGAAGGTTTTACCACATGGGATATTTATCTGACAAATCAATATCCAAAAATTAAATACTACTAGTACTTACCTTCGTACAGCTGATGCAACATGAACCGTTTGGTTAGTGAGTTCACAGTAGATAATACTATAACAAAACTTCAACTACAGCCATAAAATTTTATATGAAGTCTTTAAAAAGAAAACATAATTATAATACAGCTTGAAGCCAAACTTGTCTTCCACATTAAACTAGCTACTACTTGACCATGCTATTATAGTTTTATGGTTGTATATATTATACATATTTCATTTGCTACCTCATTCGTATGTCCCTGCAATATAAGTATAAATCTTAAATTCATTTTACCAGATGCTTTACTTTCAAACCTGTGGAGTTTATTAGTTATTCCTTTAGCTTCAGTAAGCTATAATACAGGAGGAAAATATCAATATGCTATAGTTAAGCTTCAACATAAATAGCAAGTAAGCAAACCTGTATGAAGGAGGGGAGGGGGTCAGAAAGATTTAGCTAAACTGTTCCTTTGAAATTAATATATATCATTTAAGAACTGATTCAGCTCAACCACTACACATTTATTTCCAAACCTAGTAATGTATTTTGTGGCCACCTCATTTTTTATTTATACCTTCATTCATATTATAGATAAGATAGTATTTGAGAGAGTAAACTAATTGAGACATACGTATAATGAAAAGAAAGGATCACTGTGAGGTTGCCCGCCAAAGAGTCGTACGTCTCCGCAGGTTTTATCCTCGGGGTCTGCCACCAGTTTCCAATCACCTCCCGTTATGCCTTAGCTATGTCGTCCCCACTTGCCTGTATTTATAGGTTAGATATAATCCAGACAACCAACAACGCACAGACACAGATACAGAAATGAATAAGAACAACTCACAAACATGGAGTCTCAGCCTATATAGAATGCTGAGACTCCTCCCAGCTAATTACTATCTAGCTATGTGTGGCTATCTGATTGGTCAGACTTCCCGCTCAAATGCACACATCCTACCGCACACATTCCACAAGTGTTCCCATGCAGTTCGCACGGCACCTCCGGGTAGCGATTTTTTAAGAAAGACGTTATGTGCAGAACGGCTGACCCTCACCTTTGACCTCACGCAATGTCTTTGCGCGCGCTCTTGTTGCTAGCTGTCACCTTCGACCTTTGTGGAAAGTTGTCCTTGGTGACCCTGCAAGATTGATTTAGGAGGTGGTTCGTTTTGTTGGCTAGGCTGTATTTGTGCTACACGTGAGTGATGATAAAGGAGAAGAGGACTGCAATGGCAGGAATTCACTTATGCTATGCGATAACAAGTAAGTGTACTAAATACTGTGATGTGTAGTGTTTAATAGATAGCTAATGAATTGTATTTAGGAGTTTTGCAAATTATTTGACATGACAAAAAAAACAGAGTTTTCTTTAAACACCTCTCCCCGCCAAACTTGTAAAGCATGTAACTGTCTGAACTAATCATTTCTGCTGCCAATCATTGCTGAAAGTGTGGGTTATCGAATAATGAGTAATAGCATGGGTAACAGTGCTATTAGGGATCAACAGCACTAGTAAAGCAATTGAAATAGTACTGAAAGAGTGCTATTTCAATTGCTTTACGAGTGCTGTTGATCCCAAAAGTACAGGTTACCCGTGCTGTCACTCGCTAATAGTAGGCCATCTTTTTTTTTTTTTATCATTTGCACTTGTAGCTACACTGTATCAGTCACTCACTATCTTTGTATTTCAGTTAAATTCCTCTGGAATTTCGATTTCAACCTATTGCTCCTCTTAAAATGTTGAAAACTTTCCGTCTAATATGGGTAGAGCTTCTGTGGTACAGAATGACATTGTCTCCAACTAGAATCTCTCCAACTGTACGTTTCCAAGGTTAATACTGCATGCGCGCACACTTATCCGTATTATTTTACTTAGCTACTGTGGTATTTCACTTAGTTTCCACTTAGTTACCGTGCTATTTCACTTAGTTACGTGCTATTTCACTTTCTCTGTGCGACTTCAATTGAAGAGTGATTTTCCCACACAATTTTGAATGGGCAATTTACGTGCCGTACTATTAGATTTAGAATTGCTGTGACAAAACCTGTTTCATTTTGGTTTTCTTCATATACATGTTCCATATTATCGTCAGGAGTGGCAGTAAACACTCGGCCACTGTAACTAATGAAATGCCCCCCCCCCCCCACCTCCCTAGTACTTTAGTGAGATTGTGTTGTTGTTTTTTCCCATTAGTGTACTGGCAATTTTTAATTAACAGTGGTATACATGATGACAGTGGCTAAGGTGTAAGGCTAAGTAGGAAAAATAAATAATACAAAAAAAAAGAGTGGGGGGAAATTTTTTATCTAAGTCTTGACACAGAATTACATCTTATAAGGTGTATTGCATGATTAACTTTAATGTCGATTGCCCCCCCCCCATTCACATTGTCTAACTTACCTCCCCCTTGGGTGACAAGCCGGAATAGCCCTAATGATGTTAGGGATGATAGGGTGTTGAACTTGTCTACAATCAGTATGGGTCATGAGATCCTCAGAAGTGTGTCTAAGAGTTGGCCAGAGATATATTTATCGTATTGATAGTGGTTAGTGTGCAGCAGTTCAATATGATGGGATTTCTTGGATAATATTTGTTTGACTAGGTATAAACATGCTTGATTATTAAAGTTCAATGTTGTTGTTTTTTAATAGCAGCCTAAATGTTTGATTAAAAAAACATTTAGGTATGACTAGTGGTTTGAACTTTAATAATCAAATATGAATATGATGGGATGGAAATCAACGGCTTCTATATCGATATCTGAACACAGCTGATGTCTTTTATAGTAGGCCTTCACTATGTATATAGAAATTTGTAAGTAAGTAGCTGCAGCCAACAACTCCACATTAGTTCTCAAGATGTCTGGGCGAAGCATTTATTTGAAGTGAGAATTCATATCAGGTGGATTTATTGAAGTTAAATGGGGAACAAAAACAATAGCGGCTGCATTAATGCAGCCACGGAAGTCGATCACTTTAAAGAATCATAAAAAATACAATATTAAAGCTATATGTGACATACGGTAATCAAAAGACGTCTAAAAGACTGCTCATTCTGACAATGGCTAAAACTTTCTTTTGCTATGTAACCTTTACCAATTTTTTGTACCATTCGATCAGGAGTTTACGGCTTCTTGTTTTACAACCTTTGAGGCTATTAAAAGCTTCTGGCGAATTTAGCCATGTAGAGAAGAAGAAAGTAAGGACAGATAGTTAGCTACCTGTGCAGCCGTTTTCCTTAGGGTTAGAAGTATAGAAAGTAATGATGGAGCCTCAGGGAAGCCAGTATAATCAAGCAGTACTAAGTCCAGTAGCAATAGATGTCTACCTAATACAGGTATTAGTAGGAAGGGGTGATGAATCTGTAATGATAGAAAGAGTGCTAGGAGTGTGAGAGCAGCAAGCAAGAGAAGGTTTGATTCAGTTTATTTGAATGTTAGAAGTGAAAGTCATACTATTCTGTGTTGAAACAAAGTTGGGTTTTTTCTATAGCCTTATTTATACATTAAAATAGGATGGGAAAAGAAATGTATTTTATTTTATCACTTTTAAAAAGTCACTGATGAAGGCTACATGGAGCCGAAACATTTGAACTATTATTACAGATACTACAGAAATTAACAATAAATATGTTTTAGTATGAAGCTGTATATTTTTATGTAGTAATAATGAATCTTTATGTAATACTTAATTAAGTTATTTTACCATCACTTCATCCTTGGTCGTAACTTGTGATACCGAAATTTTTAATCAGTGAATGAGTATTGATCAAAACTGAATCCTGTCATTCATTAGTAGTGTATGCCTGTGTGTGCAACTAGTTTCCTGTGTAGGAATGTTTCTTCTATAATATATAGAGCTGACGTTTCTTCCCTGTCACTAACCTCTAAAATTAATGTTGTGGTTTTTTACCACACTTTCTTGACCGTTCTATTTCTGCATTATACTACAGTATGTGTTCATGCATGCCTCTACCTCTTGTTGTGTTACAACTGACTCCAATCTAGAGATCCAGAACCGCCGTGTTAGTGAATATTTTTAAGAGACTATACCTCTTAGCTAGAGTTTGATAAACTGTTTCTAACAATTTCTTGGTAGGATCAGCTTGCAGAGTACAAGTTGAATTTCATGATTGCATTTATTCACTTCAGTGTGTTTTGTTTTTCTATTGCTTTTCCTTGTAGTGGGATGGAGTGGGTGAAGCTGCTTTCGATGTCTCTGACTTAGACTAGCTGTGAATGATGGCTCAAGAAGTGTCAACATTTGATCATAGAGTTACCTGACATTGCTGAAGTGATGGCAAGGTGAGTGTTCTCAGAGTGTGTTTGTAATAAGGAAGTATTGATTCCAATAGGTCTACATTGCTAGAAGGTATCACCAACACTCGGAGCAATTAGTTGCTCTGGCTAGCTTGTTGTGGTCACCTAGGACAAAAGTGTGTGTGTTTGTGTCTATAAATATACATGTAAATATGTACGTCAAGTAATGTTATCAGATGTCACTGTATATGAGACCAGTACTATCGCAAGATGTTGATAATCGTAGTGATCTGAATGCTAGTCCATACTCTGGCAAGTTTCTGAAGGCTGATCTTATGCAATATAACCTGTGATTTCCCCCTAAGTGAATTTGTGCCTCCCAAAAATTGCCGATTTAATTCCCACTATTGCAATAACAAGGAGTGACTAATGCAGTAACATTAACACATGATCCTGTGACTGTTCTGTTGGAAGATGTCTATTATTTCAGCTAACTTTATTTTGTGTAATCTATGACCTTCAGTGGCATTGGCATCAGCTGTGTCTAGTTCAGTTCTAGTTAAGAGGTTATACCTCCATGTATTCTACATACACAAGGAGTCTATATGTAGGATAATAAGTTCTGTTCTGTTAGTCAGTTTTGTCAATTAGTTGTTATGAGTTTCATATCACTAAATTACCAGCTGTAGCTGTACCAAGTAGAATGCTTGGTTTCCCTCAGTTGGAACATCTCTAAAAATATTCCAGTCTGCGGAACGTTTTAGTTCTTTTAGAACCTTTTAGAGGAGCCCTGCAATGGCAGTCAAGTGTGGGCACATCTGAACAATTTTTCAAATTTTATCCATCTGTGTCTCTGGCTTGTAGTTTATAAGCACATTATTTATTCCTGACAGGCTTTAGGATCTATTTTGATCATGTCATATTTAATCTCGCTTTACTGGACCCTTTACCTACTGCTATGCAGCGGGTAGGCTGACATTAAGTAGTTTGTTCAGTTCCCCTCACTAATTGGGAAAACCACAAACAATAGATGACATAATAAGGTGGTATATCCTGTGATGTAAGACTGCTCTAACTTTTTGTGTGTGTTGTATTTCTATATGGCTGACTGAGTTGAATAATTCATGTGCCATGAAATATCTTAGTGGTTATTCAGTCATTCTCGGCTGAAATAATTATTGGCTGTTAGAACGAGAAAAATTTGCTATTATCTTAGTGGTTTTACCCACACTAATTAAGCCCACCATCACATCACCCGAGCCCAGGTAAAGGTCGGCAGAGGACCTGCAAATACTGCGACCATTTGGCTAAGCGATCACGTGTGGGGTGTCACATATTGAGCAATGGCATCCGGGCATTCGTCCTGATAGCCACTGTTCTCAGTGCTTGTAGCCTAAGCCTAGTAGCTACCTGTTACTTCCTTGCCAGAATGGCTGGTTCACCCGGCACTATTAGCTCTCTAAGGATGGCTGCTCATCAGTGGTGGTATTATTTAAATAGTAAGGGGCTGGAGATATACACTACTGTACTCTATGTAATTAGCTTTCTGTAGGTCAGGTTGGATTAATAGGATCTAAATCATCAATCAAATGGCCTTCATTGATGCAATCAGCTGAAAATAGGAGTTCTATGGCTTGATAATACATGGGCATGCTGCCGGTCCATTTGCCTTGCTTAACTAGTACAGTTATGTTATGAGTTGGACTCTAGCTGTTACTCTACCCAACAGTTGCAATAGTTACTAACATGCAATGGACAATGATGATCATAAAATTTTGCATGAAGGTTCGAATAAGAAGAGTGGGAGCCGGCAATGCACCCCACACCTGTAACGAAGGCTTACGCCTGATCATAACGAGGGTTGGCAGCATGATTTCGTGATTTAGAGATATGTGCAGTATTAATGGCCGTATTGCCAAGATTGGCTCTGTCAAAGTGATCAGTATTCTCGAAAGCTTGGAAACTCCTGAATCAGTCAGGTTGCATGCTGTAATTGATATTTGACATAAGAGTGTTACATGAGAAGGGAGGCGGAGCAAATAGGGATTACATAATGAGAGAGATTAGAGAATGAACTGTAGTGCTGGATGTGTCTTGGCACTCATAAGCCACACTACACTATTGCCAGTGTGGCATTATAGAGAGCATGGATAGGCAGTTCTAGTACATATAGTTAGATTTCCGCCAAATAAAGGTGTGATGGTCTGTCCGGGGCCCCTTTGAAAGTGTCTATGCAGGGCACGCTGCCCTTCACTCTATTTATTCTTACACTATCACAGTCGCTGCCTGTCTATTCGCACACGATCAGGCTCTTTGCCTATCTATTCTCTCACTCTCGCTGCATGTCTATTTTCACACGATCAGGCTCTCTGCCTGTCTATTCTCACACGATCAGGCTCTCTACCTGTCTATTCTCTCACTCTCGTTGCCTGTCTATTCTCACATGATCAGGCTCTCTGCCTGTCTATTCTCTCACTCTCGCTGCATGTCTATTTTCTTACTCTCAGGATCACTGCCTATGTATTCTGCACTATCAGGCTCACGGCCGTCTATTCTCTCACTGTTAGGCTTGCCGCCTGTCTAGTCTTACACTATCAGGCTCATATTCTCTCACTATCAGGTTTACTGCATGTCTACTCTCACTCGCAGGCTTGCTGTCATCTATTCTCTCACTCTCACTCAGGCTCGCTGCCTGTCTATTCTCACACTATCGGGATTCTGCCTGTCTATTCTCACTCTCACTCAGGCTCGCTGCCTGTCTATTCTCTCACTCAGGCTTGCTGCCTATCTATTCTCATACCAGCAGACTCACCGCCTACCTATTCTCACACTATCAGACTCACTGCATCTATGCACTCTCAGACTCACTGCCATCCAATCTTGCACTATCAGACTTGCCTACGTAATCTTGCACTGACGCCCAGGGCCTATCTATTCTTGCATACACTATCAGGCTTGCTGCCTATGTATTCTCAGGCTCACTGCCTATGTAGTCTCAGGCTCACTGCCTATGTAGTCTCAGGTTCACTGCCTATGTATTCTCAGGCTCACTGCCTATGTAGTCTCAGGTTCACTGCCTATCTCAGGCTCACTGCCTATGTAGTCTCAGGCTCACTGCCTATGTATTCTCAGGCTCACCGCCTATGTATTCTCAGGCTCACTGCCTATGTAGTCTCAGGTTCACTGCCTATCTATTCTCAGGCTCACTGCCTATGTAGTCTCAGGTTCACTGCCTATGGCTCACTGCCTCTCAGGCTCACTGCCTATGTATTCTCAGGCTCACTGCCTATGTAGTCTCAGGCTCACTGCCTATGTATTCTCAGGTTCACTGCCTATGTATTCTCAGGTTCACTGCCTATCTATTCTCAGGTTCACTGCCTATCTATTCTCAGGCTCACTGCCTATGTATTCTCAGGTCACTGCCTATGTAGTCTCAGGCTCACTGCCTATGTAGTCTCAGGTTCACTGCCTATCTATTCTCAGGCTCACTGCCTATGTAGTCTCAGGTTCACTGCCTGCCTATTATTCTCTCGCTGCCTGTGTACTCTTTGAGCTGATGGAAGCAAATTAATTTAATATTAGAATTCCACCATGTGTTAACAATGTTACTGCAAACATGTCTTGTATCTATATCAGAAAGGCCAATCTTCCTGTAGCATATTGCCCATTTTTGTGAAATAACATGTAATGTACATGTATTACATTGAGCGACCAATAGTTTAGTTAGATGTATTACAAGTGCAACATATGTAGTATTCTTCAAAATACTTATGTAAAGATGGTTATGATGTTTTGTACTGCTTAGAAAAGTTTAGTAGAATTTTTTACAATCTATCTTTATTTTGCTCTCTGTTAAATTCTCAGGATTAAGCAAAACTATCTCAAACTGCAAGTATTTATTTGCTCACATGATTACGACGTGACGATAGGGGGACCTTTTCCACAACAGTTAGTACCCTATGTGAAGCCAACAGCTTCATGTTTTCTCAAACTTTCATGTTTTCTCTGACTGCCAGAACAACTATAACATTTACATTTTATTTCATCATTAGTATTCACGCATGCTTATTTGTTCTTATTTTCGTGTACCGTTGATCGTCGTGATGTTTCGTTTTTTTGTTTATATTTATCACCTAGAACACTGTCATTGACTGTTCTTACTGGAACTCTGACGCTACCATACCCGCTAGTGGGTCTTCACTGCACTAGTTACTCTGTTTCTGCTTGGTGTAGTGCGTGTCAGTAGACTACGCTGGGATTAAGTCCTCAACTTGCTGGATAGTCCCTCTTGTACGTGCACACTGAGGGCTAATAATAATAGTAACAAATTGTAAAGATTTCGTGTGTTAATATTAACTTATGTTCTTCTTATTCATCAATCACCAGCGTTATTCATTTAAAATCATATATAAATTTTAGTTATTTTGAATGTAAATTCAATACAGACTACTGTGTGTAAGTATTGCTGATACGTTTGTAGTTGGGATTTAGTTTGTATTGCAAGTAGGCATTGATCTTTGTATATCAGATAGGATTGCAATCTTCACTTTGAATCTCTCTAGTGAGAATGTTCGCGGATTCTTCATTATCAGTGATGTGTTCCACCTCAGTTTATTTCTCTTATTATAACAATCTTGTTTCAATACTCTATATGTACTTGTATTATATATGCCACTTAATTGTTTTATTTACCCCGCCCTTATAATTGTTATATATTTTTTGGTTAAAATGGCCCAGCTCCCCCCTCCCCTGTATGAAGCCCTGACCAAATACTGGCATATGTAGACACACTGACAAACTTCAGTTCCTTCCCCTACTCTAAACTTGGGGCTGAAGAAGCCTGTAGCAGAGAAAATAAATGCACTGCCAGTATCATAAATATTGGGAGTTTTTAAAACCAAACTTTGAGGGACTACGGGGGAGAGGGGGAGGGGGGGGGGGTTTATTTGAATAGATGAATCAGGTAAACACTTAATGCAAAACTATAGCAGAGACATTTGGAAAAGCTGAGCAGAGGATAAAGGGTAGGAGCAGGTGGTAGCATTACTAATTAAGATCTCCTTTTCCTCACTCAATTACGCAGATGCCCATTAATTGGGTTAACTGAAAAACAACAACAACAAACAAATAACTTCATCAAGTGATTCTATTATGGATAAATTAATAGTGCTAGTAGAGACGTGTCAATTGGTGAGAAATAATCACGATAATTCAACCCTTTCACAAGCAATAGTGCCTCACAGAGCTCTCTTCTGAAATTATGCTTAAATCTCTACTCATACAAATCACTCACTCACAAGAAAGGGAAACTCAGCTTAAGGAAGAGAAGAGGGTGGAGGAATTTAGTTTAAAGAAGGGGGAAAGGTGTGTCCCCCTTTCGGTATCAAACAATGCAGAAATCATTAGTGACCTTAATAATTGGTGCACTTTGTTTTCAAGAGGCTTTATCTTTCATTAATACACCATCTGTTGTTGAAATGATAGTCAACAAGGCAGTACTCATTGTGACATAAAAAAACAACAACGTACATTACTGAAGGTTACATCTCCAGGTAAAGTAGGAAATATATGCTCATCAAATTATTAAGTTGTGCTTAGAGTGACAGGGTGATGGAAGTGGAGTGGGGGTGTACAGGGGGTCACACACTGTGGAGATTTAAATGATAAGAAACAGTTTTAGTTATTTTTTTACCAATTAAATACTTAATAGCTTTAATAGCATATTTTTTCAAAGATATGGTTTGAGTGGCGTGGGAAGGGGAGGGGGCATAATATTTTTACACAACTTTAAAATGTGATTTCTCGCATGAACACCTGCAAACCACAAAAAAAACTTGCCCTTAGAGCCTAATCTCGCGTAGCCAGACACTTTACCAATCGCTACACGGGTAAGGGTCTGGTAGATTGACATTGAGCAGTTTGTTCAGTTCCCCTTGCTAATTGGGGAGACCGCAAACAATAGGTCATGTAATATCCTGTGACATAAGACTGCTCAAACTTTTGCGCGTGTAGTATTTCTGTGCACAACTCTCCAACAGCCGTGTCAAAACTCTTCCTTTAGATGATGCCATTAGTTATGCTAAGCAGTGACTTGGCCTAGCTTTTTAAAGATATCTGCAGTTGGAAGTTTCGTTAGCAGCAAAATACAGTTGTTGCTTTGTCATGCTTGTACAAGTAACATTTCTTCATGGCAATACAGAACAAGCTCTGCCTACTGATCTGAACAATTCATGCGCCTGAAAATATTTAACGATTTACACCCACACTAATTGAACCACAGTTAACCACTTGCTGACTAAGCAAGAACAAACTGCTCAATGTCAGTCTACCAGACCCTTTTCCCGCGCAGCAATTGGTAAAGGGTCTGGGTACGCGAGACTACTTAGAGCCCACCCATACCGAATCATCTTCCTCACTGTTTGCATTGCTCTTAAATTTACTACTTTTGCATTGTTTGTAACGAGAGGAGTCCATCTGAATACTTTCTGACTGGCAAGCAACACCCCATTTTTGTAATTAGAGCAAAGTTTAGTGAAGCCATCCAACATTTTGATGCCATTTGTACAGGATCCTGATAGATATGAGCACAATGTTGCAATCATAAGTACTGGTACTCTCTGTATCACATGCACATACATGAACAACTGTGGCATGTAAGTTTCAATTATTACAAATGGCATGTTAAGTTTCAATTATTACAAATTATTGTATCAGCCCATGAGTAAATTGTAGAGCTTTTGCTGCTATGTCTGTGCTATGTCTGTGCTATGTCTGTACAAATTAAAGTTTTTGTTGTGGGGCTCGTCACACCTGTTTCCTCATGTACAAACTCATATATTGTATACACTTACACATGTACATGTGTGTAGCATATAAAGTGCCATTGTGGTCTCTTTCATTCATCTTAGTAAGAGGTACTTTCTTGCTTTTTTTTCCTTCTTACATTCATAATGTATATTTAGTTTTCTAATTAAGCATTCCTATTTAATGGTTATTATTGAGACCTTTATCAAGTAGAGATGAGCAGTGTAACATCAAGTGCTGTACTGTACTGTAGTGAAAACAGCATTGTGTTCCTGAAAGGAGCACTGGACCTTTAGTAACATGTGATTACTTTCCCTTCTTTGTTACAGGTTTGAGATGCAAGAGTGTCCAAGGAATTGCCATGGATACGTTTCCAGTGACGATTCAATCCTTGTTCGAAGGAAAATCTACTGGAATATTGAGGACAACTAAACTTATCACTGACACTGTCATAATCCAACTCTTTAAGAGTTTCTTCATACTGGAAATTTACAGTATTTTATTTTTATGGAATAGTTCATTAGTATTTTGTCAATGGCATTGGGAATATTATACTAGCATACAAACAAACTGCATTTTCAGAATAAAGTTGACTAACATAGTACTCAAGGTTTCTTCAGTTAGTGACCTCTTAGTGCTGCCTTGAGGCATCACGTCGATCGTACTTAAGTTGTATTTAACTAGTAATACAATGCTACCATTTACTCTAACACATTGGAGAAACATTTCTATGAACAAATTGGGGTGGGGGAGGGGAGGAGGCGGCGAGTGAGATGCATGGACCCAGGAAAAGTACTTGTGTTGCTCTCACTGTCGCTACTATAATATTATATATACACATGTAGTTTGCTCCATTCACTTTATGGAGTTGTGGTCTGTCGACTTAAGAATATGTGTCACCAGTATAACATTTGCTTCAACTTTTAGAATAAGCAGTCACGCCCAAAATTGAAGCCACACCCTTTGATTGGAACAAGTATTATAATTATAAAACTACAGTTGCAAAATATTGATGTGTACACAGCTATTTTTCCAAGTGATCATGTACGTGTACTAGCATGATTGAGGTGCTGCTTGGGGTGGGTCTGTCGGCACACAAATGGTCAGCCCCACAGAGATGGTCAGCCCCAGCAGTAATGGTCAGCCCCGCAGCAATGTTCAGCAACGCAGATGGTCAGCCCCGCAGCTAGCGACGGTCAGCCATATGCGCATGCGCACGTGCTTAAGGTTCAAAGTTCATTTGATCGGCTGCGCTCTGAGGTCAAAGGTGAGGGTCAGCCGTTCTGCACATAACGTCGTCCATTTTTTAAACGACGCACCCTTTTAGGACTTAGAAAAACTAGCAACGTTTATTAAAGGTCAAAGTTCATGGTGCACCAGATAGTTCAATCATTTGCGCATGCGCAGTGAACAAGAGTTGGCCCTATTTTTTTTTTTTTTTTTTTTTTTGCTTCCCGCGGTGAAATGCTTGCTACCATGCTGTCTTCAAAGTTTCTACTTCTATAGCTTCTTGTGACTGTACCCATGCAGGATCCCTTGTGCTTTTCAGCACAATCTGGGAATTCTTTGTTCCCAGATCCAGGGGTGAATGCTGGGTCTTTTACTGTTCCAGATCACTTTCCTGATCCTGAACTGTTTTTGGAGTTTCTTTCCTCTTATACCGATTGTTTCATCTTGATGCTTAGAGTTCTACTGTTATTAACTGCAATTTTTTTGACAAGGTAAGGAATAATGGTGTATGTATTAGAAGAAGAGGTTAATACACTTTCTTATTAGTTCACTATCTTGAAAATAACACCATTTAAAAAACTACAATGACTGACATATAAATTTAACAAATTTATCTTAAAATTATCTAAAAGTCGTCAATATCTTATGGTAAGTACAATACGAATAAAACAACAACATAACAACATTATTGATTTATTGTACATGATTAGGGTGGAGGATTGGAAAAGTTATGTTATGATAATGCTCCAGTCATATCTGCAAGTCTATCCATGGACGTAGTAATTTCTGAGGTTGCAAAGTCAGTGGTCCATCCATGTGGTTTAACAGAGATTCCTTCACTCACTTCCATTACCACACCCATAAGTCTGCTATGTAAACAAACAGAAGTAAGTGTGAAAAAATTCATATACATAAAATTTCCAATGGGATTGATGGACTATAATGGATTAAAACAACTTCAGTGGTATCATTACGACTAAAAACATAACAGCACCATAGGTAAGATTATGACTTGGTTAACCGAAACTGGTGACTTATATGGAATTAATACTAAAATAATAATGGAGTTCTTTAGCCAATCTAGCTTGAATCATGAAACAAAGCTGATAAATTTAACTAGAGATAATTGGATAACTGAAAATGAAATAAATGAATTGTTCACTCTTTTGAATCAGCAGTATGAAGATATTATGTGCGTAGTATGTACCCCAGATAAATGCATAAGAGATTTCTTGATATCGAAAAGCAAAGTGTTTCAGAATGGAAAGGTTATTTTGGCTCTTAATGTAGGACAAGACCATAGCAGTAAGTCCATTTTTATTTCTGATGGAACAAAGCAAGGAAATCATTGGACATTATTGGCACTTAATACTGAAACAAAACTAGCGTATTACGGTGATTCACTGAGCTGGGATATTCCATCTAACTTAACACACATGGTTGAACCATTATTAGGTAAATTAGGAATAGAACTAAAGTTATACAATATTATAAACTTGCAATCCAATGAGAAGAAAGATCCGACAAACGTGTGTCCATTTTATCCCACCCAAACTTGCTCTAATGTTTGTGGTGTCATAGTGCTTTGTATGGCAGCTGTGATGTGCTGTAATTGGGAGAACTGGACAGCTGGAATGAAAAGACTTCTCCCCAATGTTTAGTTAAACCCTCTATGCACAGTACTCAGTTGAGACTTAGTTTAATTTCTTGGATTATTGAACGTAAAATAAATACCAGCTCAATAATTCACGATTTTAAAAAGCGGCAAGAAATTAATGATGAAATATGTACAGCTGAGTACAACAGTGAGAGTGGAAGCATAGATGACATAACTGCTCATAATAATTACATAGCAGCAGTACTGCCTAGTAATTACACATACAAGTTTGTTGAAATAGATTCTGCAATACTCGAACCTATAACTTCAAATGTACCTTCAAAATACAATTAGAAAATGAACAAGAAGCAAGAGAATGGGTGCAACAATACAATCAAGTGACACAGGAGACCATGGTGTTTCAGCGCAGTAAAAATAGATTAGGAAAGCGAGTATGCAAGAAACTATATTTACGATGCCACCATAACCAACGAAAAAAAGAAATAACTAATTTGAGCTTGAAGACAACACACCGTTTACATAATCTTAGAATAGTAATTGTCCTGCACAAATAAGTATTACTATATTAGCACCTCATCAACGTCATCGAGGATACTTACATAGGCTCCAACTGTCCTGGAATGTCCAGGACAGTCCTGGATTTGTTGACATTGTCCTGTGTCCTGGATTCACCTGCCATTTGTCCTGGATGCAGGAGTTGAGTAGTAGAGTTTTATGTGCTATTATGCTGGGTAGCTATGAAAACCTACTAGATCTGTACTGTAGACATGTTGACAGTAGATACAGTACATGCATGCACAGTCAGCATCCTTGTAAAAATACATTATAAATACAGTAATCAGCAGCAAAAAAGCAGCTGGTAGCTACTGCAAGTTCTGAGTCAGAGTGCACTTTAGTTACAGTAGTGTTTGCTTGATTGGGTGCCTTCTTATTCTTTGAGTAAATGGCCACTCAGTCCGGGTCACCATCCAACTCCGAAGAATCGAGTCATCATCCACCAGCCCCTAAAAAACCCAGAAGAAAGTGTCACTTTGACACAAATGGACTAAAGAATTTAGAGGAATAGGGAGAAGCTCCAAAGGTATTAGCTAAAAATAATATATTGTAGGCTTTTAAAAAGATTTTATTAACATGTACAGGTGATGCTTATGCTAGATGCACTATTTGCTCGTCTGATTTTGGGATTGCTTATGGTGGGAGAAGTGATGTGACCACACATGTTAAGGGCAAACACCACATTGAAATGGCCGCAGCTTCATCTTCCTCAATGTCAATGGCACCATTTTGTAGGCCACAGACCTCCTTGAAATTTATTGAGGCAGAGACACTATGGTCAAAGTTTATTGCAATGCACAATATTCCCTTTCAGGCAAGTGACCATGCAACCAAACCATTCCATCGCATGTTCCCAGATTCGGAGGTGGCCCAAAAGTTTTCCTGTGGTCACACAAAGACTGCAGCCATTATCAAGACACTAGGCCCACATTACCTAGAAAAAGCACTTACAGATATGTCGAAATTATTTTCCGTCTTGATGGATGAGAGTAATGACAAGACTGACAAATCTTGTATTATTCTTGTTCGCCTTCTTGATACTGATGAAGGTGATGTCCGTACTAGATTCCTTGACATGCCTATTGTCAACATTGGCACAGCTCAGAATCTTTTCAAAGCTCTCAAGGAATCACTTAGTTCTAAAGGGCTAGATTTTCGTAAATGCATAGCTTTCATGTCTGATACCACAAACGTGATGAAGGGTGTAAGGTCAGGTGTGCAAAATCTGATCAAAAATGAGTGCCCCAACCTCTTGGATGTGGGCTGTATATGCCATCTGGCTGACCTAACAATCAAGAAGGGCATGAAGACACTACCTGTTGACATCGACCAGTTATTTATAGATGTCTTTTATTACTTTTTTCATAGCAGTAAAAGGAAACAGGAGTTTTGTGATTTGTGGAGGTCTCTTTTTACTTCAGAGCCTACCACTATATTGAAACACTGTACAACACGGTGGCTTAGCCTCCTGAGGTGTGTTAACAGATACCTTGCACAGTTAGATGGGTTAGAATCGTACTTTCTTTCTTGTGATGATGCTGAGACTAGTAAAGTACAATGTATACTAGACAAGCTTCAACACCCACTAACTAAGCCGATTCTTTGCTTTTTAGCCTTTATTCTACCTTCTATGAATAGGTTTAACATTTTGTTTCAGAAATCAAGTGAAAATACTACATGTCTACTTTATTCTGAAATGACCAGGCTTGTTCGTCTCTATGCAAGTAATCTCTTAAAGACAGAAACCATTACTGCTGCTGAAGATGATCTTACTTCACTTAATTTCACTAGAGACAAACAGTTAGATGACGAGGATTTAGGAATAGGAAATGATACTTGGGCATGTATTTCTGCATTAGAAGAAGAGATGGACATCAAACCCTTTTTCAGAGCTGTTCGAGATTTTTATATTGCTACTATTAAGAAAATGTTAAAGAAGTTTCCATTCAGTGACTCAATACTGAAAGATTTGGGGATAATAAATCCTGAACAGGTTTGCTCGTACAGTTTCAGCACCGTGGAAAAACTTGCTAAACGATTTCCTCAATTAGACTTGCATGAATCTGGTTCACTTGATCAGCTGAGAGAGGAATTCATGGACTTGAAACTTTCACCAAGTGATCATCCTTCTCTAGAGAAGCCAACATATAAATCTGCAGTTGGTTGGAAGCCAAGAGCTGGTGCTTTTTGGTTCGAAGTGGGGAAAATGAAAACTCTTGATGGACAGTTGAGGTTTCCTTCTCTCTACAAGCTGATGACAGGCTTGCTTTCAATACCTTCATCAAATGCAGACTCGGAGAGGGGCTTCTCCATCTTGAGAAGAATTCACACTGACCAACGTCCAACATTGAAACAGTCCACTATCATCTCTCTTATGACTCTCAAGTTCAACAGTGGTGTGGAATGCTGCCATGATTCTTCTTTCAGCGAAGAACTTCTTAAGAAGTGCAAGAAAGCTACCATAATGTCACTCAAGAAAGCTACCATAATGTCACTCAACAAAGAGTAACTACTAATTTTAATTGTTATGCTTTTACATTAATTTGATGTGGTTTTGATGGGTGTGATTTGGGTGTGGTTAGCTATGATTTGGGCGTGGACAGGGGGTGTGGCCAGTGTCCTGGAACTGGTTTTCAAAAAATTGGAGCCTATGTACTTAGTTGAGGTCATCCTACAACATAATCATAATCACACCATTAATGTAATGTAGCTGATGCTCTGAGATTCAGGCCTATATCGGACGAAACCAAATCCAAGTATTATGATTTATTTAAACAAGGTCACTCTCCAAGTAGTGCACATCTTGAATATGAAACGAATTTAATGTACCAACAAAACGCTCAGCTTTTAGCAGACCGAAATGTAAACCCTAAAATTAGTGATATCTATAATCTATTCAATAAATGGAGGAAAAATAACTTGGGAGTCCGCACTGGAAAAGAACTCTTCGCTGATCTAGAAGCACGGATAAATAAATATAACGAAACTAACAAAGATCTTGGTGGTAAAGCTTCAGTACAACGATTTAATAATAGTGAAGGAAAACATGACCATCCTTTAATTTTAGCTATATGTACTCCTTTAATGTCTCGAGTTCACAAACACATACAACAAGCTGGGGAACTCGTATTTATTGATTCATCGTCCTCTTTTGATGACTATAATAATCCTATGTTTGTCATTTCAACTTCCTCTGCTGCTGGTGGGCTACCTCTAGGAGTGGTGGTTACATCAGGGGAGAGTACATCAATAATTAATTCTGCTATGACTCATTTAAAATATTTATTTCCTACATATAGTTTTTATCGTAAAGGTAGTCCAGGCAACATAATTACTGATGACTCCCAAGCTGAACGAAGCGGTTTGAAAAAGACATGGCCCAGTGCATCACTGTACTTACGTGTATTTCATTTTCTACAAACCATGTGGAGATGGTTACTTCATAGCAGCAATGAAATTCAGTCTCAGCATCGTCAACATTTGATGCTTTTAATAAGAAATATGGTGTATGCTAAAACTGAATACATCCTCAATAATAAATACAAAGATCTAAAACAAGATTTAATATCCAAGCAGTATATAAATTTTAATGAGCATGTGAATACTTATTGGGAGATACGACAAGAGTGGGCCATATGTTATAGAGACAACACCAGTACTAGAGGAATAAATACAAATAATTATGCAGAGGCCGGAATACGAATTTTAAAAGACATAGTATTTCAAAGAATAAAAGCCTACAATTTGGTCCAAATTTTTGAATTTATAACTGTAACTTTTGAAATGTACTATGAACGAAGATTGCTATCAGTGGCATATAATAGAATGGACAGATACATTTCACTTCGTCACAAAGGACTGGGAGCATACCAGGTAAATAATACGGATATAACTAAACACGATCGTAATAATTTGTTATACTTAGTTAAGAGTAATCACAGCGATCGAGAATATATCATAGATACTGAGAATTGGACATGTACATGCAGTGTTGGAATTACTGGCTTTCCTACAGGAGAGCCTTGTAAGCATCAGCATGCCGTAGCTAATAAATATAAACTGACTTCGCCTCATTTAATTCCTTTTTTTAATGCAAGGGGCAGATATTTGCATGCTGTGATAGCTTTAGGTGAAGACAGAGCAGGTACCCAAGCATTCTATGAAAGTTTAAAAACCAGTATGGCAGTAACAGACTCTGAAATGATGTCTACTAATAGTACAGAAATATGTGAGCCAAATGCTCCTATCTCTCCTAACAGTGACAGTGAATATGATTCTGCTGAAGATAATTTAGATACTTTAATTAATATACTACAGAAAGACACCAATGAGGGAGATGAGCTTATGCAAAATGTGTCACAGCTATGTTGCTCATTTGTGGATGATGTATGCAAGCGAATAAAGCAAATGGACTAACAATATTTACATGGGCTAAAAAAGTTTTTTACAGTTTATTTGGACACTATTTCTGGCACTGAACCAGAAATTGAGCAGTCTATTACATACTTACTTCAAAAAAAAATATGAAATAATACCAGTAGCTGGAAGAAGAATAAACGTCCAGCCTACAGCAATTTTCCGTCGCCGAGAAGGAGCTCCTCGAGGGAATAAGATGGCAGTGAGTGGACGGCCAGTGAAGATACCACACCCAGAATCAGATTGTGCTGTACAACAAAAGCGTGGCAGAAAAGAACATATAAAGCGAAAGCACAATCTGCGAAAAAATGAACTAAATAATCAAGCAAATCAATTTAAACATGGTCGTGGTCATTAAGACTCACACCACAATTTGTAACATTGTTGTTTTTTTAACTAATTAATAATCATTATCACCTACAGTACATTAATTCATAAAGATCCACTGTGTTTTGGCTTTATAACTTTTTTGTCACTACATGTGTACCACATGGTCTCAATGTATGTTGCTGCCAATGTTCACTCACTACTACTAACATACACATTACACATACAACAACACACCCATACACATGCGTACTACACAGATGCTAGCAAATCTTATAGCTGCATACTGTTTTACTTTTGAATGGTACATTATTGGTGAGCGAACGAAGTGAGCGAGACACTCTCGAGTCAAGATCAAGGCAAAATTTGGTATATATGTTATATATATATATGGCTTTGGTACGTCGCCTCTCTTTACGTCAATAGGGCGGAGCTTCGTACGATCAGTACCATTTTTCACAAAGTTTCTTAAAACGTTTTTTAGCTGTTGATTTCGTTTCATGGCACGCAGGAATATTCTAAGCCTATATATACATAGGCTCGCTAGATAATATAAATACAGCTTTTGGTGTCAATAGGCTTCATGCTACTAGGGGTGTATTCAAAGCACACAGTGTGGCGAGTGAGCTAGCCCAGTATACAAAAACATTATATTTTTGTCAATAAATGGTTTGTCAATAAATGGTAAAGTATCGTCGGTTTAGCTGTGTGGGGTTTTTTGTTGTTTTTTTCCCCAATTCTTTTTTTTTTTATAGCTGGGCTAACTCACTCGCCACACTGTGTGCTTTGAGCGCACCCCTAGTTATTATTAGCATTGTTAAGGTGTAAGGCTAGTCATTGTGCTTACCACTTAGGAAGGGTTAAACGATATGTATGTGTGTGTCATGGAAACCTTTTTTATATAATGACTAAGAATCAGAAATAAGAATTTATGTATAGATATACATGTGAAGCAAGTAAAAATGACAAAGATTGTGAGTTTCAGCCAGAACGGACACTAGCTCAAAAAGCTTTGGAGGAAAGTGGTAGTAAAATGGTTATTGACTGAAGCCTCTCTTCATATCAATGTTTTATGTTGCTGTTGTTTGAGTTCAATGAATGCATGTGTGCGTGGATGAGATTCCTCTGGGTAAAAGGGCATTGATATTCAAACAAACTGGGAATTGCAACAAATTTGATAAGGCAAAGTCCCCAGACCCTATTATGAGCGGAGCATTTAGGTAAAGGGTGTGGGAAACACAAGAAAAGTATCATTGTTAAAACAACAACAACACCAAAAAAAAACACAACTAAAAACTGATTTCGGTAGTAGGCACTCTTGCTGTCCAAAAATACATGGAATTCACAGAATTTTTTTAAATGTATGTACACATAGCTAATAATATGTTGCAATGGGATTATGTGGTAAGGATCATCACACTAAATATCTAAGCATGCACAATATGTATTTGTTTGCAGTAACTTTTTAAGACGTACTGTAGTAGTTTAATGGCAGAATCTTTAGCTGGTACTAGTGAGACCTTAATGCTACAGCTACACTAGCAAAAAACAACAGCAACAAAAAAAAAAAAAAACAACAACTAACAAACACACTTTATAATCAGGGTTTGATACAGGATTTTTGACTAGGGGGAGAGGGGAGGAGGGAGAACATCAGTGTCACCAGTCGGTGAGTTTAGTAGATGCGCATATTATATTCTGAACTTCAAAAAAAAAAAAAAAAGGTATAAAACACTGGGACGAGAAAAAAACAACAACCTAAAGTAGAAATTAGCGAGCGAGCGAGTCACTCTTGAGTCTAAATCAAATTCTTAAAGCACAGAGTGGCGAGAGAGCCAGCCCAGCTATACTACAAACTGGTAGCTAAATTGTCAAAATATTTACGGCACCCGAAGTTATAACTTGAAACACCTAATGATACTTTACTTTTTATGTGCCAGTGGTGACTGACATGACTGCACTTAATTAATTATTTATGTTTCATGTAACGTTCCCATTCAATACATTTCCTGCTTAGAGCACTATTAATTTCTCCACTGTTGTGGTATTACCATACATTTTGCATTGAAAAAGACGCTGCTATAGTGTAATAAGTGATGTGCTTGAGCACAAATGGCGAGCGAGCCTAAAAACTATACTATTTTTATATGAATGATATTGACTTCTAATACTGAAGTTACTGAAAATAAGGTCCAGTTTTTTAATTTAGCATACAGGGTAAAGGGATTTCAGTGCCATAGTAACAACTCTCTGCAACTGCTTGGAAGGAAAAAAACAACAACAAAACAATACACGTTATTTAAAAGTTTTATTTGTGATATTCTTTAGCTAAGTAGTGGTTGTAAACACACATGCTTTGACAACAACTGGCCATGCAGCACCTACACACGACTTACCGTCGCATAGTCTAGTGGAACAATTAGTTTCAAGTAAATACTGTTTCGCACGTTTTATAACCATGACCCAAGTCATTGACTTTACCATACCCCACCGCATAACCGCGAAATAGAAATGGAAGTCCTCCTTAAGTTGTCACGTTTTGAACTGCACCCGCAAAAGATTTCAAACGGTATAACCATCAATTCTAGGGTGATAACGGGTACTGATCCGATAAACAAAGGATTCGTTTAGTGCAATTTGGACGGGGTCGACCACATACTAACACAAAAACGCGAAAGGTCAAAGTACAAAATGACATACGTACGTCCATACATATATCTAAACTAGTGGTGTGCTTGAGCACAAATGGCGAGCGAGCCTGATAGTTAGGTAACATAATATACTGACAGTATTGTTAATGATAGCAGTTATGACCTTTTATTTCAGCAAACAAACACAAAATCACTCTCTTACCTGATTAATGGTAACTTTTGTAGTATCAAACATCTGCCATTCTGATAATCTCAATCACCAGTAACTCTTGAACAAGCCTCAGCTACGATAAAAAATAAACCAGTGTTATTATTTGTAATTTTAGTCAACAAAAATGGAATTACTACTTACATCATTCTTGAGTATTGATAACTTCTGTAGTATCAAATTGAAGTTACTTTGACCATCTGAATTACCTTGAATTCTTGACAACAAGCTCTCACCTACAAAAACAAAAACAATCAATTTTAGCACACAAATACAAAATTACTTTCTTACCTCATTTTGTTGAGCAGTGGTAACTTTTGTAGTACCAAATTTGAGCCAATCTGACTATTTGAAATTACCAGTCACTGTTGACAAGCTCTTAGAGAAAGGCCAGAGTTAATTTTGCATATTTAGCTAACAAATATGGAATTATGTACTTACCTCAGCTTCCCTCGAGAAGTAGTAGCTTCCTTAGCATTAATACTACGGCATTCTGACTACCAACGGCTCTTGACAACCAACAACCGGCACTCCGTATCCCCCAATTAAAAAACAACGGCGAAGTTTTGAAATTAAGTCTGGAAAAGGGTCTCAATGCCATAGTAACCTGTCGATCAACTTTTTGTTTCTGGAAAGCAAGCATTTTCTTCCGCACGAATTTCTCACACTGTGAGCTTAAGTATAAGTAAGTCTTGCTTAATGCTGTAGTTTTCGAATAAACTGGGGTCAAGCCTAAAAAGCCGTCTTTTTGGAGAAAATGTTTCCCGCGCGCGCGTTTAAAGAAGCATACGTACCATCCATACATAATACATTATATAACATATACCCGAATTTTGCATTATCCACCCCTAATAGTATCCTCGCTCGCTTCGCTAGCTCGATATAAACAAACATCCCCGATTTTTGATTGTGTTACCCCTGTAAGTGTCTCGCTCGCCACGCTCGCTCGCCAATAATAAAATAATAAATAAATAAATAAATACACAAACAGTTGACAGTTAGACTAGCTCAAGATCAGACAGTTTTGCAAGGTCTAAGAGTCTTTCACTAAAAGGTTGTCATAATTCTATCAAATTTTCACACTCCAGATAGTTCCTTGTTTGCTTGCCAACATTAACCGATTAATGCCGAAGGACGCGAAAACGCGTCAATTAAGAAAAATCGATAACCGCGAAGGACGCGAAAATGCGTCAAAAAAGCGTCTTCGCGTCCATTTCGCCCTACAGCTTTGTGGAGTCAAGGACGCCACCAATCACAATTGCAGACGATTCTATATTGTTGTAAGTATATTTTAGGCTTATAAAATACATAGACTGCCATAAGAAAATGTTGAGTAAATTTTGTCACAACAATAAGACTTCTTTCTGATAAAGTATAAATTGAAAATATATTTCATAATATATAATAAAGGTACACAGAATAATTTTTTAGAAACCAATATTACTTTAGCTATAACTGCTCATGATAAAACAAGTAGAAAGCTATCTTGGCAAGTGGAACACTGGCACTTCAGCATCCTAGTGATGAAGACGTTATTCTTGACCTGGCACAGCATGGCAGTGACAAGGATGGCAGTGACCAGAATGGCAGTAACTCTGATGGTAGTGACGAGGAGTTTGATGACTGCAAGAATGACTTCAGTACTGATGGGTGTAGTGACTGCAGCAGTCACTAGATGGTCAAGGACTCTGACGAGAGAACGGAATTGATGATTCTGAAAGGTAGCGATTTCTACAGGAATTTTAACCACATTCTTTATAACAATAAGTAAAAATAAATATTGTTATACAACAGGTGCAGGCCCGTAGCCAGAGGTTCGCATTGGGGGATTCGGATTTTAAGACGCAATAAGCCACACCTACTTTTGTTTCCTCGTTAATTCTTCTACAATAACGAAAGATAAGTGCACTAATTTGTTCTAGCTAGGTATTCAACTTCAAAACTATAATTCATTAAACACTGTTGATATTAGAGAGAAAAGCGGTATTATTCTCGTGTAACCAGGTTTCTAACCACTACGGTGAGCTGTATCTAAACAGTGCAACATTAATTCGCCTTCTTCGTACTACAAGTTATTTAATAGTACGGCGTGTGAACTGCCTGTTCGAAATGTATTTGGAAAAATCGAGTGAAATAGCACTGGACAAAGTGAAATGTCACCGTAGCTTAAGTAATAGTAAGTGCACTATACATACATAGTAGTCACACTGTAAATGATCTTTAGCTAACCGTAGTCTCGTGCAGTTTTATAAAGCTTGCCTACTATTAGCGTGTGATAGCATGGGTAACCGTGCTATTCTAGATTAATAGCACGAACAACGCCAGCGCTACTGATTCTTAATAGAACAGATTACCCGTGCTATCACTCGCAGTAGGCCAGTGTGTTTTTTTTAATCATTTGCAGTGTAGCTACACTAGATAGTGCACTTACTATCTGTATATTTGAGGTTTAACTTTCTCAGACACTTCCGACGGCTCCCTTTCTAATCTGTTGAAACAAATCCGTTGCTTTTGCTATTGATATCGAATCGTACGCACTTTATAAATAGATGTAACGTAGCAAGCTTTACTCATGTCGATATGAGAGCGAAATTTGTATCCAAGGAGCTGAATGTTTATTAGGTCACTTGGACTCAGACTAGGCCAGAAACAGCAGATAATTCAAGCTCAGGTTCAGCACGATTGAACAGATGACTATATTCCAGAAGTTATATGTGGGGTGTGGCTAAAATATTTACTTCCGGTCACTCTAAAGGGGGGTTCGACCGAACCCCTCGAACCCCCCCTGGCTACGGGTATGAGGTGAGACTGCAGGGAGCCCTCTGACATATACTTCTATTATGCTATGACCAGTTGCACTTGATAGTAAGATCACTAACTATTCTGTCAACAATGCAGCCTACCAGCACATCAAAAGTAAAGACACCTTGGAGTACCAAACTGAATACACTAAAATATATTTGTGATGTACCTGTTTTCATGCACAAAAGCCATAAAAAGCTTCTCTGTTCACAAAATTTATAACAGATTGCTCAGTTCAAAATAAAACACACCCTAAATAAATATCACCAAATTCTTCCTGAATGTAAGACAGATGCGTGCAAAAACACTTTCTCTTACCTCTATGATCAAGTAGCAAACTGCTTCAGCCATGAAACCATACTTCCAACCTTACTAGTGTGCTTACTAAGAGCCTCAGTGTGATGCCATAAAAGTTTTTGCCAAACGGTGCGAGTACTTTGTTATTTTTCAGTCGGGAACAGCTCCTTAGCGTCGAATTTATGCTTTCCCAATAGCCTAGAGCGTACTCTATCGTTCGATAATACTGTCCCCGAGGCAATCTTCAAACGTTCGTCTTCTTTCTCTCGCTTAGTGTCACCCTCCCACCAAGCAATCAATCCTCTGTGTCTCGCGTGCGCCCGTGACCGCATTACGTAAGGCGCAATTAAAATTTTTATTCGCGCATAATCGGTTAATAAGTGTTATTACAAGACAAATGAAACTAAGAGACTCACTGAATTGTTCATGAGTGCCTTGAGGCACAGCACACAGATGTGAATGTCTTAGGACTCCGTGGTGGCCCGTGCCTGAGGCTGACGACCAGTTGAGGACTTGGGCTTAGTGACTAGAGGAATCATGGTGTCACTACTCCGGAGTCTTTGTAGAGGAGGTCGAGTGACAACTGAGGGAGCTTCCTACAACACCAACCACAAGGTAATGTAAAGAACATATATACGTTTACCTGTCACCAGTTCGTGGCATATCATAATGTATTTCTAGGCTTCAGAGTCTCATAATAATAGCTTGTTATTTATTTATTTTTATCGTGTGAGTATGTGCTTGTGTGTTTCTTTATGTGAGTGCCTATGTTTGCACTTGTGACATATCATATACACATCTTTTTCAACACGTTTTCACGGTGTTCTGTAACTTTCTTTGTTTTCATGATTACATAATAGGACACCTGGACTTTCAACCGGATTCCTACAGTGGATATTCTATAGGAATCTTTATGATGCCATGGGCTACAGGACTATCCCATAATACACACAGTACTGTACCATACCAGCATAGACTGACAGGAGACTATATACTTGTATAATAAGATACACCACAAAGTCACAGTCTTCACTCACCTGACTTCCAACTGGTATCTGAACATCATGTAGCTCACTAGCTCTCGGAGACCACTCCCCTCACTCAGAAAATGTTTCACCCAGCTATATCCCACACAAACAACAAAACAACAACAATCATGACTGCAATATAATGAAAGATCCATCCCAGGTAAGGTTGTTCTGCATGTTCCAACACAACTGGAACCTTACAGTAATACCAAGGAATGCCTTTGAGTGATCTCTTTTTAAAACACATCAGACAATTGTCTCTGAACAAACACACACACTTACATACTACAAATCCTATGGAAATTCTGCAGCTGGAATTCCTACTAATTTACTATAATAAATGTCAGCAGAATCCTATACTCTCATTCTGACTATAGCAGTCTTACAAATGTTGGCTGAAGCAAAGAAATGACTCGTACAAAAAAAGGAAGTGTGCAACGTAAGAGTGGAACTCCTGCAACTATATGTAGAGAGGAACAACAACCTTACCAACATTTCTACAGTTTGGGAATAATAATGTATATACACACACACACACACACACATGTACACACACACATGTGTGTGCGATACCAGAAAGATTAGTGAAATGTTCTGATCAAATAGATATCAATATTAAATAGACAAAAGTAAAGCAACAAAAAAAATTAAAACAAGAAACAATAATAACAATAACAACAAAAACAATAAAAATAACAATAAGAACATCAACAACAACAATAATAATAATAATAAAAGGAGGTGAAGCCTGACGGTAATTTGTCTCAGCCAAATACTGTACATATGTACTTGTTCAACAATATATATACATATACGTATATGAGTTTACAATGACCAGTTTACATTGATAATGTTTGTACGCCTATTTTAAATAAACCTACTTACAACAAACAGGACAAGTATACACAAACAGGACAAGTATACACAAACAGGACAAGTATAGAGATGTCCTAAGCCTATTCTAGTGTAAGGTTGGGACTGCAGGTAGACAATTTATGGAAAGGAGCTGGGCAAGGGTTAGATAAGGGTATATAACATGCATAGTAATTTTATGCCACAAGCTACCAATACACACACACACAAACACAAACGCATCATGCAATCAGGTTAACTTACGTTCCAGCTATGGTCAAAGTACCGACTCCCCTCCACTTCCCTTCACTATTCTCCGCAACAGCTCAAATAAAATTGGGATAAGTTGGACAAGACTTCGCTGTCAGTGTCTTGACGAGAAAGAAAAGCAACATAAGGTTCAAAGTATAAAATATCTTGTACTTTGTACCTTCAGGAAGTGGGTCGCCCCACAATCACTATAAAGATATGAGATCTTTTTGTTAAAGAGACTACTAATTAAAGGTGGAGGTAAGCATGTTACAACATGTCCACTCTTGAGTTATCTCATAAAAATACTTTAGGGCATGGTGATGTATTTCTCAGTCTATGCACTAGTAGATTAGTCTGGAATAGCCAGACCATTTACCAAACTGCTAAACGGGGAGAGGGTCTGGTGTCACTAGAGGCATAAAAACAATACAAACATACTCCTGTTTTCTTTCTCAAAGTTGTGTGCTCCGGTGGTAGTATGTCATCTCCACAAATGAAATGATTTTACACGTGTTCCATTTATTATCTAAAAAATAACCTATCAATGTTTGCCCCATGAAAGTTAAAATATCCTTTTAATAAAATTAAAATATTAATAATAATTTTTTTTTTTTTTTTTTTAATTTTGAAGAAAATATCATCAAGGCTGTCACCAACTAGTGAAACACTAATATTAAGGTGGCCAGGAATGGTACAGAAAATTAAACTACTACTAATAATAATAGTATTAAAAATTGCATAAACAAAAAAAATTGAACCTTTTATTATATATGCAAATGTTGTTTTGACATGTACACCAACTTCCTAATCTTAAATACTACTAATACTTACTTTTATCTAGCTGACGATGAATTTTGGTGTAAAAATTCCTTTATCAAGTATTCAGTTGATACTACTTTAGCAACACCTAAATTATAGCCATAAAATTATTAGATGAAGTCGTTAAAGAAACACCTTCATGTCAGAGCTAAACATCTGTCGTCAAACTAGAGTCAAACTAAAAATTTAAACAAAGCCAAAAAAAAAACAACCATAACAAATGAATAATAAATCAATGATTACACTTATATAAATGCGTTTTGTGTTTTATTCATTGCTAATTTCTACCCACACATACACTGATGTATTTGTTCAATATTAGTGAAATACTGAGATTTTAATGAAGGTATCAGAAACAAAGACAAATGATAGAGCTTGAGTCTGAAAAGTCTCAGTGAATTTTTACTTAGCCATGGTCTCCAAAGATTGAGTAAGAGAGAAAGTATCAGGAACTTTCTGCAGTCCTAAGTGCTTTAGGTCCCTGTACTTCTATCCTAAATCAATTTTTGATTTATAGTTATAGTATGCGTCAAACTTATTCATATTCGCTCGTATCATACAATTTTCTAAGTTCTAACCCCATGCACAGTTTTGTCAAGGCCCGTTACAAATTATAACGCAACTCTTGGAGAACCCCAAGATAGCCTGAGAACCTTGAGCTAACCTGGGAAGTTCTTAACGCCAGTGAGCCTTTACCAGTTTCTCTACATGCTAGTCAGAATTCTGGTGGCAGCCTACCTGTTCTCCATCCCACCACAGAGATGGCACTTGCAGCTGGCTGACTATGACTTCTCCATGTTATGCTTAATGTTGTATATTCTGGAGGCAGCAACGTGCTTGATCAGAAAGCATCTTATTTCTTACTGGAATCTTCAAAAAGAATGTCTTGTGAGTGTTGAAATTTTGGAATAGGGTGTCAGAAAATTATCACAGACATCAGAAAAGCAATGAGGTAGCCAGTTAGCCTGGAGTTTTAGTAGTTTATTTAAGTATTGATGTGCTTGTGTGACCTACTTTGGGGGGGGGGGTCATGTTTGTTAAGCTGGATTGCTTTTCTCGCTCTGCATGTAGTGGACTGTAACCTCCCAACTTTTTGCTCAATCCAGAATTTTGGTATACTTCTGGTTATTGTTGCCTTTCAAATTCATTAGTTTCCATCAAGTCTTACTGGAGGGACCATCTTATTGTATTTATTGTATAAGACATCGGCGACAAAAAACAGCACCACGATTAAGTAAGCAATTAGTATTCTTGTGCTTTCTAAAGGTAGTAGATTTGATAAAGCAAGCTGGCAAGTTTTCTATGCAAAATGTTATTCTTAGCTCCCTGTACCTACATTAGTATATTCCAAGAATAACTGTTCACTGGGAGCCAATAAATCAAAAGGTGACTTTGGCATATCATCTGGCAAAACATTATATTAATTATCAATAGGGATATTGGACTATGCTATTTTAAACCACATTCATTTATTACATTATACAATACTGACTGGTTGGTTGGGATAAATAAGAAAGGGACAAGATATTACTGGGCTGTAGTAAGTAGTTCACAATATACCAGCAAACTAAGTTAACAATAATTGATACTCCTAAGTTTCCCTTGTTGTTTGGGCCTTTGTAATCCACCAATACCGTTAAGTAATAAGTGTTTTTGTGTATCATATAAAAGTATAGCAATTTTATCCTTATTAACCCTCAGCGCTCATGTGCAACAGGGTCACAGTAGTCATTCTGTCAGTTTGTCTGTCTGTCTGTCTGTCACACTCTGATTTTGGAGATTACTGAACGAAGATTTAGGACCTTTCATTGTGCTACTTTTCTGAATTTCAGGCAAATTGTCGAGAAAACGCGAAACTTTTAGCTCCACATACATACCAGCTTTTGTGGATAATACCCCCTAGCATCACATAATCGCATGAGCAATTAATTACTTGCAGCCCGTAGTGTAGTTTGCTGCTGAATCCACAGGGAAGTTAACGGAGTTAAAAGAAGTGAAGCATCATGTTGAAAATGTATACCACTTCGTATTTCTGGCCTGTTTAGCTTCTTCTCTTATTAAGACTACATTTCCATGTACCATTTTCATTGCTCGAGGTATAATGATGCCTGATTAGCTAATAGATTGTTTGTACTTTTTGTCTGAGATTATATTGAAGTATTTAGTAGTGCTGAGGGTTCGCACCTTTGGTGCTTCATTTAAATGCAATGTTAAATGTTCTTAAATACTTACTCTTGTTTCATTCAGTCTTTACTATAACTTGTATCACAGTACGTTCAAAGTATACAATCAGATTGCTGAATTTGCAGTGTCATGAATACCTGTCTCCAATCAAAATTATCGTTAACATAGCCTAGAGCCATGGTACAAGTTGATTGCACCACTCTGTTCGGTTGGTATGGGATTTACACTATCCACAGGCCTTCTGCCCTATAGGTCGTGCAAATTTTGTACCAACCTTCATGTCGTGGAGTAACCTATGCATGGTGTGTAGCAATGTTACATAGCAAGTTCGACTATATTTTAAATGATGCATGGGTGTATGCACACACTTAAAAATTAATGAAATGGGAATAAACTAAAGTACAGGAAATGAACTAAAATACAGGAATTAAAGTAAAATTAGTGAATAAATGCATATAATTAGTAATATTCAGATTATGAGGTATAATGCAGGAGCTGTAATACAGGAGAAATTTATTTTAATGTCCTATAGTCATACTTCAGCAAAATAGCAAGTAAAAAGCCATTGATGATATTCATCTCCACAAATGAAATAACTTTATGCGAGTTCCATTTTTATCTAAAAATTAGCATACAACCTTCTTCCCATAAATGTTAAAATGTGTTAGAACAGTAGTGCGGCTGTTAAATGGTTGGACCCAGAAAAAAATGGTATAAAAACAATTTTGATATCACTAAATTCAGAATTTTTTGTAGAATAATATATCCAAAATCCTCTAAAATCCTCTTTGGGGAAAATTAGTTATGGGCAAAATAATTCTCATACTTTAGACACCAAAAATGCAATGTCAGCAAAATAATATTTCCATGACTCACAGAATTTTTGTAGCAGACATTAAAATAAAAATATGAATGATAATTATACAATAACATGGCAGAGTAATTATTGGTTTAAAAACACAGAATAAGTTCAAACAGTTTAAAAAAAGAAGAAAAAAAACGTTTAATAATTCAAGATATCAACATCATTTTCTTCAATAGAAGCATCTTCCGAATTATAACAGCCTTCTCCTCGACAGTCCCCACAAGCTGAGACACATTTTAGCCCATTTTTTCTGCAGGAACATGCGTTAGTCCCGCACGGATTTCGTGATGAAAGCTTGCATTTGCAACGTACAAACTTCAGAAGATTTTCCGGTGCTGGGGTGAGATCTGTCATCACTGGCACTAACATATTCCCTTCACGTTTCCATCCCCATTGTTGTGGATCAAGATCATTCCCGCTGAGGTCCCTCCAAATCATAAGAAATCTGAAAATTGAAGCAATCTGAGCAATGAAAGAGGTAATGAACCAAAGTTCTAGGCAGTACATACACATTAGAAGAAGAGAAGTAGCTACTATTGATATCATTATGAAATAGCTACATTCTCAGCAGCATACAATCTAACTATCCGTGTAATATCAAGTGTTGTAAAAGTTTTGTTAAACCAGTTCATTCATCTCTCACATATAAACATAAAAATTCTTGTGATAATTAAAATCACCTAAGCCTGTGTTGGGTTGTCTTATTTATCAATGTTGTAAAAGTAAAGTTCATTTCATGCCATAGTCATAGGCTCTCACTTACAGTGATTGGTAAAGGGTCCGCAATCAAATGGTATAAAGTAAGTGGGTAAAGGGTTTGCTTACAATAATACTTGACGATGTTCAAAAGCAAAACCCTTTTCCAGCTAAGTTAGGAATTCAGTGTAGTTGGCGAGCGAGCGTAGCGAGCGAGACACTTACAGGGGTAAAAATGAAAAAATCGGGGATGTTTGTTTATTGGCGAGCGAGCTTAGCGAGCGAGACAGTATTAGGGGTGGATAATGCAAAATCGGGTATATGTATAGGTTACATCACGAGGTGGAGGTCGGTATGGGATTTACACAACCGAGGGCCGAAGGCCCGAGGATAGTGTAAATCCCGTACCGACCGCGCACCGAGCGGTGCAACCGACTTGTACCATGGCTCTAGGCTATAAGAAACGCATAACAACCTTTTTTTCTGTAGCCTCATTGGTCGCCGCTTCGCTTAGCTACAGATCGTAATTCTAGGCCACGGGCAAAAAATATTCACCTCCTAGGCGGTGTATAAGTGATTTATTCACCCCGAATTGAGAAATCTGATTGGACGGTTTGAACGAACCATGGTATAAGTTATATATATGTATGTATGTATGGATGGTACGTATGCTCTTTAAACGCGCGCGGGGGGAACGTTTTTCTTCTAAAAACACGGCTATTTAGGCTTGACTCCAGTTTATTCTGAAACTACAGCATTAAGCAAACCTTACTTTATACTTAAGCTCCAAAGTATGAGAAAATTCCTGCTAAAACGCTTGTTTTCAAGACACAAAAAGTTGATTCGACAGGTTACTATGGCATTGAAGACCCTTTTCCAGACTTAATTTCAAAACTTCGCCGTTTTATGGGGGGATACGAGAGTGCCGGTTGTTGGTTGTCAAGAGCCGTTGGTAGTCAGAATGCCGTAGTATTAATGCTATGGAAGCTACTACTTCTTGAGGGAAGCTGAGATAAGTACGCAATTCCATATTTGTTAGCTAAATATGCAAAATTAACTCTGGCCTTTCTTTTTTGTAGCTAAGAGCTAGTCAACAGTGACTGGTAAATTGAAATAGTCAGATTGGCTCAAATTTGGTACTACAAATGTTACCACTGCTCAAGAAAATGAGGTAAGAAAGTAAGTTTGTATTTGTGTGCTAAAATTGATTGTCTTTTGTTTTTGTAGGTGAGAGCTTGTTGTCAAGAATTCAAGGTAATTCAGATGATCAAAGTAACTTCAATTTGATACTACAGAAGTTATCAATACTCAAGAATGATGTAAGTAGTAATTCCATATTTGTTGGCTAAAATTACGAATAATAACGCTGGTTTATTTTTTATCGTAGCTGAGAGCTTATTCAAGAGTTACTGGTGATTGAGATTATCAGAATGGTTGATGTTTGATAATACAAAAGTTACCATTAATAAGGTAAGAGAGTGACTTTGTATTTGTTTGCTGAAATCAAATGTCATAACTGCTATTATAGTGTTTGCATGAAGTAAGCTAAAACATAGTAACATTTTATGTTACCTAACTATCAGGCTCGCTCGCCATTTGTGCTCAAGCACACCACTAGTTTATTTATATATATGGACGTACGTATGTCATTTTGTACTTTGACCCTCCGTATTTTTGTGTTCGCTCGCGTTCGACCCCGTCCCAAACTTCACTAAACAGAATCCTCGGTTTAGCGACCATTACCCGTATCACCTTAGAAATTGAATTGTTTACCGCTTTGAATTGTTTTGCGGGTGCAGTTAAAACTCAAAATCTTATGGGAGCTCCATTTCTATTCGAGTTAGTGGCGGTGGTAAGTTAATGTGCTATTTGTCACAGTTATAAGCCCTACTCAACAGTATTTACTTAAAAATGCATTGTCCACTGGACGAACCACGAAGGTAAGTCTTGCGTAGGTATGTTCTGTTGCGGGAGCGGTTACTATGACATTGAAACCCCTTTACCTCATACGTAATTTAAAAACTCGACTTTATTTTAATAGCTGGAGTGTTAGTTGTTAAAATCAAATTTAACAATAGTGTAGTTTAAGGCTCGCTCGCCATTTGTGCTCAAGCACACCACTAGTTATGTAAGTATTAATGTGCATGCACATGTTTGAACTTTTGTGGTTTAGCGTAATGTTAATCTGCAAAGTTAGGATAATAGTCATGTAAAGTGTATTTGTTACCACTTGTGAGTTCAAGGGTCCTGATAACTCCAATGGTGTGGTGGATTTATTGGAAACTTCTTTCACGTAAGTCATTTTTGTCATGATTTAATAAGTAAATCACATCCAAAAATTAAAATTTGCATCATAATGTGGTGGTATAGCTATGTCATTTATGTAAATGAAAGTGGAAGAAATCATTAATGGGAAAAGGAAGCGATTATGCATCAGTTCATACTTCCAGTCATGTGGTGCCAAATCGTACCCATCGCATCTTCACTGCTTTAATGCGAATAATCTACTCACACTCCTTCTATTGCCTGAAGAACGAACACACAGCACATAAAAAAAGGAAAAAAATACATATTAAAGCAGTAGCCTCTAGAATAGAACAATGAAAGTTAATACTTAGGCTCTCAGAATTTGTCAAGTATTTGAAATGTGACAATTAAAACTGACTGTGACTCTAAAAAATGCATCTTGTGAGCTATTTCAAAATCAATTCACGTCTTATTAAATTAACTTTTCTCCCCTTATTTAGCTGCCCAATGAGGTACCAATAATTAGAAAGAATCAACATGTGTATTTAGTGTAGTGTATTTGACTATAGATACTCAGACCTAATACTCCAATTAACAAGTGCTTCAGTTTTATAGAACAGAAAGAGCAAGAAACTGGAACAACTTGACAATTTAACTAAATGAAAAAAATGAATGACACATGAGCAAAGCCACGTGAGACACGAAATATTATAAAAGCACATGGATGAAATAACAAATAATGATCAAATACACCAAATGATAGCATCTCTATTGATATTTTGCAGTTAGATACAGTGCATAAATCACCATATACATGGGGACAAGTCACTTTTTTTTTTTTTTTGGCTAGGAAAAAGGTGTTCACTGAGGCAAGTGGTGACTACATTCAACATTATAAGAATTTAAGATATAATTGTTAATAAATTATAATATTGGGTGAAAACCATTGTTAATGACAGCAACAAAAAAACAACGGCTTAGATCAGTCATGATTGTAGTCGCTGTTACTCAAAATTCTTTTGAATAATAGCTATAGTGCTAAGTGACTTAGCTATATAGCTATACATACACAAGTGGAGTTGTATAAACAGTTGTGGTTACAGATGCAGACTAATGATGCAAAAACTTGTGAGCCCCACCCCCTGATTTTAAAGAGCATTCTTCCAAAATCAGGGGGGAGACCCTTCTGGCTTAAGTTGGGGAAAGGAACGACTTTCCCTTACCTCCCTGATTTTTATGGCAGTAGCTAGATAGAATATAGTACAGTGCTTCCAGCTTAAAGAGTGGATATTTTAGCTTTTTGGTTAAGGTTGCTAATTCTGCTATAATTAAGTATGTGTAATAGAAAGCAAAAAAATTGAAGTATTATAAATTAATGTCATATTAACATACAGATAAAACCATTTTGTGGGTTTGTGGTTATTTTTGTGGTTATAGGTGATGGAACTGGGAGCTTCAAGACAGTGAATTTGGAAGTGTTTAAGGTGAAAAAATAGAAATTATTTTTCCTTATCTCTATAACTTGGTATACTGATACTTTAACCAAGTAGCTACGTCTGCTTCCGTAAGCGCACTCTGGTGGTTTTTTTAGACCCCGCCTGGATGTCACTCGTAAACCAGGAAGGAATGCAATAAGGAGCTGGATTTAAATTTAAAGCACAGTCTCCTGTTACCTTTCTAGTTCGGCTGGAGTAAAATTGTGGCAGCAGAACAAGCGGTAAGTAGTCGTAGTGTACATTTAAGAGCATCGGGTGTTGTAAAATATAGTTATGCAAGTAATGAGCTCAGAAACTTGAGAAGTAGAAGTAAGTACTAACCATGATAGTGCTCTTAAATTAATATAATTATAGCCACTGGTTGCTACTCTGTCATTACCTCAGCTTAACTGCAGAATCAGAAGGAAATGTCAACAAAACCCTCTTCAGTACCTAGTCCAAGATGCCATTCTTTCACTGCCAGCGGATGTTCCTCTGCTTTCATACTTGGAGGACTCTCCTGTGAATACATGTGGGGCGTACTCAAGAAAGATCCTGAAAGTAATGGGAAAATGGTTCCTGTCACTGACCTTGAATTCTTGTATGAGTTTCGCGCTTCTTCTGAGAATTGGGACAAGCTCAGGTTAAAAGGACAGCATCCACCAGGAATCAGTCAGGGCTCCTGTGTACGAATCGGAGAAACCTTGTTTTTATATGGTTTTTATATGCAGTATGGTGGAGTATTGTGGAAAACTAGTTGTATATGGAGGGGAAAGTGCTGATGGAGACACCAATGAGCTTAATGTGTATGACATTGAGACTTGTAAGTTGTTGGGCTGTGTGCAGACAACGAACCTAAGACGGACAAAAACAACTTTCTTATAACGATTTTAAGAAAGGCAATGAGAGTAAAATAGCTACAGGCACATTCTGTTGTATTAAAGACCCTTATAGTAGTTACTTAAGCATGTAAAATATGCTGGTTTCGTGTTGCATATAGTCAAATTGTTACTTGTTAGTACAGTATAATATTGCGTATAGTATAGTGACTAGATTGATGTATTTCATTAACTTGTTGCTATACTATCGCCCCACCTACCTCTTCTACCTAGACTTTATGTGCAGGTACAAGCATGAATATGGTCAATTATATGCGTCTTATTGTGCAGTATCTGGTGAAATAATTTTATATATACTGCTCATGTGTGAGTATAGTAGTAACGAGATTTATGAGCAATGAATACTTGTATAACCTAGGGAACGTGATAATAATTACCCAAAGTGATAACTATGAATACAGGTCAAAAAGGTAAGCACAATAAACCAACACATGTATTAGAGAAAGCAGAGTAAAAAGGGTTGGGGGTAGATGTGTGTGTGTATGCGGGGGAAGGGGGAGGGGAAGGGAGGGGAGGAGGAGATGAAGATAGGCCTTTGTAGGCTTGAGGATGAAGTCGTCTGATAAAAATATTATTATAATGGCAATATTCATGCTAATAGAAGTTAATGATAATTATTAATAATATACTAATGTATAAATTAAGCTTTGGGAGATACAAACAAACTGTATCCTAAATTTAATTTATACAGTCAGAAAGGTGATAACAAGGGACCAGACAGTTATAGCATCACACAATGTAGGACTCACATAATTTAGTTGATGTAAATATATTAATAAGCTAACACAGCTTGTGCAGTTGTCATCAGCACATGCATATATAAAGTGGAGTAAATACACTATTCTGGATAATATAATAATGAAGAATATCAGTATAGCAATACTAAATGTTTTGAATAAGTAACTTTTACAATGGTCAAATACAGCTAAAACATGCAAAATGTATATAATTACTAAACTAGTTGTTTGAATGTTAACCCTGTCACAGTATTTTTCATGATATTATTAGCCAAATCAGGGAAGCCCACTGTTTTATTATTAAAGCATCAGCTAATTTTCTTCAAGTTCTTGCTATTATTTCCAGTCAGCCAAATTTTCAACATTTCTATGAAACTATCATCATCATTATGGATGTGCTCATACTGTATGACATTCATGTGTGCAATTCCATATCCAACTGAAGGCCAATTTGCTTCCATTGACTCCAGAATCATACACTTCATTAAAAAACATCTTTAAAATTATCCAAATGGAGAGGCTCTAATGAAATAATATAAAAATTATGAACAACAATTATGACATATTTTTATGTTTTGACCTTACATTATGTGACCCATTGTTGGCAATATTAAATTGCACTTCTAAGCATTTGATTGCACATTTTTTAATTAACCCTCTTCCGTCTTTCACGCTCTGATTTGGAATTACTGACAATTAACCATTGATTTAGGAATGAACTTACTCATACTGATGATTCTAAAACACTTTTATTGTACTAGTTGTTGTTGTTTTTTTCATTTTGGGCTGATTTTTGAGAAAACACAAAGCTGTAAGCTTATTGTAGGTAGCTTTTGTGGGTAACACTCATTATTGTCACATTATAATCACATTATAATCACATGTACAGACACTTTCTTGCTTCTAGTGGTATGTTTGTGCTGGAAAGTTGACTGAGTGCTGAAAGTGGAGTTTTGTATTGAAAATATATACAGGTCTGAGTGTCTCTGGCCTGTTTCTTTTTTGAAGGCAGCATTTACTTCTATTGCTTTAATTGCTCCATACATCTATCTTTTTAATTTCTTGAGCTTTATTTATACCTGATTAGAATAATCTAGACCTCTCTAATTTGAAATATCCATAATCTGAACAGCTGCCAAGTGAGCCCAACCCATTAAAACCACATGCCACCACCTTGAGAAGCTAAAATTTGTCTGCTCCATCTTTTTCACAGCTGCCTCTGTGCTACTCCAGTTGTTTCTTCCCCAGGTTATTTCTGTACCACAAGTAATATTGCTCTCTAAACTAAAGCTCAGGCATACTACTTTAACACTGGCTATTAAGGTAAAAATGTATAACTGAACTGAGCAATGAAGCTGTCAACCATTTGGTATAGTGACTATTTGTGCATTGAAAGGAAAAGAAGGGTGCTATTCTTGTAGCGAATCTAAACATATCAACAAACAATACATAGCAAACTATTAGAGCCCCTGTATAATCGCAATTCTATTTTTAGCACTGTTAAATGGCAAGTGTCGACCACATCAACTTCTTCCACTTAGTGGATTATAAGAGTTTTTGAAAGACTACTTTAGTAATTATTAAATAGCAAGTGCACTTGGAGTTCATTGTTCAATTCAGAGGGGTAGGAGAAAAGGAGCAGGAGGGGTGACTGCTTCCCCACTATTTTCTACTTTTAAGGGGGGAGGGGGGCTTGGCCCCCATATTTCTCATTTCATAGAGTATAGTATGAATGTGGCCAGTGATTTAGAAAAAAAAACCAAACTGTTCACTATTTATTTAAATTTGAATAGGGTTAAAAATTTTCATTTTAGAATTCTTAATGACCTTTGGACAGTAGGCAAAAGTAGCAGCCAACCCATTTTTTTAAATTGTGGTGGCCTAAGGCCCTCCAC
>WLWD01003296.1_pt1 | contig 63677 bp, 47 predicted proteins | sample 6712731 | NCBI WGS metagenome assembly WLWD01 (sample SAMN12718690, study PRJNA576275) | sponge metagenome | isolation source: marine sponge | host: Mycale hentscheli | place: New Zealand: South Island, Marlborough, Capsize Point | collected 2014-11-01
AGTGTAACAGTGGACAAAGCAGCTCATATTAGCATTACCCCTCCCCCTCCCCAACTCAAGGACCCGCACCCTCCTCTCCCTGTGGCCTATTCAGCCACACGCTATCCCAGGCAGGAATAAAAAAACGTTCCCCCCCAACAACAAAAAACAAAACAAAAAAAAAAACAAAACAAGAACAAAGCCATAGCTGTAGAGTGTCTAGCATTTTGGTAATTGGGAATTTAAGCAAGATAGTAACAAAGATAAGATGGCACTGTGTTAAGATATTGTTAGTGCTACTAAAATAACACAATCAAACTAAATATGTAGTGGTAAAGGATTTTATGGATGTTTTTGTAACCTAGTGTACAATGAGAATAAAATCCATGTTGCAAGCTTGCCTATAGCCATAGTGTTAGTCCAGAAAATAACAACCGGAGCCACTAATTACTGATAACCATCATGTCTGGCAACACCAACACCTAAGGTGCTATGACTAACAGTCGGTAGAGACAGACACTAAGAAAACATTACTAAAGCTCAGCCTGACAGGAGTGGCAGCAAAGCTCTTACAAAACTTAGACAAAATTCATGGTCAAAAGTATGTATTAATTATTGTACTGTATTCCACATGCCAGCAGTCTTGGTCAGTGCAATACTGATTAAGAAAAAAGAAAAAAAGAAAAGCAACTATGAAATTTTCTAGGTATAGCTGAAGATGAAAACACTTGAACCTCTCTTATCTGTTTGTCTAAGTTACGGACACCTCTGTCTACCAGACACCAATGAATAGTGACTGATGGTATGGGGCGTCAATATTGTTAATAAGGTACCAAACCAAAATCAATGAATAAAATTGTGTAATTTTTTTTCACGTGTTACTTTGAGAATTCGATTGTGCTGTTGAAGAGATGGAACATGGAAATCAAGAGGCAGTTAGTGGATCTACTGCTAGTTTTTCATAGAACTCGTTTACAGGCAGCATTGCTGCTAGTTCAGTGGGCCCACTAGCTCTTCTAGAACTTAACGAATGGAGGGGCTATGGCTAGGTATAGCATTTTAGCTCTAGCAAGAAAGCTCAAGATAATTATAGCGGAAATTAAGAAAGGAAAGTCATTGAGGTTAAAGTCTGGACAGTTCTAAAGCTACAGCGAATGATATTTGAATGCGTATTTCTGAGTTACGGACATTTCTCAGTTACAGACACCCCTTGGTCCCCATACTGTCCAGATAAGAGAGGTTCAAGTGTATACGGTTATGACTGATGTTTGGCTTACTACACAAATTATGACAGAAGTTTTAAATTACATGGTTCTAGTTAAGCACTTTAAATATACTCACCTCTTCCTCCTCGTCCTCTAGACGAATAACCACGCCCACCAGGTCTCCCACCATACACTGTGCCACTGTTCACACCTCCGGACATGGCCATCTACACAAACAATAATTTTACTTCCTAATAAACAGACAACAACAACAACAACAAAACCACACACAAAGTCCGCAAAAATAGTTAATCTCATTGTTCTCTAATTTCTCTTTATAACACACACACACACACACACACACACACTCATCCATATGAATCAGTGAAACCATTATATGTTTTTGTCAACATTTTTTAAGCCTGCTATTCAACAAGCACAGTGATAGTAACACCAAATGTCGGCATTAGGAAAAAAATCCCAGAGTTTTCTACTCTTTAATAAATGATTTGTCAAATTCCATCAGACAAAACTTCGGAGAGGACAAGAGAGGACAAGATCTAAAAGAGAAATGTGAACATATGGCAGGATCATCCAATATACCTATAACTACTGCTGAGTAAGTGTAACAGTGAGCCGCTACTCATAGCTGTTTAAAAAACTGCCCACAACTATCACATTGAGTTTAAGTTTAGCTAAAATATAATCAGAAGAACCTCCAGTTTGAATCAAGTTACACAGAACTTTGGAAGACTGGAAAACTGGGGGCTGCCTGTGTATGCCATGAATGCTTTCATATGAATTACACTAGAAATAAAGTTTCATCATCTTTTCTCACCATTGCTTTCTACATGCATCATCCTTTTTCAATATTGCATACTGAATGATTCAATATCTTTTTCTATCTTGCTTACTGAATGATTCAACATCCTTCGCTATTGCGTCACCACAGGGGTAAATACTACAGAACCTTAATACTTCTTTTTGGAAAACTAAACCAAAGTCCAACTCAGAAGAACTTTGGCACACTATGCAAAACGATCAAGCGCAAAAGTCAGAAATAGTGACCACACCAGCCTTTACTCCTTCAACAAGCAACAAGTTAAAAATTATTAGCCTTCTAGTTCATCACATTAAAATTTGAACTATTTACTTGTTAATTAATGTACACAAAATTCAACACCAAATGTATACTTCGCTTGCTATTAATGCCATTTTTTCACAGCTGGTAATGACACTATTCTGTCACTTTATAAGAATTAGTCCTGCAACAGGCCAATGGAGTCCCAGAGAGCAGATTGTACCAGTCAGTAGTGGCAAATACAGACACTGCAGTAGCTGGTGTGTTTAGGGTGGCAAATTTCAAGTCATGCATTATAGAGGCAGTGGGTGCTTGCTGGTAATCAGATTCAACAATAAAAATAAAAATTGTAGTAAAGTATAATAATTAAAAAGGTTAACGAATTAGTGACACCATTCACTAAAAAATTGCTTCCAATTCAGATTAAAGCAAAATATATGCAAGCAATACACTAGTGTATATCATTATTAAATAAAAATACAGAGGATATGATATTGCATCAGCTGTTTGGTTAGTAAACTTGTGAGTTCACTTTCCTTGTGTCCTTGTAATGAAAGAAAACTTCAGTATGCAGTGTGTATATAGAACCTAAACAATTGAAATTAGAATGTACTATTCGTAATGGCACTAATGCTTGAGTTTGCATGTGTTTAGTAGTTGACAGCAGCAACAGCTGGTTCTGATAGCACATTAGGATATACTTATGCACTTCTTTGAAGCACATGTACTTTATAGCATGTAAGCTCTACCTTTTTTTTTTTACCGAGAAATTAGGTCTGTATCTATCAGTGCGCATCCCTGACTCTTTGTACTAAGAATTAAAAGCATCCTGCTTGGTCTATAAAATGGAAATAACAGCAATCACAGTCTCAGTTGAACCACCATTGCCCTACCAGAATAAAGTAATCTTATTCTTTCAACAAAAAAACTAACCAAGTTTGTGAGATTTAGGTACATTGGAACTGCTCTATAGTGCTTTTAATACCAGCAGTCACCAACACATTCACTCATGAATGAACGCACAAATACTCACATACCTGTTCTTCTTCAGAGAGTGGAATAAAGGCCAGAGGCGTAGAAGGCTGGGCCAGACAGATAGGTGCTAATAGCGGCATATCCGAGGGTAGTTTTGGGTCCTGCGTGAACAGCTGTAGAAGCTCCTCCTTGCCGTACCGAAACTCTGCAAGCTTGAACTTCTTGACAAGGTTGGTGGTGGGTGTGGTAACACTGGTTGTCGTGACATTAGTGGTGGGTGTGGCATTAGTGGTGTTTGCCTTGCCGGGGGACACTGGACCCATGGTGTTGCCACCACCACTGCTTTGGCCGGTTAGAGTGCGCAGCCTGGAGAGCAAGAAAACTTGATAAATAAAATATGTGAGGTTTGTCTATATACTTGCACAGGTTTAAATACTGGTGGGAAGTGAGGCTTGCAATTGTTATTAACAGAAAATGGCCAAAAAATCTCTGCACTTATTTTCTGTCTGCTAGTTGTAAACTGGGCATGGATATTACACTGGTATAGTTGTTGTCTTCCAATATTTATAGAAATGAGCAGGGTATTTAGTTTGCAGTTGGTACCGTAAATTATTTGTACGATGAACTAGTATTTAGATGATGGCCTGGCCAGAACACTGATACACCGACCAGAGTTTCATACAAACTACTGGGATTTCCCCTCTCCCCCTACGTTTGGTTCCCCCTTCCTTAATATTTTACCCTGACTATGAAAGGAAAAAAAAAAAAAAAAAAATTTGTACAAGATATGAAAAATGCTAGCCTTACTCTATTGTTAGTTAAATTGACCAAGACTTCTTCAAAATCAACTTTTTCTGCATAGTTCTAGTCCTCCTTCAATATCAATTTACAGCCCACTTGAAGACATAATAAATGTGGTAGAAATCAAGTGTACATACTGTATTATTATTGGTTTATATTATATATAATATAAGGACTATAGATAAATACTACAGACTATATTATATTATAGCCCACAATGGCTAGAAAATTTAGTACAATACCACTTCACGAGCAACTTGTACTTAAAACAAAAAGAGTGACATTATGCCAGAAGGCATGCACACCTGAAGCTGATAAAAATGTTACAATCAGTATAACAATTAAGCAACACGAGCAACTTGTACTTAAAACAAAAAGAGTGACATTATGCCAGAAGGCATGCTCACCTGAAGCTGATAAAAATGTTACAATCAGTATAACAATTAAGCAACACATCATGGTTTGTTTCAATTCTGCGATTCCAGCAGCAGAAAAATTAGAAATAGTCACTTTTGAACATATGAGCTAATGACGGAAGGGGAAAAACAATTGAACAACAACATTAAAAAACAATTGAACAACATTAAAAAACAAACAACAACAACAACAACAAAAACAGTTGAAGCTTAATCGCTGATTTGTCTAGTGCTAAGTTAATAGTTCCTGACACCCCAATGCATGAAAGGTTATCTTCCCTTCTTTCCGTTTACAGTATCTGGCTTTCTTACATCACAGAAACATGTGTTCATACACACCTCAGACACCATATCTTCTTCTATTACCACCACAAACCAAGTCTCTCTGTACTACTATCATTGGTACCAGCAGGCCATATTGGGTTGGCATGGTCAGAAAGTAGTACAACCAACATTAAGGGCGGGAAAAAAAATCATAATACAATTTACTTGTTATTCTTTCTTCCCCAATGTTACCAGGTTGGTCTATGTAATTCAATCTAATACAATATCCTGTGAAAGTAATAGTACCATGTGAATGTAGTATTGTAAAGAAATAACCCACCTGACTTCCACTAGTTGTCAACATGACTAAGATTAGTCGAAATTGACATGTCTTGTCAAAAACATTGATAATTGAAAAAAATTGTGAAGTAAAAACACTAAAGTTTCACAACAGTGAAAAGAGATTATGTGTTAAATAATGATGTTCGGATTCTGACATAAGATTCACTTGATCACATCTTTCTGATCATACCTCCTCCTTTATGCTAATCTGCCCCACCCCCATCCACCTCTTGGTTATTTCTATTGTGTTGTAATAAACAATTTGGTATAAAGTGATGACACAAAATGTAACATCATGGTAAAAAAAAAAACTCGCCAAATCCTACTCTTCAGATAGTCTATCACACATATTAATTCTCTCAAGAAATCAATTTATCATCATAATTGCTATTACCTCAGTCTACATCAAAGGGGTGTCGACATTTCGCTAGACGTCAGTTTACAAATAAAAAAAAAAAGAAGAAATACAGTGGTGAGCATTAATTAGACTTTACACTTAGCAAATCACTTTCTCTCTCTCTCTGTGATTATAACGTACCATTCTGGACCGAAGTTCATTGTATCCGCCATTATATCAAATAATAACGAAAGATAAGGTAGTTAAATTAAAAGTAGAGAACAGTATAAACAGACGTGATCCCAGCAGTTTTTTTTGAAAACTTTTTTTCCTAGCAATGTGTACCTATCTATTTATGCGAACATATATTTTAAATTGATCATGGATTTTTGCAAAAGTCGTCAGAATTGATCGTGAGCGAGGGCCGTGGTGAGTCAATGAGGGGTGGCCTGCGAATTGCATATTGCATGCAAAAAACAACTAGCTGTTGTTGTTCTTATTTGTTTTATTGATTTTCTAGACCGCAACTGGAAGTGGAGTGCGGTAAAAGCATTTTGTGGTCGCTTTTGCGTTTATTAATAGTTGGCCGTCCAGCCGTTGTTGTAGAAAGAAAAGTGGTTGTGCTACTGGAGAATATATACTGAAGGAATGGCTTTGCTAAAAGAGGACCTTCCCGATGTGTCTCAAGGTAAATTTCCTCAGCTAGTCATGAGTCAGTGTCTAGTGATAATTGCTAATTAATTGGACTACAGATGTAGCTTGTGCAATGGTGTCAGTTATCATAGTATTTCGACTGCTCGCTAGATTGGTTATGGCAATAGATCTAAGTAATAATTTCATCATTCTCTTGCTGCATTTTTCAGTTCGCAATGACTTTCGACAGAGAGAAGACCAAGTACTGGCTAGTAGACTCCAGGAACAAGAATGTAAGTCAGGATAGTCAGTGAGTAGTGGGCTTAGAATTTCAAAGTTTGTGCATGTGATTGGACACACACTCCAACCCTTTCCATCCCAAATGTTTCAGTTTCAATGTAGAATGAATTATAGAAAAAGAAAAAGAAAAAAGAGCTTTGTTACTCTTTGCTAGGTTCAGCAACATTGCACTTTCAATATAATATTTTTGTGCCAGTTGCGATGATATTATGGAAGCCCCAAGGGCATTGCACTTTCAATATAATATTTTTGTGCCAGTTGCGATGACGTTATGGAAGCCCCAAGGGCAAATTATCAGGTTATATTGTAATGTTTGCAAAGCGTTCACTTCTTTGTTTGTGATTCATGTCAGTGGGCCTAGAGGTCAAGCCCACTTGGGTTCTAGTACAGTATTCACTTGATCAATCTATTGGCCTCCATTTGCAGCAATAGAGTGATCAAGTGACCAACTTGTTCACGTACCTCACAAATGCATGCTGCACAATATAACCCAACCATAAACCAGTCTACTGCAGTTTCCAATTTGAATCCTTTCACAAATGAGGAAAAACTGGAATCAAATACTTATAATAAATGAAGTAGTTCTAGAGAGTAAATGTATTGCTCAATATAATTATATATGGTTATTTTACAATGGTGTTGATGGATAGAGTTGCTCAACATACTTTGAGCTAACAAACTGGTCTTAAGGCATTTGGTTCAGCTGCATGCCAAACTGGCTTTATTACATGTGCGTTTTACATAGTCTTCCTGTCAGTTTGTCTCTCTCTTCCCAGCATATAATACACATCTATAAAGTAGTTGGTTTTGCTATTCCATTCTGCATCATAGGCGTTCAGCCAGGCAGTAAGGGTATGGTAAGGGATGTAAAAGCTGACGAGAGCTCAGGTACTGATTACACTCGAACCTCTCTTATCCGTTCGTCTAAGTTACGGACACCTCTGTCTACCGGACACGAACTAAAATTATTGACTGCATACAGATCGTCAGTGTAGTCTGAAAGCTACCAAATTAAACGAATAAAATCGGGAAAATATTTCGCGCGTGGCACTTCGAGTATTCGATCGTAGCGTTGTGTGCGGAGATGGAGCTAGGAAATCAACAGTCAGTTAGTGCGTCTACCGCTAGTTCTTCTCAGAACTCGTTGACCGGCGGCGTCGCTGCTAGTTCTTCTCAAAATGCAGTGGCACAATCGTAGCGTTTTAACTCTAGAAAGAAAGCTGGAGATAAATATCAGAAGTTAAGAAAGGGAAGTCAGTGAGGCAGTGTCTGGACAGTTTGGTGTTCCAAAATCTACAGTGAATGGTATTTGGACATGAACGATGAAGAAATTGTAGAAGATGTGTTGCAAGAGAGAGAAGAATCTGAGTCCGAAAATGAAGATGAAGCTTCTTCAAATGCACTTACTCCATCGCAAGATTGTGCTGCTTTTGATACTGCTTTGGAGTGGTTGGAGTCCAAAGGCAACACACACCCTGCACATCTTATGGTAAAAAGTTGAAGAGACGTTGCAGCTCAGCATCGCTTGAAATCTATGAAGCAAACTAAAATCACTTCATATTTTAAATAAATTGATTCATGTATTTATAGGTGTTTTTGTTAATTTTAAGTAATATACTAATTCAATTATCAAATAATTAATTGTGTACACGGTTCATCACCGAATAAATTAAGTATTTCTGAGTTACGGACATTTCTTAGTTACAGACTCCCCTTGGTCCCAGACTGTCCGGATAAGAGAGGTTTGAGTGTATTTTCATGCACAGTCTACCACAACATGTGCTAAGTCAGGCCAGCAGTCATAGCTCAATTTCATTATTTGTTCCATGCAAGTTCTCCCATGTTCTGTGGTTTAGGAACTATATCCTCAGTGTATGCAAATTTCTGCCATGTTAGGCATTGTTAGTGGTGTGGGTGTCTGCTGCTTTGTTGACATGAAACGATACTGCCTTTGTAGCGGCTATTCATTGTCAAATGATTCTGTTTGGCTTCATTTTATGTTAGCTTTATTTAGTCAGTATTCAGAAGATTGCAGAAGGGGTTATACTGATATGACACTTAGTTACTACCATTTTTTTGTGGTCCTAAAATATTTCATTAAATCAGGGATAGAGTCTGCTATGATTATATTCATAGTTCTGTATCCTCCGATGCACTGCTGTCAATATTCATAGCAAAGGTCAAAGGAGCCTTTACACTAGTAGCTTCGTCAAATTGGGATAAGATAACATTAGGTTAGCTCACACAAAGTTGGTTTTACTAATGTAGTAGCACTATTTCAAAATTGAACTGACCAACATTAATGCTTTGTATGTAATAAAAAATATATATACCTCCTCTAAACTGCACCTTCTCGAAATGTGCATCATCTGATGGAACTCTCCTGGAGGTGTTAATTGACTGTTAATTCCACTGGGAGAACTTCATCAATATTACTTACAAGTAACTTCTGTACACATATCGATGAACTTCTGTGCACATATCTATGAGTGCACTGGGCAGATTCTAGAATATTACTAACTGATGGGGATTATGTAGTAAACCTCAGTGTCATCTTTGGTGATTTAGCTTTGTTTCCTGTGGCATGTGTGCAGGTGTGAGCTTATATATGGGTGGGCATACATGTGATACTTCTTATTGTGAGCATGTCCTACCAGTATGTACACACCACTTGTGTACTTGATCTTGTGGTGGTTCTGGTGATAAAACACAGAACATAACGATATACATAAATTTGCCTTATAAGGAATTCGGATTGGTTATTTTTGGTAGGGGTTCAGGGCCAGTTTTAGACAAGGCGTTGCTTAGACTCAACTATGTTGGCTTAGACCTGTGTTGATTGATGATATCAGTGTATTTGTCATACACACAACACACACAACTGTCACAGCATACTAAGCACACACTCACACACACACACGCACTCACACTCACACACACACACACTCACACACACACACACACTCAAAGGAGAGGCTAACAACATAAGGTGATTGTATATGTTAAACTCAAAGAAGTGATATTCATGAGTTTAATGAACCATGAGGGTTGATGTGGTTTAGGAACAGGTCAAGTGTTAATTTTAAGGTTTTTTAATTGTGTTTGTGTAGATGAGGATCATTTTAATTCGAACGTACAGTTGAGGAGGACTGCGAGACATGATGTGGGTGTGGCTAAGAAGTTCCAAGATACTGAGGACCAATTATTCAAGCAGGAGGAGAAAGCCCGAAGGCAACAGTTGAGGGAGAGGTAAGTGGGAGTCCAATTAGGAGGGGTGGGGCTGGTTGTGATGGTTTGATGGGGCGGTATTGAACTGGAAGAAGTGGATTTGGATCAAGGTGCATCTGGTCAATTGGATAGTAATGAGTTTCACGAAGGGTGTGTTCGTATTATGTGAAATATTTTGATTCGATTTAGAAAGAAAAAAAGAAGGTATTATCCTGCAAGTTCAAATAACATGTTTAAAAAACGTTCTAGTTAATACATTGAGCACTTAGGAAAAGAGTCAACTAGCCAGATTTGGCTATTCTGAAGGCTTTCCAAACGAACATAAAAACGTGTCAATGGCTCCAGAAAATAAATATAAGAATTTAATTTTTGATGATCCATACCATTTGATTCCTTGGACTGAAAGATTTACTTGTTGTGAAATAATTTTCCAGCATTAATTTGTCAAAGAGCAGGACTAATTAATTACCTGTTTTAAAATTTTAATTAAGTTTTACGTACACTACATAACTCTGTGTAGAGAGGAACAAGACAGGGAGCATGCTGAAGAGATGTCACGTGCTCTAGAGAATGCCGAAAGCATGAAAGCTGAAAGGTAAGCTTTTAGAAGGCGTGGAGTTCAATTTAAATGAAATATGATGTTTGATGGGTTTTTTTTACAAGTTTTTCACATGATTTTGAAATGTTGGTCACATAAAAAATAACCTATTATAGTCTACACTGAACTAGATGTTTTCTTAAAATAATACAAACACTAACACACGTATTTTTTGGCAAATGTATTGATTTATATTTTCTCTATCTCCTACTATTTTTACATCTCTCCGCCCACGTTCGATGAGTTACAGTGAGGAGCATGTGCGTAGGCATGTTGCTGAGTTAGCCCACTCTGGAATGAGCATGTGCAGAAAGCTTATTGATGTACAAAACAGAACAAAAAAAGCAACAAACAAACAAACAAACTAGCTTTAGCAGCAGCAATCATTGTTATAAAATTTTGCTCATAATATTCAAGTTTTGGTCCTTGTTTTCGGGATTAAATGCATAACATGTTGTTACTAACTGTGTACCAATCATCACTTTCTATTATTTTTAATGAGTGTTTCTACTGCCCAATGTAATTAGCTTCTTACTTGTGGTCACTAAAATATTTACAAGCCTGACTCAGCAACCAATTGACTGTTTACTGTTCAGAGAGCGGAGAGATCTGGAGCATGCAGCTTTGATGGAGCAGAAGATGAAGGAGGAGGCAGACATTAGAGAGGCTCTTCGCATACAGGACGAGATCATGGCCAAGAAAATGCAGAACAAGGAAGCTAAAAAGTGTGATGATGTATAATATTATTAGATAGTATTGGTTATAGTAGTAGTAGTAGTAATAGTAGTAGTAATGCGCATGATTAAAACAGCATTGTGGATCATTTCGGCTTCATTTGTGGGGCAGACCTAAACAATTTCACTGATGTTTGAATACTCGATGTTGCGCTGTGCCTCGTTTTCAAGGCTATTCGGCTTATCTTCAGTTGAATGACACTTAAACAAAATGAAGCGTGGCAGGAGTTAGGATTAATCCCAGTTATTCTGAGGGTATTGGATGGACATTTCTAATTGTGTTTGCACAGACAATACCAAACATTCAGTAGTAGCAATAGTAGTAATGTGTGAGTAAACATAACAAATACTCAGTCAATTGTAAACTTGATTAAAACTACTCAACTTCTCAGTAATGTGATATGTATACTCTCTTATCCTCAGAGTGTCTCAGAGGAGGGTGCAGGAAGAGGAAGACATGAGGTTAGCCATGCAGCACCAGACAGATGGAATGTCAGAGAGGGACATTCAGAGACTCAAACAAATGCAGCTGAAAGCCCAGAGGCAATCGTGAGTGGTCTTTTCACGTTGTGATCAATTAACTGAAGATTGTGAATTAACTGGAGATTGTGAATTAACTGAATTAACTGAAGATTGGTCCAGAGTGAGATATTATCTACAGAGTTGTAGTTTTAGTGATTATACACCTGGTATTGTTATGACGTGGCTACCTTTCCATACTGCTTTATCTAATCAGTGGTACTGTTCTGCCCAGCAGAATAGACCAGTCACAACACCCAGTGTACCACAATTCCAGGTCATGTTTATGTCTAGCTCAATGAACTGTAACAACAACTAATCACACAACATATGTAAGCATGGGCTGGCATACTGAAAATTGCTAGTTATCTACATGCATATATGCACACGTACACACTTGTGCACACACACACGCACACACACACACACACACATTAGGGCACATTTTTGGTTTACATAAATTATATATTGACTGGTTTTGTTACAGGTCAAGCCCTAATAGTTCTCTGCCTGCAAACCCAAGTCAACAACAACCAGCCAGCACTTCAGGAATTTCAGGTGAAGCTGTGATAGTGTCATATAAGAAATACTAGACTGTTGTTGCTGTTATTATTATTATTATTATTATTATTATTATTATTATTGTTTCAATGATTCAGTCATTCTCTGCTGAAATAATTATAATAATTGCAACTTCGGCAAGAAGTTGAAATGTCAGGTTAAGTTTTAATTAACAATATTGGCTGTTAGAACGAGAAAATTGCTTTATTATTTGTTATTATTACTACTACTACTACTGTGATTATTACTACTGCCAACTTTAGTTTCCACTTCACTTCCTCCAAATGTGGGAAGACAGCAGCAAGCTCCAGCCCCACCTCCAAACAAGCTCATGGGACTTCCTTCATATGACCAAGTCATTCCGGAGGGTTACACGCCCCCCTCTGTGGGGGGTCCTGAGGATGATGATGATGAGGAGGAGGAGCATGTGATTGACGAGAATGAGAGGGTTGCTCTGCAGGAGGCAGAGGATGAGAGGCTGGCCAGGGAGATGATGCAGAAGGAGGATGATGAGGTGAGCATTTGGGAAGACTACTGCATAGAACCAAACTTGAGAGGGGTCAAATCAATATTCTTCGGGTAATTTCAAGGGGGGGGGGGGGGGGGGTTCTCATTGATGAATTTTTTTTGGCAATTGTCAATATGAAAGTCATAATCATTTTCAGGAATGAAAAATTCTTCCCTATAAAAACCTAAAAATTCATGCTTATCGTTAGCTAGTTGATGCTGGTGGACAACTAAGGACAGGTTTGATTGTGGCAGTATATCCAAACAACATTAGCAGCAATAACGATCTTAGCACCAATAATAATTGTAATAACAACAATAATTATAATAGCAACAATAATAATAGTAAGTGTTGTTGACGTCGAGTTCACTAATTGTGTGTGTGTTTAGTTGGTTATAGGATGTTCCTATAATCTTTTATTATTATTATGATGATGATGATTTTATTTCTTTTTATGTAGAGAAAAAGAAGAGAAGAAGCTGATATGGTGAGTATGCTATCCAGGGGTGATGGAAGTGGGGGGGGGAGGGCACAGGCTCATGAATTCTATTCTATTTACAAAACCAATAAAACAGCTGTTTATCACAATATTAGTACTAGCTACAGAACAAAGTTAGTATTTACAGCTGCAAATTATGGCAAATCTGTTGTTTTTGGCTCCTTGGGATAAAATTGGAACACTTGTATGATACCATTTTGATGCATATTCATAAACACAATGCAAGACAACACTGAACAGACAGGCATTGCAAGGAATATAGGAAGAGATGAAAGAAAAAATTTAATTGAATAAATAATTGTGTGGTAAATGGTGTCACTTTGAAACAACTTCCATCATCTCTGCTCTCATTGAGAGAGGTCGAGGGTGAAGTACGTGGGAGAGAAGTGGTTTAGGACATCAGTTGTATATGTAGTATCCATGCATTTTGTTATCTTGCAGGAGATTGCCCGCAAAATGCACGAACAGGAATCCAGGCGTGGTCCTCGAACTTCTCATGATGCAGATTTGGTAAGGTGTAGTCATAATTTCTCTCGACAGTACCTAAGATCAGGTCATTCTTGGCTGAATAAATAATAATTATGGTCACAGTTTTCATCTGCTTTAACAGCGTGAATACATAACCTGAAGCTTTGATTTCTTGCCAAATTTTTCCTGAAGTATCAGATTTTGCATATTTTTTTGACTGTTAATATGCGAATAGAAGGTAAGATACGTTTTATGCTAAATACTCTCTTTGTGCTTGCCAAGCCCCCCAAAATAATATTATTTTCAAAAATATCTGAACGGATAAATTATTAATAATTAATACGAACCATCAGCCTGCTTGTCCTTTGTGTTGAAGCACATTCCTCTAGGTATTTGCAACCATTCTGTATTTGAAAATTAAAACAATTTCTAAGTATTTTTATTTTCTTTTATAGGAACTAGCTCGAAAACTTCATGAAGAAGAATCCCAACGCAAGAAAAGTGGACGTCCTCAGCCACAATCCTCACACGATGCTGATCTGGTAATTGTATTTCTCATTCTTTGAATTGCTTTATTGTTTTTGTCTTTTCTCTCTCTTCTTGTAGGAACTAGCACGCAGACTTCATCAGCAAGAAATGGAGGCTGAGAAGAGAAAGAAGCAACAAAGACAGCAGCAGGCGCAGCATCAAGCTCAGCAACGTGACCCGGACACTGTGAGTGGGTGTGGTTAATTTAGTAAGAATGGAAAGAACAGTACAGCAAAATGTGGATTAATTGTACTAACTTTGGATTTTGTTCTACATATTGTTGACTGAACAGGAATTAATATTTTCATGACTGATAAAAGTTCTATGTATGCAATTTACACACAACTATATAATATATTCATGCTCTGGTTTTGGTATAGTGTTTTTTGCTGGGGGTGGGAGACACTTCATTTACTTAGCCACACCCATTTTTATACCCACACTACTTTGATGCACATGCCTATATGAAGCTGTATATTTTACACTGCACTACTGGGAGAGAGAGATAGTATTCATCTAATGCTTCTATCTTTGGTCAATGAATTCCTTTTAGCATTCATCAGTTTAACTCTCAAAGGGTTTTGTGTTATTGCATGTACTTTTCTCTTAGGAATTAGCTATGAGGCTTCAGAGAGAAGAAGTCATGAGGCAGAGAGAGCTAAAAAAGAAGCGAGCAATGGAGGAGGCTCGTCTTCAGCAGCAATCAGGTCGAAATCAAACGCTCCCCCAGGGATCAAGATCTCAGGCACCTCAAGCCCCACCTACTCAAAGGAGCTCCACCTCTGCTCGTACGAAACAGCAGCAGGCCAGGCCGTCTTCTTCATCACCTTTCGCAGGGTACGAGGTACCTCCTGCGTTTGATGATTCTGTCCAGTCTTTGTCTTCCAGGACGGTGCCCAGCAGTGCGAGGCAGGACAGTAGGAGTGGCCAGCAGATGTCGAGACAGTCGTCTCAGGAGCAACAGCGGCAGCAACAACTGCGGCAGCAGGAGCAACTGCGACAGGAGCAACTACGACAGCAACAGCAGCAACAAATGAAACAACAAGAACAGCATAGACAGCAGCAGTTACGACAGCAGTCTGAACAGCAAAGACAGCAACAACAGCAGCCACAGAGAGTGAGCAGTCCTCAGTCACCAACACACGGTAGCCTTCCTCCTGAGAGCCATCCATTCAATTCTGCTGGAGTACGTTTGTGTCTGTTAATACAGTGCCTGCAACTCTTCCCTTCTTTTTTATGCTGTCAGTATATTTCGTGCCTGTGAGAGAATCAAGCCAGTCAGGATCAATAGAAGGCCAGCTTAGTAGAAATAGTTGGTCATGGCTAATGAAGGACCACTAGGGTCAACAGCTAACAGAGATACTGGTGCTGTCCTATTGGGGACAGGTTATTGCTTAAATATATGAAGAGTTAAAAACAAAGACTGAAATGGTACAGCAGAACCTGGTGTATATTGTGAACCGGAAGCTTAATTAGGAATAAGTGAGTGGATAAAAAACAACAACAATGAATAAACAAATGAACACGTGTACTTGCGTAGCTCAGTACTTGTAATTGAAGAGGTAATAGTTCGTAAGCTGTCCATCGATTGAGTAGAGCACCCTTAAGTGGCATAGGTATCAAGTGTGGTCTATATTAAGAGTTGTTACCTCTTTCTGTTGTTGTTACAGACTACCAGTTATGCATACCAGCCGGCAATGGCAGGAGTTCAGATTCCAAGAGCTACCAAGAACTCTGCGCCCGTACAGTCCAAGCCTTCGTACAAGAGAACTCTAGGGAAGAAAAAGTGATGCGTTCGCTCACACCTATCTTGACATGATATGAACTTGACAAGCTTTCCAGCTACCAAATATATGTTTATTTTATTATATTTTTTCTTCCAAATTTGTATACATGTTTTTGTCACTATCTATTTTTTTTGAGTACGTGCAATTTAGTAATGAAATGGTTACATGTGTCTTGTATAATTTGCTTGTACGCCCCTTTATGTATTTTTTTTTTTATCAGAGGTAACAAGTAAATTATTATATTTACAAATTTGTTTAAGAATTCATTTGAACGGACATGATGTTCTGAAGTTTATTGAAGCATAGATTGTGCTATTTAGATTTATGTCACTTCCAGGGATATCTATGCCAACGGATTTGCGTTTATTTTTCTCTGTTAGTGGAAATAGCAAAGAAAGTACAATATTGGACAAAGTTGATTGGTTAAGAGGTTCTTTGGCTGCGTAGCAACAAAAACTAACGCAAAATTTACCAAGTTCATTAAAATTCCTATATAGCTCAGTGCTGAATCAGACATTCAACGCCCACTAAAATAAAAGGGCGGGGCTGATGTCAACATTATTCTAGTCTGAAGCATCATGGGACGTGTGTTCTTTTTGGTCTCCACAGTTACTATTCTGTGTCAGATTCGTATGCTAGGTGAGTTAGTCTATTCTATAACTTGATAGTATAATCTGTACTTTTTTTTTTTTTTTAACTTAGCGTCGACTTGTTTCCCCTTAAATCCATTATCGTTTGGTACCATAGTCAGACAAGACGGCCGGGTGGCCACAGCAGAAAATTACACTGAAGACGAAACTCTGCAATACCGATGTGCTGTCAACTATGTGCTGGTTAATTCCAACACAAATATTTCAATTGCCAGCCCTAATACCACTTGCATGCCTGCTGGGAGCTGGTCATCTTTCAAAGTAGCATGTGTAGGTAAGGATGAGCTTTGTTTAAAGCCTAGCAAACTTGTAAATTAGTTTTTTCATTTATTTTCATTTATTGCTCACTATTACTCTTTGATAGTCTCAGGTGACCACAATCTAACCTATAGGTTGCATATATGTCTTCGTTCTTAATCTCAGTGAGTTGTGGTCCAGTGTGTAGTCTGGCATAGCCAGACCCTTTACCAAACCGCTACACTGGGAATGGGTCTGGGGATATGGCCATACCAAATTTGTTCTGCTGCACATTATATTGCAGCGGTCAATTACCATTAGCAAATTACTGGGAATAGCCTTCCTCAACCACAAATAGAAATTCCTGTATGTGTCAGCCACCCTTTCAATACTAGGTTTAGCAATCATGGCTAATTTGCAGTAGCAATCCAGGTATAAAGGAGGTGGGGCACTCACCACTTCCATATTCCTCCAGAACAAATTTGGTATGGCTGTCTGGCTCCGCCAGACTAAGCCCAGTGTTTGTCTGAGAGAGTTTGGTATTCTTGGGCTGTCACCCAATACAAACAGGACTTTCCTTCAGTGATGTCTTTGTAAAGATCGTAGTTGGAGCCCATATGAGTAAAACCACTTTCCCTATCCATTTTAAGGATGAGAACACGAACGAATTAACTAGCTTACTAAATCTGGTCTAGTTCATTCACTCAAATTAAAATTGTAATAGCTTGGTTGCTTGATACAGAGTTACATAGCAGCAACAAATATAAAAAGTAATGAGTTAATTTCTTTAGAGCGAGTTGTGTTTGCACAATCAACAAGATTGGGGATTGCAATAAGGCTTGTATGCAGTTGAAACTACCAGTGAGATCTTCTCAGTCCAAATTAACAGAGAGAAGTGGCACAACTCGCTCTGTGTCAGTTAACCAGACTCCTTTTCCAGTGTGATGATAGGTTGCTACCCGAGACTAGGTTAGGTGCGAAATTGTCATGATCACATTTTTTTGTGGACTTTTTTTTAATTTAAACAGTGCAAGAAAACTACTGCAACCATGGTCATTTAGCTACTCCCTCTCCAAAACTTAAAAATATTACAGTAAAGTCACTACACCATATTCAGCCATAATCAGTTTGCTGCAAGAAATATTCACACAACTAGCCTTGCTTGAGTATTGAGGGAGAGGGTATGGATTCTGAGGCTAATTTGAAAAAGTTGGAGTCTATGATTGGTAGTCTTGAGTTTAGCTAATCCAACCTCCTGTCATTGTAATAATTCTTTTCATACCAAACATGTAAACTCAAATAAAGTATAACCAAAGTCAAGTCTTAATAATAACTACAAGACTAACTGCAAACTAATAATAGAATATATGCCAGATTCCAGTAACTAACTTCGAAAAATAGAACATCAAATAATAACACTGTATTTAGTGTTAAGGACAGCGTAAAGACATGAGTAGGATAGTCCTTGGCATGTCCAATGAATTGTGACTATAAGGAATAAATTTATTGGCACATGTGTAAACTTAGAAAGGTGTGCAAAAATGATTAGCTGATGGCAGTCATCAATTATTGTACTTGCTTATTTAAATGTGATGTAGCACTCGAGTGCATTGATCCCCCACCCATCATTAATGGATTCTATTTGCCAACCAATGGTCCTTACAGAGTGGGGTTTGAGGCCACTTATCAGTGCAACAATGGCTATCAGATAAGATGGCCTGATGGTGAGGAAGGGAAGACGACTATTTTTTGTATGAAAAATGCTCAATGGAGTCGAGATCCCACTTGCATAGGTGAGAAGCTTTCTTATAGAGGAAACTTGTTGCTGTTATTATTGTTTTTGTTTTTTTTACCTTGAAAAAATAATGTAATCCCCGAATGAGACCTGGAGCAGTCTGAGTTAGCCAAAGTATTGGCAAAAATAAAGTGCCGATTCAACCATTTCCATCTTTTTAACAGAAATACAGGCGCAATTAAAAATATATTAGTACAAGTCTGGAGCAACACTTTAAGCATCTGCTGTTATATTATATAACTAATATCTCATTATTATTGTAGCATCACCACGAGGCTTGTCTTTACCAAGTGGATTGGCAGTTGCAGTGGCAATTGTGGGCTTTCTATTTATTGTGTCATTGTGCATGACTATCATCTGCAGTCTTTGGGCCTCCAAGCTAAGGTAAGACTCCTATGTGATTTTGTTACTAACAAAAAGCAGGGTACCATAGTAATAGCAGCCACCTAGGTTTTTGTTTGTGTGACAGACTATCTCAGTGAGTTTTAGGTAAGCTATAGGTATTTGCCATTCATTTAGTTGGACTTCCAAGTAACATCCACAACAACAATGAAAATGGGAAAATAATTAATTCGTTTCTTCAATAGAATTTAACAGCTTTTTTGAGGCCAATAACTAATGTTTAAAAATGTTAAAGTATATGTGTACAGAAAATATGTGACCGTCTACAGGAAAACCAGGCACAACGCGGCACCCTTCGAATTTTTTTTTTTTTGCACTTACAGAGTTGTCGGCGTCCAGATATTGAGCTCTCCAAGTTTTATCGTCGTAGCTTAAGTCGTTCCCACTATAATAGACCTAACCGTTCCCTTCCGTCGACTTGAAACAATACATTTTTAAGAAATCGATCGATCTTTTCTCGATATTTACGCACGCCGCGTTGTGCCCGGTTTTCCTGTAGACGGTCACATTATGTTGACAACCTGTTTAGTACACAGTCAGTTCTGTTTGGCTAGCTCACTCAACTGCATAATGGGCATATATATATCTGGTGCGAGATAATAGATTTTTGTGACCAAAATTTTTATTGTGGATAGTTTGATAATAGAAGTTTCAGAAAATGTGAAAGCTATTGTGGTTGACAGTTCTAATGGCACCTAGATGCATTCTGAGAAAGATGGACGTGGTTTCTATGACAGTACCCGTGGAAGCGAAAATGACTGAAGGAAGCATACATAGATAATAATACAAACTCTAACGTACTCTAGCAAAGCCTAAACGGTTACTTAACATTTTTCATGAAGTTTTGGAAGAATAAAAGCCTTAACATTTCATAATAACACCAGCCAGGAGTGTTGCCCTTTCCCAGGAAATTCTCATTATCATAGTCAGTGCATAAAAATAACTCAAAACTTTAAATGTAATCTTCTCTTGAGTTTAATTGTTGTGAGAGCTAACTTTATAATTCTCTGAGCACTTATATGGCTTGTGGAGATGCTAGCTCCAAATTATAGAATCAGAACCATTGGTAAACACACCTCTTCCTTGTTAGAACCGCTGAATTCCCACACAGCCTCAAATAACTGATAACTGAATGCCACTATAATGTATTATACAAAACACTAATAAAGGGGTGTGGTCAAGCTATTTTTCTCTACTTGGGTGTTCGGCTAACTTAAGCATTCGGATAATTGAAGTTCGGATAACTACAGAGTGCAAAATTACTTATGGATCTGAAATATAAGAAGACATAATTGTAGTCAATATGTGGGTGGCTCCTATCAGGGATGGATCCAGCATTAGCGACAGGGAGGGGCCCAAATATATTTAGGTCAAAACTTGCAAAATTTAAAATTTTAATGATTGATTGTACATGATTTGAGTATTAATTTATTGATGAAGAGCATTCGTCCTATAATATTTTCAAAAAATTGGTTGACCCCCCCCCCCCCCCCCCCTCCCCCCCCCCCACCTGGATTCTCCCCTGCCTATGCATTAGTGACCTGTGCACTCTACCCAATAGCTCTCAATTTTATCATTCTATCACATGGAACATTATTCTGACTCAATGCCAACTTGCTGGGCAGAATCAGCCATATGTAGGTACTTTGTTATATGTCCCTAGAATTTTATACACTTTCTGTTTCATAGAAAGCAGTTGACGCAAGGTGACATGGCTGAAGATGAAGTGGCTTATGCTAAATCTCATGGGGCATTCACTTTGAATAATCCCATTGTGACATCAATCACGAAGGATGACGAGTCAGCGGGGAAGCCCCTGTACTTGACCCCTGATGAGATGGATGAGTTTGAAAGCAAGAAAAGGCAATTGGGTAGTACTGGATGATTCATGGAATTCCATAGTGGCTAACTGAGACACATTAATACAGTGACCATATCAATGCATTTTAATTACATAGTCAAAAAGAATGGCATTATAATATTAAGATTAATTGAATATATGAATTTAGTGTTGAATTTGAATAGAATTTGAAACCAACCACTATGGTCAAAAAAATTGTGTTAATGTCGCTGTGCAAAACTACTAGATTTTAGTTATAAGTATAAGAACAAGGTTAATCTCTGTGATAATTGCAATATTTTACTTTCGTTACACTCTTGTTAGCTAGATGAGGTAAACAATCAAAATCAACATCTCCTTAAAGGAGATATGGTTAAGCTATGAACATCTGTTAGAGAATTTCCCCCTCCTCAAACTGAGTATGTTTTATGTGCTGTTCATGTAGAGATATATATTTGTAAGTGCCAATGAATATTTAGTCAAGCATTTGGTTCTTTTGCAAACTTCAATGGTCAAACTGAGATGGAACCAAAAATTTTTAATTTGCATCATTCTAGTAAGAGAAAAAAATGTATTCAATATTGTGTCCAGCAGCATTTCAGTTCTATTTAGCACACAATACTGTTGTTAGAATTTTTTTTTACTATTATTGGACTCTATCATGGCTGACTTCTCAGTGTAGACATATCTACTATTGCACTTGTGAACATTCTGAGTGTCATTGTTATGGCTGCAATAACCATAGGTTGAGGTGACTCAGGGACTTTTCAAGGCTTTTTTTTGGCTTCACTTGTGCCTTGAAAGTTGTCTGTAGTGGGTGTAGTTCCCAGTACAAAGGGCCTGAGGTCATACAAGTTATAGCATTATTTTATTTTGTAAAAGTTGTTTACTTCAACATTGGCCTTTGACTGACATGAAATTAGCGGCAGTTTTAAATATAATGGCAAGGGAAGCAATAAAGAAACTTATTTTTTAACTCCTGAGATCCCTAGCTAACTATAAGCCTAGGTACCAACACTGACAGATCAAAGTTAAAATAGCTATCATTGGTGACATATTATAGATATAATTATTATTATTATTTATTATTATTATTATTATTATTATTATTATTATTATTATTATTATTATTATTATTATTTATTTATTATTATTATTATTATTATTATTATTATTATTATTATTATTATTATTATTATTATTATTATTATTATTATTAGTTAGTGAAATGCTTTATTCCTGTGTATACATAGGTTCCAATAACCACCACATTTTGCAGTCTGTAATTGATGTGAACAAATAGATCACTTAATAGTCAAATGATTAAATTTCGAATATGAAGGAACAGAAACATATGCTATTGGAATATTATTCTTTCAACTGATATCATAAGCTAGGATTTTTAGGGCTAGTTCAATTATGGTAAAGTAAGATACTCCCTTAATGTTTACACAGTATCTTGAGTAGGTGTGAATGAATTTTACTTTTTATCTTCCAAAATTCTTCCACCAGTGGGTCACAAAATTTATCCTGTAATTCTTCTAACAATATATATATATTTCATATTTCTTTGAATTTGCATTCCCTCCTAATCATTAGCTCATTAGCACTTAAAAATATTCCCCATATCTTCAGTAAACTTTGTATTGCTTCCAGGTATTTATATTTCTCATGCTAGCACTCTTAATCAATGCCTGATCTTGATAATCTGAATAGATATTGTTATACATTACTACAAAAAAAATATCGAAGTTTGATGGATGGGCCATTCTTCATTATACTGATATCTTACTAATAATGTAACAATACATTAATAGCTACTTTCCATGAAAATAAAATTCTGCTAATAGAAAATAAAATGTGACTTTTAAATCTCACTAGTAAGCCTCAAAAGTGGCATTGTATTGTTGCACTCAAACTGCTGTTAGGGATAGTTTTAGAATATAATATTAATTTTACGATTCTGAGTCAAGCTTTGATGAAATTAAACTTGAAAGGCAAGTTTACTTCTGACATCTTCCTCAAGCATTGTACAAAGTAAAGTCTTCAGAGGAGGCAACACAATATGGTGGTTAAAATTTCAATTAGAGATAGCTAGAACCACAATGTTCATTCCTTTTCAAATCTTAGCTAAGTGCACTTTCCTTCAGTTTACACATTATGAATTGATAGGAAATGAAATCTAATTATCTTATAATCTCATTTAGATACTACAACTGCAGATGTATTATGTTGTTCAAACTATGATTGTAAAAAAAATGACTTTATTTACCACACATAAACCTACATGCTCATATAGTGACATTAAAAGAAAACATACAATACTCAAGGCAGTTAATAATAGATTGGCAACATTTACATGCCATGCATAGTATTGGAACACTTACAAGAACATGGTTGATCAATCAGTGCACCAGGTACCCTAAAATATCCTAGCACACACTCGCAGCCAACAGCACCACCTTCACTTTTTGAATTCTGTGGACATGGCTTACAGGAGAAATTAAGTGAAGTTGCAAGATAGTAATTGCTTGGGCATCCTCTATTGTTTGTACACAATGTATAAAGTATTGGACTAATTAAATCAAATAACTCACTCAAGCATGTTTCATTTTCAGCCTTTTCGTAGCCTGAATTACATTCACACCCTGTGCCATCTTGAATCAATCCCCACTGTCCACGGTGATGGCATGAAAGTGTTGGATTTCTTCCAGACAATTCCCCAGATGAACCCCTCCACACATTGACCAGAGACTGTAATTGGCGAGAATTGATTTGTGGGAGGAGATTGTGTCTCTGGATAATGTACAAGATCTAAAACCATTTCTGGGCAGACGTAATAGAATACAAAGGCACTTGCTGCCATGCTGTTGTTCGATTCTGGAGAGGCATAAGCAGATTAATATAATTAAATGAATCCATCAATACTCTAATATTTGATGGAAATAAAGGTGGATTGGTAGAATTGGATACTGCACAGAAGCTGTCCTCGTCTCCTGGAGCTTGAGCCAGTAAACATGGTAAGGATGAGCAGAAAAATAATAAACCCACAATTAGGCACTGTTTCATCTGCAAAGAATTAATAACATCATTCAGTGTGTATGTCACACTAATTTTAGATGTATAGCACATATTCTGCAGCTATATCATTGCCAGTGAGGTTCTAGTGAAGAAATTGTTCATAAGGTTCAATTTACATATGTTTCTAACACATCACAGGGTCATAAAAATTGATAGGATATCTCAAATGTTACAGTTATACTACATACTATATTGTGTTGATCTGTTGTCTGACTCCACTCGATTAGTTGCAAATAATTGAAGAACAGGATGACCTCAGATCAAGTTAATCCCAGTGGGAGGGAAGGGAAGCCACCCATTCACTCCTCAATTTATGTGTGATTTTTTAAACTGCATGTGTTGCACTTGTAACTCAGTCACACAGTGATTGACATTTCTCCTTGTTATCTGCAGTTGTAACTGGATTCATTTAGTCTGCCTAGTTGCTTCTAAGTTATTATTTTCATATTAGCCACTTATTCTGTCTCCTTTAGTGTGAGATACTTCAGAAACATGTCCTTCATACTTGCACAAAGTAATAGCTATGTAATCCTAGTTTCAGCACATTTACTGATTTATCCCAAAATATGTACATTTAACAGAGTCGAAGCTTGTCCAAATCAAAGCAAAAACTGCGTCAGTATATAGCAAGGAAGAAGAAGAAAATTTAAACTGCCACACCATTCTAATGTAAGAATTTGCAATGATTTGCTAAATATAGGATATGTTATTTCGGTTAGCTACTTACTCCCTTACCACACCTAGAACTGAAAAATCCCTCATTGTAACACTTGAGAAGAATAAAAATTTGATTGAGTTAACAGAAAGGAAAGAGTGGGGCGGGAGGGGGAAGGGTAAGGTTTTCACATTTTGAACAGAATTTAAAACTGAACTATGTTCAAGTAAACATCACCCTGTCTGTGTTAGACAACTTTAATCTTTCCCTCTAGTTTAATATGTTATGGTTGTGATTTCGACTAGCTAAAAAAAATACTCCCCCCTCCTCTCCCCCCTTTTCCCTTATCTTATTACTTTTATCATGAAGGACATCAAATCATTTATGATACATGGTCTTACCTTAAGGTCTGTTCCAAAAGTTGTTGCTAAATATACCCTTGTTGCTCCATAATTAAAGACTCAAAGACATAATTGTATAAAAGATTACAATTGTATAAAAGACATGAGTTAAAAAAAACATATTGCCTCAGCATTGCACAATTTACTCACGTATTCTCTAAGACTAGACCATTTACTCATTTCACACTTTCTCTATGTCCTATGGTCTAGTCTTAGAGAATACGTGAGTAAATTGTGCAATGCTGAGGCAATATGTTTTTTTTTAACTCATGTCTTTTATACAATTATAATCTTTTATACAATCATGTCTTTGAGTCTTTAATTATGGAGCAACAAGGGTATCATATTGAGTAATAGGAATACATGAAATTGTACATATAGTAATATTGAGAAAACTATATGCATGTTCATCTGTATTTTCATTCTTAAACAGTGAGTAATTATCAGGGTTTATATCAACCAATGTTAATTAATTAATTAGCTAATTCTTGATCATTGCTTATTTCTAGCGTTGAATAGTTTATACTGCCTTGTATGTATTTTAGTTCACACTGGTTCTATAATTCTTTATTTTATTGGAATAGAAGGAACTGAAACATTCTTGAGCCATTTTGAAAACAACAACAAACAACAAACGGACAGACAACAACAGCAGCACTTATCATTTGATAACTCTGAGTGTGCAGGCAATGGTAGCTTTTTTTGAAACTATATTCTAGTGACCGACTTTCAATAATATATAAATCTTGTTAATCTGATCTAACATTTACTGGAAGAAACATTGGAAAATATTAAGTAGCTAAATAAAATGTCTGTCACAATTCATATGCACTACAAGAAGACATCACATAAGGTTCTTTACATCCTGAGACATTATAAGCAATGGATCCGGATGATTTCATATTCACAGTGTCATGATAATTATTTGATGGTACTGCATATATTGGGTCTGATAATCGCCTTCCTCTCCAATATTTAATGGCAATTATAGGAACTAATGTTATAACAATTATAGCCAGTATTGCAAAACTGGGAATTAAAATTATCCATAGACTAAATAAACTGGTTGATATAATTGGAAATTCTGTAGAAGTATTCTCTGATGTGTGTATTACTATTGAAGTCTCTGTAATAAAATATTAAAGATGCATAATAGGACATTCTATTAAAACAAAATATTAATAATTACACTATGCACATATTAAACTTTTATGGAGAGAAGTTACTTGGTAATGGTATTATAATACTATGGGGAGTCAATCTGGTATTTTGTATCTAATTAACTGATGGATTAATTAAATACATCAAATTCATTATTTCTTTCTTTGACTACATACATACACTATTTGTAATGAATTAAGTCAAAATTCTGTAGGGAAATTTTTTTATAAAATTTAATGATTGTCAAAATACCCCAAAAGTGGGTGTGGCAGGTGCCGGACATTTTCTATGTGGAAAAGTTTTCCTCAATTGACATAAAAAAAAAAATTTATATAATTTTTTTTACATATCCTCATAACTTACAAACATTAAAAAAAAAACCAACTGAAAAATTAAGATTTACTCTGTGTTAAATAATAGTGGAGAAATATTTGTAGTTAATTAATTGTAGCAGGGATTCATATAGAAATTTTTGCTAGGGGGGAGGGGTAAATTTTGTCGAATCGCAAAAAACAGTTTATCTACATAATATGGTCAAGTCATGACCGACCGTGAGACTGTGAAACAGATTTTAGATGAAAACTTGACAAACTATATAATAGTTAGGTGCTGCCTCTGAGACCATTTTTAGGGTCTTGGAGGCTTTAGGCTTTTATATCCTGAGCGCAGCGAGGGCACTACTTAGGGCCTGAGGGACCCTTAACAGTAGTTCATGACAGCTGCACAGCACCTAACTAATTTAGAATGTAGTGACTGGTCTTTAACAACACAATAGGAGGGACTCTAAGTGCAATCGGAGGGATACTAATTGATCCTGCCTTCAAAGCGGGGAGACTAAGTTTATAGTGTTCCTCTCTGGGAGGACCTAAGCAATATAAAGTTCCCCTGTCACTATACAAAAACTACAGCATCTGCTTCAATACGAATTGGTATTGAAAAACCAGAACTAGAGAAATGTTGATTTTGAAGAAGTGTAGCTAATCTGTAAGGCTATTTATACTGATCATTAATTTTTCTGAAGAATTCAGTTGGGGAAAGTGAAATAGTAGCTAACAGTACCATTGCTGTTTGTCAATCAATTAATACACACATAATTAAACTTGCCCAATGTTTTCACTGGAATTAATCTTTTATTATTTTGCAGCCTCAATAATTCATTGTTTGTTGTGAATGAAGACAATAATTTCAATACTTACTCTGTATTTATGCGCATAGACTTATCCAGTCTATGCATCTATGAACCATGACATAGAGTACAATAATTAAATTTCTAACTTGGCTTCATGTGCTTGGTTACTCTATTAGATTTAATTTTCACAAACAACAAACACAACATAACAAAAACAAAACAAAACAGCAACATAGTATCAAAAATCCAGCAACCAATTTTATTGTTGGAGTATTCACCTACTTGTAAATTCACACTACTGAATTAGTACATTGAATAATCACATGTGAGGGGAACTTTGGTCATAGACTACGGATTTACAGTATCTGCCACTAATTAAAATGTGTCAAGTGTTGATAATGAAACTAGATATGATAGATTTGGAAAATTTTACTCTAGATATTAATAAAATAATCAATTGTTTACAAAAACTCAAGAGTGTCTGTTCTGGTGTTTATTTAGAACTAAGAAAATAGTTATGACAAATTTAGAAACACTGACAGTACGTGACTAAAATCCCAGCAAACACCCAGTTAGCAGGCAGTGCTGATGTTAATTATAGAATTTCAGTACCAATGATAAAACAAATACTTACCTATACTTTGTTTTCCAGTTAGAATTTCCAGAGTAAAGCCTTGCTGTTGTGAGATAGTGTTCTTGTTAATAACTTGCTGAAATATGCAAGCTATACTAACTGTAGTAGTATGGTATGAACTAGTGTTGAAAGTCAGACTTGTAGTCTGCCCATACTCATTGGTGTCCAGTTCAATAATAAAGTCACTCCCATTACTGACTGGTATCTCATTTACAATCCACATTGACATTAAACTTGTTCCATCAGCTACACAATTGAAAGTGACATTATTACTCTGATTTATGGAGTTGCTCCCTGAATGATTAGTGATAAAAACGGGATCTGAAATACAAACATTCAGAATTTTTTGTTGTCTTATGTTGTATTAGTGAGGCAATAACTTAACAAATAAGATTGTTGTTAGCTGGGTAAGTATGGAGAGAAAACATAACAATGGGTATTAAATTCTCTTATTACTGTAGCTAGCAGTTAATTTGAACTTATTTACCAATTTAAAATTAAAATATAAGTTGTTACAAAGATTGGAATAACTATTAAAAACGATTAAAATAAAAAAAATATTATTGACACTATGTTAGTTAATAAAAGGTATTCTTTTTTTTTTCACAGTTAAGTCACTCATCAATCACATGCTTTTGATATGACAGCAACTTGGGTCTCCATTAAAATTGAGCCACCATTCCCAACCACACTCTCAAAAAAAGTGAAGAGAAAAATAAAAATGAATGAAACACATGAACTTTCATCTATTCATCCCAAGAATGAATAAATATAACTGGACTTTTTTAGATAAGAAAGAAAATATTATCATGGGCTTATAACAAGTATCATAAAAAGTGTAAAAAGGGGTTAGCGACACAAATAAGCTTTGAAAATGTGCATATATATTAAGTGAAGAGCATATGTAATATAGCAATTGTGAATCAGGTGAGTAATACATGCTAAAGGAGTACAGAATGCATGTAAGCTCTTCAATGATTGTATATACTTTTATTCCATACTGAATATCTTCATACTGTTATTTTTAACTTCTGATATTTCAAAGTATTATTTCAGATGGCTATTTCAAGCTATACTACCAAAGTCATTACCCTGTAAGTTATATCATCTTGGCCTAGCTTACCAGTTTTTGGTTTTATATCTAAGTTCCTCTGGTGTAGCCATCCAACCAGACTAGAGCAGCTGCTAAAATATCAGCTGGGTGTTTGGGAGCCCCACTGCCAACTTTACAGGGTACCAATGCATAGTAAAAACTACAGCAGTGAAGATATCTAGCCCAGAATAAACCACTTGGCAACATACTTCACTCTCAGGCTTTATTTTCATTGCCTCTGGCTCTGGAAAATAAATTAGCCTGCTACTAAAATATTTTGTCATATCACACTCTGACTTGTGTAATAAGTATTATATAAATAATGTATACATAATATTTTTAATTCAGCATTGGAATTGTGGGAACACCCACTCAGGAGAAATATCTGTGAAGGCAGTGAATGTCTTTTCAGAGAACAATAGAACATTTATCTGTAAATTATGTCAATAATAACAATTACCTGTAAATTATGTCTTTTTATTAGTGCCATGCGAGTTGTGTGTGGTGGCTGGGTTTTATACTATGGCCTGCCATGCTCAGCTCAGAGTTGAGTTGGTCTAGTTCTGTGTAAGTATTATGCTGTTTGTATCTAATCTATTAAGATACCTTTAAGGAAAGACCCTGGGTTGCCCATATAAGGGGCTCAACTAAGATTTTGCAGACCTTAGCCATAAGAGACTGCTACTCCCTGGTGGCAGCAGAAGAAGCTACCCTTCCCCAACCGTCCCCATAGGAATGATACACGCATGCAATGTATAATGTTCGTTGAAACTGATTGCTTTGGTTGATGTAATAATATATCTGAGATTGTAGTTGTAATCTGTAAGTGAAATATAATTTACTTATTGAAAGATAACCTTAGTCAGCTATATATAGCTATAAATAATTTATTATGTGCTTAATACCTATTGCCACATAGAAAAAGCATCAGAGTAAACAGGATGTGGCTTATGGCAATATTTCTCCATATTACCTGTGTTCTGAGTTATCACTTTTGGGATATTATGTTCCCCCAGTTTATACAAGTGTTTATTGCACTAAAAACTTGCTACTATGGTATTCCACATAAGCTGTACATAATACACATGAATTATTCATTGGATTCCGCAGATTATCACTCATCTGATTGGTCATATATATATGCTTGTTCCTGTGGCACTCGTGTAAATACTAAGCCAACAGACTTGTGATATCCTCCTGTATCAAATGAATAATATCTTAAATGTTTATACTTATCTCCTTATTGATCAAATTCCATGAATTGTGAAGTTTATACAAACTTCTGAGATAACATATGGCTGGTGATAACAGTGCAATTTAAGGAATATATTCTTGATAAATGTTCAATTGTTTAGTGACCATTTTGATAAGTGCAAGAAGTATGTGAGCGTGTATTATAAAAACCTTGAAGTTCATAAACATAACGTTAGTTATGATGTCATTAAAATGGTGCTTTTATGAACATACCAAATTCCAAATAATGCTATGATGTTTAATAGCTATAGTAATCAGTACAATCATTTGGAAGCTATAAGTTTTTGATATGCAAACTGAATACCGGGTCTGTAAAAAATTATTACACTCACCAAATACATGAATGATAAATGTAGCATTTCCATACATTGCAATTGGACAATCAATGCATCTTTTTAAGTAAAGACTGCAGGAAAACTCTTGATCATGAACAGTTTCCAAAATTGTCAAGTTTCTATCAGTTATTGTTACAAAAGGATTTGTAGTCAAGCAGCAATGATTGCCAGAACATGAATAATAATCTTTCCAGCATATTTGATATGGACTGATAGTAGTATGGAGATTTCCTAAGTTAAATGGACACTGCAGGTTAACCTGTTCGCCTCGATAAACATCCAGAAATTTTGTTTCAGTCAGATTCTGAACAGCTGAAAAAATTATATTTATTATACACATAGGATACATTCAGATAATAAAGTGGAGTCATAAATAATAGGTGATGATATAGAGATTCGATCTTAACTGTAAGCTATAGCATAAGCTATAACTCTAAATGTCATATTTACTCATAGATCATTTTTGCAAAGATGTTACTACATTTTTAGCCATTAAAATAAACAATTATCACAGTAATATAGCTTGTTACAAATAATTTTCTGCTAGCTCTAGCTCACCTGCATAATAAATTCCATTCGAAGAGATGGTGCCATTTATAGAATTACATTTGCAAAAAAAGATCGCTTCAGATGAAGGTGACAAATTATACAATAATGATATTTCCTTAGTGTTATTAATGGTAGCATTAATCATCACTGGAGGTATCATCCTGGAGAAGTTTAATGTGAAGTAGCATTGGCTTAGTTGAGGTGGTGACCCATCTATTGCACCAATACATTGTAGTTTTACAATATTACTGTGGAGTAAATGACCAGCAAGTCTTACACGATTCAATAAGCAATTATTAACGGGAATAGTTGTTAGGTAAAGCAGAATACCTGCAACACTAGCGAACTTCATTTCGAGTTAAGCTTGAGCTAGTCCACGTCGGGCGGCAGATTTATAGAGGTTATCCGATTACACGCGAATAATAATTTTAATTGCGCCTTACGTAATGCGGTCACGGGCGCACGCGGGACACAGAGGATTGATTGCTTGGTGGGAGGGTGACACTAAACGAGAGAGAGAAGATGAACGGTTGAAGATTGCCTCGGGGACAGTATTATCGAACGATAGAGTACGCTCTAGGCTATTGGGAAAGCATAAATTCGACGCTAAGGAGCTGTTCCTGACTTAAAAATAACAAAGTACTCGCACCGTTTGGCAAAAACTTTTATGGCATCACACCGCGGCTCTTAGTAAGCACTCTAGTAAGGTTGGAAGTATGGTTTCATGGCTGAAGCAGTTTGCTACTGGATCATAGAGGTAAGAGAAAGAGTTTTTGTACACATTTGTCTTACAATCAGGAAGAATTTGTTGATATTTTTTTAGGGTGTGTATTATTTTGAACTGAGCATCTGTTATAAATTTTGTGAACAGAGAAGCTTTTTTATTGGCTTTTGTGTATGAAAAAGAGTACATCACAAATGAATGATAGAATATTTGAGTGTATTTAGTTTGGTACTCCAAGGTTTCTTTACTTTTGATGTGCTGGTAGGCTGCATTGTTGACAGAATAGCTTGTGATCTTACTATCAAGTGCAACTGGTCATAACATAATAGAAGTATATGTCAGAGGGCTCCCTGCAGTCTCACCTGTTATATAACAATATTTGTTTTTACTTTTTGCTATAAAGAATGTGGTTGAAATTCCTGTAGAATCGCTACCTTTCAGAATCATCAATTCCGTTCTCTCGGCAGAGTCCTTGACCATCTAGTAACTACTACAGTCACTACACCCATCAGCACTGAAGTCATTCTTCCTGTCATCAAACTCCTCATCACTACCACCAGAGTTACTGCCATCCTGGTCACTGCCATGCTGTGCCAGGTCAAGAATATTGTCTTCATCACTAGGATGCTGAAGTGCCAGTGTTCCACTTGCCAAGATAGCTTTCTACTTGTCATATAATGAGCAGTTATAGCTAAAGTAATATTGGTTTGTAAAAATTATTCTGTGTACCTTTATTATTATTATGAAATATATTTTCAATTTATACTTTATAAGAAGGAAGTCTTATTGTTGTGACAAAATTTACTCAACATTTTCTTATGGAAGTCTATGTATTTTATAAGCCTAAAAGATACTTACAACAATATAGAATCGTCTGCAATTGTGATTGGTGGCTTCCTTGACTCCACAAAGCTGTAGGGCGAAGTGGACGCGGAGACGCATTTTTGACGCTTTGACGCGTCCTCCGCGGTTATCGAATTTTCCAATTTAGACGCGTGTACGCGTCAATCGGGGTTAATCGGTTATTCGACTCCGCCTATTCTATGCGGGTGCGTTCAATAGCGTGCATTTTGGGTAGTCTCTCTCTCGCAGGTAAGGTCTGGCCCCGCGAGACTATATTTTGGGAGGCAAAAAGCCTATGATTGAACGTTTCTGGTTGGTGGGCCTCGGCGAACATTGGCTGGAAATACTTGGGCTACTGTCACAGCCAACTAAACCACAGTGTCAAGAAAAGGTACTGTGATAAACTAAATAGTACTAGTGTAAATAAATAAATACTGTTGGCAGGACTCACAACTATGACAAATAGCGTAATCGCAGTCGTATGATGTCAGTGAAAGGTAGGTATAAAACACAGACCAGACCAGACCAGACCACCCCCGACGACTGTGTTGGGTCAAACCTAGTTGGGCGAAGCCCGACCTCTGCAGAAGGGAGAGGTCGGCGGATAACAATCTATACCGGTGTCGCAGTAAATACTTTTGGACGACGGCTGACCCTCACCTTTGACCTCAGAGCGCAGGCCGATCTAATGAACTTTGACCGGTGCTGGGCTGACTATCTCTGCGTGGCTGACCATCTCTGCGGGGCTGACCATCTCTGGGTGGCTGAACATCTCTCTGGGTGGCTGAACATTGAAAGACGTTATGTGCAGAACGGCTGACCCTCACCTTTGACCTCACGCGATGTCTTTGCGCGAGCTCTTGTTGCTAGCTGTCACCTTCGACCTTTGTGGAAAGTTGTCCTTGGTGACCCTGCAAGATTGATTAGAGGTGGTTCGTTAGGTTGGTTGCTCGTGTGGGCTAGGCTGCATTTGTGCTACCTGTGAGTGATGATAAAGGAGAAGAGGACTGCAACGGCAGGAATTCACTTATGCTATGCGACAACAAGTAAGTGTACTAAATACTGTGATGTGCAGTGTTTAATAGATAGCTAATGAATTGTATTTAGGAGTTTTGCAAATTATTTGACATGACAAAAAAAAACAGAGTTTTCTTTAAACACCTCTCCCTGCCAAACTTGTAAAGCATGTAACTGTCTGAACTAATCATTTCTGCTGCCAATTCATTGCTGAAAGTGCGGGTTATCGAATACAACTTTATATTATTATAGTATGAGTAATAGCACGGGTAACAGTGCTATTAGGGATCAATAGCACTCGTAAAGCAATTGAAATAGCACTTGCCGAGTACTATTTACGAGTGCTGTTGATCCCAAAAGTACAGGTTACCCGTGCTATCACTCGCTAATAGTAGGCCATCTTCTTTTTTTTTAATCATTTGCACTTGTAGCTACACTTTGTATTTCAGGATTAGATTCCTCTGGAATTTCGTTTTCAACCGATGGCTCCTCTTAAAATGTTGAAAATTTTCCGTCTAATATGGGTAGAGCTTCTGTGGTACAGAATGACATTGTCTCCAACTAGAATCTCTCCAACTGTACATTTCCAAGGTTAATACTGCATGCACGCACACTTATCCGTATTATTTCACTTAGCTACTGTGGTATTTCACTTAGTTTCCACTTAGCTACTGTGGTATTTCACTTAGTTTCCACTTAGTTACTGTGCTATTTCACTTAGTTACGTGCTATTTCACTTAGTTACGTGCTATTTCACTTAGTTACGCACTATTTCACTTTCTCTGTGCGACTTCAATTGAAGAGTGATTTTCCCACACATTTTTGAATGGGCAATTTACGTGCCGTACTATTAGATTTAGAAATTGTTGTGACAATATGCCATCTGACAAGGAATAGTCTGAGAACAAACTCAAAACCTGTTTCATTTTGGTTTTCTTCATATACATGTTCCATATCATCGTCAGGAGTGGCAGTAAACACTCGGCCACTGTAACTAATGAAATGCCCCCCCCCCCCCACCTCCCTAGTACTTTAGTGAGATTGTGTTGTTGTTTTTTCCCATTAGTGTACTGGCAATTTTTAATTAACAGTGGTATACATGATGACAGTGGCTAAGGTGTAAGGCTAAGTAGGAAAAATAAATAATACAAAAACAAAAAAAGAGAGGGGGGAAATTTTTATTCTAAGTCTTGACACAGAATTACATCTTATAAGGTGTATTGCATGATTAACTTTTTAATGTCGATTGCCCCCCCCCCCCCATTCACATTGTCTAACTTAGCTCCCCCTTGGGTGACAAGCCGGAAGAGCCCTAATGATGATAGGGATAATAGGGTGTTGAACTTGTCTACAATCAGTATGGGTCATGAGATCCTCAGAAGTGTGTCTAAGAGTTGGCCAGAGATATATTTATCGTATTGATAGTGGTTAGTGTGCAGCAGTTCAATATGATGGGATTTCTTGGATAATATTTGTTTGACTAGGTATACTTGATTATTAAAGTTCAATGTTGTTGTTTTTTTTAATAGCAGCCTAAATGTTTGATTAATAAAAACATTTAGGTATGACTAGTGGTTTCAACTTTAATAATCAAGTATGAATGAGGGGATGGAAGTCAACGGCTTCTATATCGATATCTGAACACAGCTGATGTCTTTTATAGTAGGCATTCACTATGTATATAGAAATTTGTAATAAGTAGCTGCAGCCAACAACTCCACATTAGTTCTCAAGATGTCTGGGCGAAGCATTTATTTGAAGTGAGAATTCATATCAATCAGGTGGATTTATTGAAGTTAAATGGGGAACAAAAACAATTGCGGCCGGATTAATGCAGCCACGGAAGTCGATCACTTTAAAGAATCATAAAAAATACAATATTAAAGCTATATGTGGCATACGGTAATCAGAAGACGTCTAAAAGACTGCTCATTCTGACAATGGCTAAAACTTTCTTTTGCTATGTAACCTTTACCAATTTTTTGTACCATTCGATCAGGAGTTTACGGCTTCTTGTTTTACAACCTTTGAGACTATTAAAAGCTTCTGGTGAATTTAGCCATGTTAGAGAAGAAGAAAGTAAGGACAGATAGTTAGCTACCTGTGCAGCCGTTTTCCTTAGGGTTAGAACTGTAGAAAGTAATGATGGAGCCTCAGGGAAGCCAGTATAATCAAGCAGTACTAAGTCCAGTAGCAATAGATGTCTACCTAATACAGGTATTAGTAGGAAGAGGTGATGAATCTGTAATGATAGAAAGAGTGCTAGGAGTGTAAGAGCAGCAAGCAAGAGAAGGTTTGATTCAGTTTATTTGAATGTTAGAAGTGAATGTCATACTATTCTGTGTTGAAACCACTTTATTTACCTGTATAAAGTTGGGTTTTTTCTATAGCCTTACTTTATACATTAGAAGAGAAATGTATTTTATTTTATCACTTTTAAAAAGTCACTGATGAAGGCTACATGGAGCCGAAACATTTGAACAATTATTCCACAGATACTACAGAAATTAAAAATAAATATATTTTAGTATGAAGCTGTATATTTTTATGTAGTAATAATGAATCTTTATGTAATACTTATAATTAAGTTATTTTACCATCACTTCATCCTTGGTCGTAACTTGTGATACCTAAATTTTTAATCAGTGAATGAGTATTGATCAAAACTGAATCTTGTCATTCATTAGTAGTGTATGCCTGTGTGTGCAACTAATTTCCTGTGTAGGAATGTTTCTTCTATAATATATAGAGCTGACGTTTCTTCCCTGTCACTAACCTCTAAAATTAATGTTGTTGTGGTTTTTTACCACACTGTCTTGACCGTTCTATTTCTGCATTATACTACAGTATGTGTTCATGCATGCCTCTACCTCTTGTTGTGTACAACTGACTCCAATCTAGAGATCCAGAACCGCCGTGTTAGTGAATATTTTCAAGAGACTATACCTCTCAGCTAGAGTTTGATAAACTGTTCCTAACAATTTCTTGGTGGGATTAGCTTGCAGAGTATAAGTTGAATTCATGATTGCATTTATTCACTTCTGTGTGTTTTGTTTTTCTATTGCTTTTCCTTGTAGTGGGATGGAGTGGGTGAAGCTGCTTTCGATGTCTCTGACTTAGACTAGCTGTGAATGATGGCTCAAGAAGTGTCAACATTTGATCATAGAGTTACCTGACATTGCTGAAGTGATGGCAAGGTGAGTGTTCTCTAGAGTGTGTTTGTAATAAAGAAGTATTGATTCCAATAGGTCTATATTGCTAGAATGTATCACCAACACTCGGAGCAATTAGTGGCTCTGGCTAGCTTGTTGTGGTCACTTAGGACAAAAGTGTGTGTGTGTGTTTGTGTCAATAAATATACATGTAAGTATGTATGTCAAGTAATGTAATCAGATGTCACTGTATATGAGACCAGTACTATCGCAAGATGTTGATAATCTTAGTGATCTGAATGCTAGTCCGTACTCTGGCAAGTTTCTGAAGGCTGATTTTATGCAATATAACCTGTGAATTTAAGCGAAGTTGTGCCTCCCAAAAATTGCCGATTTAATTCCTGGGGAACACTATTGCAGTCAAGGAGTGACTAATGCAGTAACATTAACACATGATCCTGTGGCTGTTCTGTTGGAAGATGTCTATTATTTCAGCTAACTTTATTTTTCTATGACCTTCAGTGGCATTGGCATCAGCTGTGTCTAGTTCAGTTCTAGTTAGGAGGCCATGCCTCCATGTATTCTACATAGCAATGAGTCTACATGTAGGATAACAAGTTCTGTTCTGTTAGTCAGTTTTGTCATTTAGTTGTTATGAGTTTCATATCACTAAATTACCAGCTGTAGCTGTACCAAGTAGAATGCTTGGTTTCCCTCAGTTGGAACATCTCTAAAAATATTCCAGTCTGCGGAACGTTTTAGTTCTTTTAGAACCTTTTAGAGGAGCCCTGCAATGGCAGTCAAGTGTGAGCACATCTGAACAATTTTTCAAATTTTATCCATCTGTGTCTCTGGCTTGTAGTTTATAAGCACATTATATATTCCTGACAGGCTTTAGGATCTATTTTGATCACGTCATATTAAATCTCGCTTTACTGGACCCTTTACCTACTGCTATGCGGCGGGTAGGCTGACATTAAGTAGTTTGTTCAGTTCCCCTCACTAATCGGGAAGACCACAAACAATAGATGACATAATAAGGTGGTATATCCTGTGACGTAAGACTGCTCTAACTTTTTGTGTGTGTTGTATTTCTATATGGCTGACTGAGTTGAATAATTCATGTGCCATGAAATATCTTAGTGGTTATTCAGTCATTCTCGGCTGAAATAATTATTGGCTGTTAGAACGAGAAAAATTTGCTATTATCTTAGTGGTTTTACCCACACTAATTAAGCCCACCATCACATCACTCGAGCCCAGGTAAAGGTCGGCAGAGGACCTGCAAATACTGCGACCATTCGGCTAAGCGATCATGTGTGGGGTGTCACATGTGGAGCAATGGCATCCGGGCACAAGTACATTAGTCCTGATAGCCACTGTTCTCAATGCTTGTAGCCTAAGCCTAGTAGCTACCGGTTACTTCCTTGCCAGAATGGCTGGTTCACCCAGAACTATTAGCTCTCTAAGGATGGCTGCTCATCAGTGGTGGTATTATTTAAATAGTAAGGGGCTGGAGATATACACTACTGTACTCTATATAATTAGCCTTCTGTAGGTCAGGTTGGATTAATAGGATCTAAATTATCAATCAGTGGTGGATGGCCTTCATTGATGCACTCAGCTGAAAATAGGAGTTCTATGGCTTGATAATACATGGGCATGCTGCTGGTCCATTTGCCTTGCTTAACTAGTACAGTTATGTTAAGAGTTGGACTCTGTTCTAATGCTGTTACTCTACCCAACAGTTGCAATCTCTATATCACGAAATCATGCTGCCAACCCTCGTTATGATCAGGCGTAGGCCTTCGTTACAGGTGTGGGGTGCATAGCCGGCTCCCACTATTCTTATTCAAACCTTCATGCAAAAATTTATGATCATCATTGTCCATTGCATGTTAGTAACTATGTGCATGTATTTAGTAATGGCCGTATTGCCAAGATTGGCTCTGTCAAAGTGATCAGTATTCTCAAAAGCTTGGAAACTCCTGAATCAGTCAGGTTGCATGCTGTAATTGATATTATTTATGCTGACATGAGAGTGTTATATGAGAAGGGAGGCGGAGCAAATAGGGGTTACATAATGAGAGAGATTAGAGAATGAACTGTAGTGCTGTGTCTTGGGACTCATAAGCCACACTACACTATTGCCAGTGTGGCATTATATAGAGCATGGGTAGGCGGTTCTAGTACATATATGTAGTTAGATTTCCACCAAATAAAGGTGTGGTGGTCTGTCTGGGGCCCCTCTGAAAGTGTTTATGCAGGGGACGCTGCCCTTCACTCTATTTATTCTCACACTATCACAGTTGCTGCCTGTCTATTCTCACTCTCACTCAGGCTCGCTGCCTGTCTATTCTCACTCTCACTCAGGCTTGCTGCCTGTCTATTCTCACACCAGCAGACTCACCGCCTACCTATTCTCACACTTATCTGACTCACTGCCATCTATTCTCACACTATCAGGCTCACTCTCTATCTATTCTCACACTCAAGTTACTGTCTATCTGTTTTCACACCCAATGCTATTAAGGCATTCTTGCTCTCTAGCTCACCAATGTATTCATGCACTCTCGGGCTCACTGCCTATGTATTCTCGTACTCAAACTAGCCACCTATCTAGTCCCACACCCGGATATCTAGTTCCAACTATCAGGTTCGCCACCTATCTCGCACTCGTGTGCTGCCTTGCCACAGCCAGACTCACCACTGGTGTATTATCATGCTTGAGTATTGTTCTTGTTCTTACCCATCCTCACACTCAGACTTGCTGCCTATCTAGTTACACATCGTCATACTCTATCTGTGCACTCTCAGACTCACTGCCATCCAATCTTGCACTATCAGACTTGCCTACCTAATCTCACACTGATGCCCAGGGCCTATCTATTCTTGCATACACTATCAGGCTTGCTGCCTATGTTTCTTAAGCTTGCTCCTTAGGTATTCTCAGGCTCACTACCTATGTATTCTCAGGCTCACCGCCTATGTATTCTCAGGCTCACTGCCTATGTATTCTCAGGCTCACCGCCTATGTATTCTCAGGCTCACTGCCTATGTATTCTCAGGTTCACTGCCTATCTATTCTCAGGCTCACTGCCTATGTATTCTCAGGCTCAGCGCATGTATTCTCAGGCTCACTGCCTATCTATTCTCAGGCTCACTGCCCATGTATTCTCAGGCTCACCGCCTATGTATTCTCAGGCTCACTGCCTATGTATTCTCAGGCTCACTGCCTATGTATTCTCAGGCTCACCGCCTATGTATTCTCAGGCTCACTGCCTATGTATTCTCAGGTTCACTGCCTATCTATTCTCAGGCTCACTGCCTATGTATTCTCAGGCTCAGCGCATGTATTCTCAGGCTCACTGCCTATCTATTCTCAGGCTCACTGCCTATGTATTCTCAGGCTCACTACCTATGTATTCTCAGGCTCACCGCCTATATGTATTCTCAGGCTCACTGCCTATGTATTCTCAGGCTCACCGCCTATGTATTCTCAGGCTCACTGCCTATGTATTCTCAGGCTCACCGCCTATGTATTCTCAGGCTCACCGCCTATGTATTCTCAGGCTCATTGCCTATGTATTCTCAGGTTCACCGCCTATGTATTCTCAGGCTCATTGCCTATGTATTCTCAGGTTCACCGCCTATGTATTCTCAGGCTCACCGCCTATGTATTCTCAGGCTCATTGCCTATGTATTCTCAGGTTCACCGCCTATGTATTCTCAGGCTCACCGCCTATGTATTCTCAGGCTCACCGCCTATGTATTCTCAGGCTCACCGCCTATGTATTCTCAGGCTCATTGCCTATGTATTCTCAGGCTCACTGCCTATGTATTCTCAGGCTCACCGCCTATGTATTCTCAGGCTCACTGCCTATGTATTCTCAGGCTCACCGCCTATGTATTCTCAGGTTCACTGCCTATCTATTCTCAGGCTCACTGCCTATGTATTCTCAGGCTCACTGCCTATCTATTCTCAGGCTCACCGCCTATGTATTCTCAGGCTCACCGCCTATGTATTCTCAGGCTCACTGCCTATGTATTCTCAGGTTCACTGCCTATGTATTCTCAGGCTCACTGCCTATCTATTCTCAGGCTCACCATCTATGTATTCTCAGGCTCACCGCCTATGTATTCTCAGGCTCACTGCCTACGTAGTCTCAGGCTCACCATCTATGTATTCTCAGGTTCACTGCCTATCTATTCTCAGGCTCACCACCTATGTAGTCTCAGGCTCACCATCTATGTATTCTCAGGCTCACTGCCTATCTATTCTCAGGCTCACTGCCTATGTATTCTTAGACTCACCATCTATGTATTCTCAGGCTCACTGCCTATGTATTCTCAGGCTCACTGCCTATGTATTCATTCTCAGGCTCACTGCCTAGTATTCTCAGGCTCACTGCCTAGTATTCTCAGGCTCATTGCCTATGTATTCTCAGGCTCATTGCCTATGTATTCATTCTCAGGCTCACTGCCTAGTATTCTCAGGCTCACTGCCTAGTATTCTCAGGCTCATTGCCTAGTATTCTCAGGCTCACTGCCTATGTATTCTCTGGCTCACCGCCTATGTATTCTCAGGCTCACTGCCTAGTATTCTCAGGCTCATTGCCTAGTATTCTCAGGCTCACTGCCTATGTATTCTCAGGCTCACAGCCTATGTATTCTCAGGCTCACTGCCTATGTATTCTCAGGCTCATTGCCTATGTATTCTCAGGCTCACTGCCTATGTATTCTCAGGCTCACTGCCTATGTATTCTCAGGCTCACAGCCTATGTATTCTCAGGCTCACTGCCTAGTATTCTCAGGCTCATTCAGGCTCACTGACTGCCTATGTATTCTCTGGCTCACCGCCTATGTATTCTCAGCGCTGCCTGTGTATTCTTTGAGCTGATGGAAGCAAATTAATTTAATATTAGAATTTCACCATGTGTTAAAAATGTTACTGCAAACATGTCTTGTATCTATATCAGAAAGGCCAATCTTCCTGTAGCAGCACATTGCCCATTTTTGTGAAATAACATGTAATGTGCGTGTATTACATTGAGCGACCAATAGTTTAGTTACATGTATTACAAGTGTAACATATGTAGTATTCTTCGAAGTACTTATGTAAAGATGGTTCTGATGTTTTGTACTGCTTAGAAACATTTAGTGGAATATTTTACAATCTATCTTTATTTCGCTCTCTGTCAAATTCTCAGGATTATCTCAAACTGCAAGAAATTATTTGCTCACATGATTACGACGTGACGATAGGGGGACCTTTTCCACAACAGTTAGTACCCTATGTGAAGCCAACAACTTCATGTTTTCTCAAACTTTCATGTTTTCTCTGACTGCCAGAACAACTATAACATTACATTTTATTTCATTCACGCATGCTTATTTGTTCTTATTTTTATGTACCGTCGATCGTCGTGCATCGTCGATGTTCCATTTTTTGTTAATATTTATCACCCAGAACACTGTCATTGACTGTTCTTACTCTGTTTCTGCTTGGTGTAGTGCGTGTCAATAGACTACGCTGGGATCAAGTCCTCAACTTGCTGGATAGTCCCTCTTGTACATACATGCACACTGAGGGCTAATAATAATAGTAACGATTTCGTGTGTTAATATTAACTTATGTTCTTCGTATTCATCAATAACCAGCGTTATTCATTTAAAATCATATATAAATTTTAGTTATTTTGAATGTAAATTCAATACAGACCACTGTGTGTAAGTATTGCTGACACGTTTGTAGTTGGGATTTAGTTTGTATTGCAAGTAAGCATTGATCTTTAGAAGGATCCACAACACCTTGTGTATTGTATATCAGATAGGATTGCAATCTTCTCTTTGAATCTCTCTAGTGAGAATGTTCGCGGATTCTTCATCATCAGTGATGTGTTCCACCTCAGTTTATTTATCTTATTATAACAATCTTGTTTCAATACTTTATACTTGTATTACTATATATGCCACTTAATTGTTTTATTTACCCCGCCCTTATAATTGTTATATATTTTTTGGTTAAAATGGCCCAGCTCCCCGCCCCTCCCCAATTCACGCGCCTGAAAATATTTAACGATTTACACCCACACTAATTGAACCACAGTTTACCACTTGCTGACTAAGCAAGAACAAACTGCTCAATGTCAGTCTACCAGACCCTTTTCCCGCGAGACTACTTAGAGCCCACCCATACCGAATCATCTTCCTACACCACTGTTGCATTGCTCTTAAATTTACTACTTTTGCATCGTTTGTAACAAAAGGAGTCTATCTGAATACTTTCTGACTGGCAAGCAACACCCCATTTTTGTAATTAGAGCAAAGATTAGTGAAGCCATCCAACATTTTGATGCCATTTGTACAGGATCCTGATAGATGCGAGCACAATGTTGCAATCATAAGTACTGGTACTCTCTATATCACATGCACATACATGAACAACTGTGGCATGTAAAATCATTGAGAAATGATAGTTTCAATTATTACAAATTATTGTATCATCCCTTGAGTAAATTGTAGAGCTTTAGCTGCTATGTCTGTACAAATTAAAGTTTTTGTTGTGGGGCTCGTCACACCTGTTTGCTCATGTACAAACTCATATATTGTATACACTTACACATGTACATGTGTGTAGTATATAAAGTGCCACTGTGGTCTCCTCTTTCATTCATGTTAGTAAGAGGTACTTTCTTGCTTTTTTTTCCTTCTTACATTCATAATGTATATTTAGTTTTCTAAAGCATTCCTATTTAATGGTTATTATTGAGACCTTTATCGAGTAGAGATGAGCAGTGTAACATCAAGTGCTGTACTGTACTGTAGTGAAAACAGCATTGTGTTCCTGAAAGGAGCACTGGACCTTTGGTAACATGTAATTACTTTCCCTTCTTTGTTACAGGTTTGAGATGCAAGAGTGTCCAAGGAATTGCCATGGATACGTTTCCAATGACGATTCAATCCTTGTTTGAAGGAAAATCTACTGGAACATTGAGGACAACTAAACTTATCACTGAAACTGTCATAATCCAACTCTTTAAGAGCTTCTTCATACTGGAAATTTACAGTATTTAATTTTATGGAATAGTTCATCAGTATTTTGTCAATGGCATTGGGAATGTTATACTAGCTTACAAGCAGACTGCATTTTCAGAATAAAGTTGACTAACATAGTACTCAAGGTTTCTTCAGTTAGTGACCTCTTAGTGCTGCCTTGAGTCATCATGTCGATCGTACTTAAGTTGTATTAACTAGTAATACAATGCTACCATTTACTCTAACACATTGGAGAAACATTTCTATGAACAAATTGGGGTGGGGGAGGGGGGAAGGGAGGAGGAGGCGAGTGAGATGCATGGACGCAGGAAATGTACTTGTATGTTGCTCTCACTGTCGCTACTAGATACATACACAATCATGTAGTTTGCTCCATTCACTTTATGGAGTTGTGGTCTGTCGACTTAAGAATATGTGTCACCAGTATAACATTTACTTCAACTTTTAGAATAAGCAGTCACGCCCAAAATTGAAGCCACACCCTTTGATTGTTGTGTGAACAAGTATTATAATTATAAAACTACAGTTGCAAAATATTGATGTGTACCTACAGCTATTTTTCCAATGTACTAGCATGATTGAGGTGCTGCTTGGGGTGGGTCTGTCGGCACACAAATGGTCAGCCCCGCAGCGATGGTCAGCCCCCGCAGTAATGGTCAGCCCCGCAGCAATGTTCAGCCACCCAGAGATGGTCAGCCCCGCAGAGAGATGGTCAGCCGCGCAAAGATATAGTCAGCCCCGCAGCGACGGTCAGCCACATGCGCATGCACACGTGCTTAAGGTTCAAAGTTCATTTGATCGGCCTGCGCTCTGAGGTCAAAGGTGAGGGTCAGCCGTTCTGCACATAACGTCGTCCCGTGCAAATCCCTCGACCTAGAGCAAGATGGTGCATCCTCGCGAAATGATGTACAAGCCTATGTAGAGGTCGGTACTGGAAAAAATAACAAGAAATTCACTGCAGCACAACAAGACACTCTCAATTTTTATTAGAGTAGGGGAATCTGCACTTATTGCTAGGGCAGCCCTAGAATGCTCCCTTACAATTACTCCAGTAAATAATTGAGCAAAGCGGCTGAAAGAATGACTAAAAACATTGATTGATTAGTATAGTTGTAGTAATAAAACTTTATAAGGAGTATTTCAAAATACTAACTTGTTAACTGGTTTGTTCAGAAGAATAAATTTATGTAGCTAGTTGTATATGAAGTTCATAGTCATTGTAGCTATTATGCTTTTGCGGGATGGATAAAAAAGAAAAATTACCAGCAGAGGAACCTGAAACCAGTAGAGGAAACTCGATATTTTAAACCAATGAGGAATACATCATCATGGAATGAGTATTTTAAGACATTAAGTGCGAGTTAAGGTAAGAAATTAATTATTAACGTAGAGTGCACTTGTAATACAATATGATATGACATTTGATTATTAAGATTTAGAGATTGTTTATGTGATAGTTTTATTATTTTCTACTGGATTTTGCTGGACTTTGAAATGTATTCAATAAACACCAAAATCCATTTTGTAATGTGTGTGTTCAAAATAAACAGGGTCACAGACAATTTAAATATGAATTTTTTTATTCATGTTATTTGAATGAATCAAAAGTTATAATATACTCACCATTTATGCCATTATTACCATTATATTTACCCATGACAACTGTAACTGCTGGTGTTTTTTAATTTAATTTTAAACATGAAGTGAGTAATGTCTTTAGCTACTCAATTATGCACAGTGCATGTCCTCATTCAAAAAAATTGAAATAATTATGTAATTCATTAATTTACTGTTTACTATTGTGAGATATAAAAATAAACGTGGATAATAATAATAATTTGAAAATATATCAATAAAAACAAACATTGATTAATGCACAATAGAAGTACACAATATTTTAAGTCTGATGCTATTCCCATCATGTCCTCCCATAACATGGACCTTGTCTGATGTCATGATACAGGTACAGTTATATACTGCATGTGGTAGTTGTCTAGCTTGGACCCAGGTATTAGTCTCAGGGACGTAGCGCTGGATGGTAGACACTAGCTTCTCACTCTTCATATCCTCACCACCGACTGCCAGTAGAGATCCTCCATTGTTGAGTGGACATGATTGTCTGCAATTGAGTGAAGGTAGTTTGTTCCATATGTTGGAACTGTCTGATGAGGAGTGTGAAACAAGAGCCTCCAGAGATGCACTATAGGCATCAGGTCCATACAATACATTCTTACACCATCCCCCCATGAGGTACCAGGTATCTCCTATTGTAGTAGACTTCATCTCAGTCCATGGTGTTGGTGTAGATGGTCCAGTGAACCACTGCATGTTGGATACATCAAGTATCTCAACAGTTTGTAAATCATATCCACGGCAACTACCACCGGCCACCACCAGCCAATGTTTATATGAAGTAGCTGATGGATAAGTGCAAGGTGTAGACATAGGAGGGAAGGGGTGTGTCCACTGGTTGTTGTCAGACTGCCACTCTACTAGCTCACTGCTATAAGAGTCATCTCTATTTCTTCCTCCTACAATAACTGGTTTGCTGTTGACAGTAGTCATAGCAAACCCCTTGGTACTGTATGGAGGTAGAGTGTGCCACTGGCAGGACAGTGTGTTATAGGCCATTACAATGTAGGCATCCTCATCTCTGTAAGTCCATCCTCCTCCAACATACACTGTATTATTTATCTGTACTGATTGGATGCATCCATTCATAGCCACTGGCATGTCAGGACCACGCCTCCAGTCTAGTTCTAGTGGGAATGTCTAAATATAAAATTGATTTAGTCATTCTTGGCTGAAATAATTAAATAATAGCAAATTTTCTTGTTCTAACAGCCACTATTGTATTTAAAACTTAACCCGATGTTTCAACTTCTTGCCGAAGTCCTTTACAGGGGTCTACTGAGGTCAAACTTTCCATGGTGATATAATAACACAATGAAAACAGCAAGATTTCTGGAGGCATGTTCAGCAATGGCTGAAACCTTCTCATCATACAAGCATCTTAATGTTCTTTCACTCTCTGCTCAAGCCTTCTAGTTGTTTCACCTATGCATATTTTACCACAGATGCAGGGTATACTGTACACTATGGATAACATTGTGTTATTATATCACCATGGAAAGAGTTCGACCTCAGTTGACCCCTGAAGCGGACTTCGGTAAGAAGTCGAAACGTCAGGTTAAATTTTAATTAACAATATTGGCTGTTAGAACGAGAAAATTTACTATTACTATAATACATACATTATTTGTATTATTATTAGTATAACATTGCTGACATGGCACATATTCTGTGAATAGTAGGTGGAGCTTCTAATGAATGTGTAAATTATATCAAGTGAAGAAAAACTGTCTGCTTATTTCTTTGTAAAAGTTCATCAGTGATTAAACGCTACAGTGTTACCATGGATACTGTGTACATGCTAATGATGATTACACTACAAATAATATTTCAATAAACATATATAATATACTTTAAAAGCTATCACAACCTTTTTAATTTTTATGTGTATATAGTAATCAAATAAATTTTAACAAACATAATATTTTATTGTACTAAACTTAGAGAAATTCATTTATTGCTTAAATGCCTACAATATAATCCATTAGTCTCTTAGCTACAACACTTCTCAAAAACACCATATGTTTATATTTCTACTTGCACGTGCAATTAAGCCAAAGTTAATTGAATACTAAAAATAATACTAACATATTAGCTCATCACATCATAAGGGTTACAGCTTGCATCAGAGCAGAGGAAGAACTTACAGTATCTACACAGTGTACACAAAAAATATGGTCCAAAAAAACCTTTCAAATTTCATTTGTATACTAATATACTTGCATTCTTTACATGAGAATGTTCTGAAAATAGCATATCCAAGTTGTGTTGGCCCAAAGAAATGGTTGAATGAAAGCAGCTATACATCTGGAGTTTGCTCCATTCGAAAGCTTAAGCAGTCAAAAAATTCTCAATATACATACTTTTCAAAACCGAAGAGATAGTGCTATTCCAAAACTCAATACACAGTCTATGGGTATAGAAGGAAAAAAACTCACAGATTTTCCACTCTACACAGATTCAAATTTAGTCATAGATTCACCCAATATACCCTGATCTAATTACTTAAAGGTACAATCGATCAAACATTCAATATTCAGATTTTAAACACATAACAGAGTCGGTGTAACTGGAAAAAAGAAAAAGAAAGAAAGAAATACAATGTGTAATGCTCCAACTACTGCTTCTTCTAACCTCATTATTGATATTATAACACCTGCACTGCTTCAACAAATATAAAGTTGTGGGAAGGTACAATATAATATAATATACTCACTAATAAATTCTTGTCAACAGACACTGTGACAACATCTTTCAGTTCCTTTGTTAGCTGCTCGACTTCAGATTGGAGAATTCGTTTTTCTCTTTGATGGAAAGATTCGAGGCGAAGCTTTTCTTTTTTGTGTTGAAATTTTAGTATATTTTTTTCAGCTGCTAATTGGTCCCTCAATTGATTGTTCTCAGCCTTCAGTCGATTGATGTCAATTTTATGTTGATTCTTATCAGTCTTCAAATGCATCAATTGATTACTCTCAGTTTTCAGTTGATTGTTTTCTGCCTGTAATTGCATTAAACTTGTCTCCAATTGATGTTTCGCTTCAATATGTGTATTCACAGACTGGAGCATTTTTCTATCACTTTCTAGTTTAGCATTTTCTTTAGTCAATTCTATATTTTCTCTTTCTAATATATTTTCAGAAATCTGAATATTGTAACAAATCAAATGATAACATTACATTTTAAAGTCCGAGATGTATAAATTAGTAAGGCAAAAAATTGACAAAGTAAACTATATTTAACTTATCCAATACAAAGGAATGAAAACTGTATATATAAAAAATTAATGACAGAAGTCAGAATTGCCTATCTGAGCAACAGCTTTGCAGAGTTGAGAAAGCTACTAATTAAAATTGAGATATATTTAGACTGTATATTGTAAGTTCAACAATAAACTACTAACATAACAAAAGTAATTTAATATCCTTGGATTAGGTGTTTATAGTTCAGGGATCACAATGATAATGATATTTTTCAGTTGAACAGCAGTGAGGAGTTTCCTGGTCTTCCTATAAATTTAAATGGACAACCACTAGATGGCTATCAATCATACGATTGCCTACGCATCTCATAACGTAAGGTGCTACTGCATAATTAATCTAACACATACTCATTAAAACATTTAGCCAATTCATATTACCACTAAAAAATTGGGTTAAACTTAACCCCAACTTATTTCTGGTTGCCATGTTCAATAAAAAGAAGCTATGCTAGTTCATTTGATATGAGTACTCATGCACTATAATCTAGGCTTTTGGGTCCACTTTCATCCATCCTATTTCCATCCTACTTTTATCACCATTTAACACTCCCATCCTACTTCTATTCTACTTCCATTCTAATTCCATTGTATTTTCCCAACTTCCATCCTATTTCCATCGTACTGAGCTTGTGCATTTTCAACCAGTTTTTCTCTACTGATCTGTTGTTGGAGTTAAGGCTTTCTGATTTTCTAGGAGGAAAAGAGTTAGTTTTTTTGCTTGCCTCCAGTTTTTTTCTCGTAACACCACAGGGCTATGCTCAAAATTGTGCAATAATTCTTTAGTCACAAAAACCTGTGACTATGATAGTTATGATATTAAAACCCTTTACCAGACTTAAATTTAAAAAATAAAAAAATAACTTGGCCGTTTTTTAGTAGCTGAGTGCTTTTCATTGGAAGCTACTAGTTATATTGATACTACAGAAGCTAAGAAAAATTTTGTATTTGGTAGCTAAAAATCAATAATCAACACCTGCATATTTGTAGTTAACTATAAAAAGAGCCTGTTTTCATGATGTATTTACTTTCTTTAGCAAGAACAGCTAACTTTGTTATACTGCAAAGCTATCATTAATCCAGAATATTAATGTAAAAAGAGTAATTTAGTTGCTAGCTAATACTTGTAATTGGAAGATTGAACTACTACTAGTTAAGGATAGTAAAATTCAACCTCTATCAGATTTAAGTTAATCTAGATGATGGCAGCTTTTAAATTCAATGCTGTAGTGAACTTAATTAATTATCCTACATACCTAGGGAACTATAAAATACAAATAATTCTCTATGCTGAATGCAAATCACCCTCCAGAATATAATAAACACCCTTGCTGTTTACATTGTGCTATTATATCACCATGGAGAGTTCGACCTCAGTTGACCTCTGAAGAAGACTTTGGCAAGAAGTCGAAATGTCGGGTTAGGTTTTAATAAACAATATTGCTGAGAAAAATTTTATTTGTCTGCTAAAATTGACCGTCAACTGAACTAAGCTAAATATATATAACACCTTTGAATTGACGTACCTGATTTTTTCAGACGCAGTTATATCTTACAAACTATAGTCTATTTTCCTATATTCAAGTCACGAAAGTGAGTTTTATGTTGGTATAACCTGTGACCAAGTTTGTGTGGAAGTGTATAGTGTTACAGCTTAGCAGAATAGCTGTAACACTATACACTTCCACACAAACTTGTTCACTGGTTATGCCAACACAAAAATTACTTTTGTATAATTACACCAAATAAACATTAGCTGCCTTTCACATCTTTTTTTGACTAATTCCGTAGTAAGCTAGTCTTTTGGGTAAGACTATTAAATGTGCTGTAATTCCTTAGAAATGCATGTTTTTTGTTGTTTTTTGTTTTTGTTTTTTGTTTTTGTTTGTTTGTTTGTTTGTTTGTTTTTTCAAGCCATTATGCTAAAGCACATCACTAGTAATATGGTTGTGTGTTGTCAGTAACGACAACGATGATGACTGGTGTGTGTTCTTAAATAATTCATGAGCTTAATTGTTTGGTAAGGCATTGTCATATATTGAATAGGTAAGGTGTCATTACATTCAGTTAAAGTGTCATCACATTCAGTTAAAGTGATTACTTCAAGCTGAAGGAACCATAATTTCAAAAAGAAGGCAAAAGTATGAAAAACAAGGCGAAAAGGCGACTAAAAAGTGGGTGGAATCGGTGAGATTAGGCGGGGATGTAAAATCACCACGTAAAGGCAGCATAAGTTTCATAAAAAAGGAGAAAGTATTAAAAGAAGGCAAGTTTTTGCAAATCCTAAGTCCACAATCATGATAGAAGTACAGAGACATTCAGAAGCAGAAGTAGACAAAGGAGGAGAACGAACTCCATGGTCAAGAAGAAAGAGCTGAAGAAAGGAAAAGTGGGGGATAAGAAAAGCTGATATAACTAAACGAAAAAAAAAAGAGAGCAGGAGAGGGAAACTGATGTAACCTTAATCAATAGTAGACAATGAAACAATAAACCAAAAAAAACATCTGCTACTGCATTCTTACTATGCAATACGTCAAGCACCACCTGTGTGGCAGGGTACATGCTAATTGGCGAGCGAGCGTAGCGAGCGAGACACTTACAGGGGTAACACAATCGAAAATCGGGGATGTTAGTTAATTAATTAATTAATTTATTTATTTGTATATATGTATGGACGTACGTAAGGCATTTTTGTACTTTGACCCTCGCGTTTTTGTGTTAGTTCGGTTGTCGACCCCGTCCCAAATTGCACTAAACAGAATCCTCTGGTTTATCGATCAGTACCCGTATCACCCTAGAAATTGAATTGTTTACCGTTTTTTAATTCTTTTGCCGGTGCAGTTCAAACTTGACAACGTAAGGGACTTCCATTTCTATTCGAGTTAGTGGCGGTGGTAAGTCAATGCGCTCTTTGTCATGGTTATAAGCCGTGCGCAACAGTATTTACTTGAAAATACATTGTCCACTAGACTACTGAGAAGGTAAGTCTGTGTAGGTGCATGTCCAGTTGTGTCAAAGCATTGTGTGTTACAACCACTACTTAGCTAAAGAATATCACAAAGAAAACTTTTAAATAACGTGTATTGTTCTGTTGTTGTTGTTTTTTCCTTCAATTCAAGCAGTTGCAGAGAGTTGTTACTATGCACTGAATCCCTTTACCCTGTATGCTAAATTTAAAAACTGGACCTTATTTTCAGTAGCTTCAGTGTTAGAAGTCAATAAAAATAGTATAGTCTTTAGGCTCGCTCGCCATTTGTGCTCAAGCACACCACTAGTTATGTAATAATACTGTAGTGTTATGTAACCTAACTAGGCAGCTCGCTCGCCAATTGTGCACAAACACACCACTAGTTTAAGAATATTCAAATACCTCTAAATCTTTGATTCTTTTGTAGTTTTCTTTTAATTCCTTAACATGAAGTACATGAGTCACATTTACTAATGTTCCTCCGTAAATATAGTTCATCTCCCCAACCATCTGAAATGTCTCCAGTAATTTCTCAGCTGTAGGTCTCTCTCAAGGACTATTGTGCAGGCAATTGGTCACCATCTCTATTAGAATGGGATGAGATTCCAATAACCCATTCTTCAACTTCTTCATGTACACTTCGCGACGCTCCACTTCTGTACGACCAACGACACGACTAGCATTTCTAGGATCCACTTGTGTCGCTGACAGCAAATTTACTGGAAATATCTATCATAGTAATAATCAGTGTGTGTATCTGTAGTATTTCAATAATAATACATACAATTTTATGATGCCATGTATACACATACTTATTAGGCTTACAATTTTGTGTCTATTACTTAACTCTGGCCAAAATACCCAATATATACCTGATTCAACACATAAAGAGCAAGATGTCCGAATGAGAACACATCCAGAGAAGGTCCATATCTGTGAGTTTCAGTAAGGGCCTCCGGTGGCATGTACACTAAGGTCCCTGGAAGGCCTCAAATCCAGTATGCGAGAATTCCCCATGTCTGTGATCTTAGCTGTCAGAGATGAAGTAAGTAGAACATTTCTTGCTGTTAGGTCTCTGTGGATTATTGGTGATGGCATACCATGTAGGTACACTAGTCCATTGCATGTGTCTGTGAGAATCGAGATCTTCACAGGGAGTGGAATATTGGGGGCACACTCCAGGAGGTCATCAACACTCATTTTTAGTTTCTCCATCACTAGCAAAGGTAGCTCTGATCCCTCAAGGAGACACAGACCAAGGAACTGTGTTATGTTAGGGTGTCTGAGACCTGCCATGAGTTGACATTCTTGTCGATATTTCTCCGTAGTATTTTGAATTCCTTCATTTTCAGGATCCAATAAAAGTTCATACATACGTTTTGCTGCACAAGACACTTTGTTGTATTTTACCTGCAATGACATAATACAGTGTTTCAAATTAATCAATAATTACAATTAAACCAACAACAGAATGTACAAAGAACAGAATAACATAAATTATAGTTAAATTAGGATATCGTGAATCTGCAAGGGATAATTAATTGAATACCGTATATTGGTAATGTTTAATAATTTATTCTACAAGTAGTGTTCAAGCTATACTTGGACGCTAATGCTCAAGGCCTCGAATTCCAAATGATGTCTTAGAATAAACAAGTAGCTTCCATCTAAAGAAACAAGCAAAAAATTGTGACAATAATGCCTAGAGCGTAGGGACGAACATCCATTTACTCAATTTTGAAACGCTGTGGAGCATGATCCTACTTTAATATGTTTATTCAAGCAATGGACCAATCAGATTCATAGCTTGGGACTAGCTACATTCTAAACTTATAGAATTTTTTGTTGCTAGAATGGAAAGCTATACATTTGTCATCTGTGCTTGCTGTAGCCTTGAATTATTCAAGAAGGCTGAGAAAGAAATTATGAAGTAACAAATAAATTACATTGCCGCTCCTTGCATCTTTAAATCGTTGTGTTTTGAAGGTGATGCTGATTGTTATCATCCTACCATGGCAGCTATTCAAATGTTTTTGAAATTATAAATAAATTGGAAATCAATATGAACTAATTTCACAAGCAGCTATTTTCATCACACATTATTGTATACCGTATTGCTCTAATTATAGTGACACTCTAAATAAAGTGCCACTAGAAAGTTGAAATTAATTTATTCGTCCTAAAAATAGTGCATTAGGATGAACAAATTATTTTTAGTGGCACTATGTTATTAGAAAGAAGTGCAATGCTTCACTTGTATTGATCATTCTTAGACACCAAAGTTTGGAGATGGATTGTTCTGAGCCTGCTGTAAATCTCAAGACTCTTAAAAGTTCCTTTCCTATGCACATTTACAGTAACTATAGAAAAATTAGTACACACTAATCAAGTTAACAATATAGCCACATAATGTAATCTGAACTAAGCGCCATGTGCAGCTGTAATTAATTTTAGTGCTGATTTAGTTAGGGTGAATACTGAAAACAATTAATAAAAAAGTTCAATGATTTGTTAAAGGTCCTGGTCCACAATGTATATAATTGCTTCCCCTAGACCATATGATCTATACAGGGGCCTAGTAGTTGTGATAAAGATAAATATTGATGTGATAGTCAACAATATTTCGGTGGAAAAGTTTCTAGCATAATGTAAATATTGAAAGTTGACTTTACTAGCTAGTAAACATGTTTACTCTGGTTTAGCTGATATTCCATTAGCTAATCTTTGATGGCACTTGGAAAATAAATGTACACAAGTCTTATTGTGGGTGTGGTTTATGAAAATTTGGGTGAAGGGATTGCCTGTTCACCTGGCTATGTGCTAGTCCTATGCTATATTACCTTAGCCCCTACATAATTCCACACAGTTTGACTTACTTCCAATACAGAGCCATATGATCCAACCCCAAGAGTCTTCCCAGTAGGTTTAACCTTATCCAAGAAATACTGCTTCAAATGTGGATCATCCCTAAAGTTTCCGGAGTTAATACTCGGGGGAGAGAAGTACCCTCACGCAAGCAAACCGTTCTGAAACCTCCTAGCTCACACATAAATCTACGCCAGACACTCCCACTGGCGGAGACAGTCTCCGGTACCCAGAGACCCTATACAGATCGCTACGCGGGAAAGTGTCTCTCCAACCGACGTAGTTAGAGAGAGATGTATTTGCTCGTCAGCAAGAGGGATTGCGTATGCAGTATAATTTACGAGTAGGATATTTTAGCGACTTCTTTTTTTGCTACTATGCTGTTACTGGAATTCAATGTTGGTTTGTATTCATCAGGCCACAGCGGGAAATTTTCCGGTTTCTCATCCTCTTACAATTTCACTAAAAACCCCACTTAAAAAATACAATACAAATTTGTATGAATATTTTCGCATTTTATTATTCTTTTTGTACTTCGAAAAAACACAAACTCAATCAATGGTGTGGATGAAAACGATGAAAAACTAAAAAAACACGAAAGTATTTTTTCCTACAAAAAAAACATTTTCTAAAGAAGTAAGTATCCTCTTGTTTCCTTGCAGAAAGAGGACTCGCTAGAGCTCAGTTAATGTAGAAAGAGAAGATTCTAGCTATAACCCTTATTATCACAGCTGAATTTTAAATTTTTCCAGGATGAGAAGCAGGATATTTCCCTGCTGTGGTCTTACAAGTCATCAATACTTTGTGATACCCTGAAATATATAGCTGGAAAGTGTTCTTCTGTTGTATCATATTGTAATCAATAGTTGATACCTGTATAACAGGCAAGGTATATCAATCCATCGATCACACCTAGCCTAATCTTAAGTTCCTCTATAGGATAAAACAAAGTAGATAGTCTCAACAAATAGGGCAAATCATGTGCCTTACATTCTGCTGTTCAGGCTCTGTAAGCTCCTCTCATTCTGCGATTCTAATATAGGCTCTGTGTTCATGTTGACACAAGTAATATTTGTTTTAGTGAGGTATATTTTTTTAAGTGAGTTGAAGTTTACTTTTTAACTCTTTAAAATAACAAGATAGTTTGTGTGACTAGTACACAAACAACAACATAGACTTCACACAAGTATATTGATTATCAAGTTCTGACCCTTCATAAAAACTAGATTGAAACTTTCTCACCTAAAGGGGTCTGGAGCAAAGGAAATTGTGAAAAAAAACTTAGTAGTCGAGGAGGATTCGAACCCAGGGCCACCAGCTTTAGCCACCAGTGCTCTAACCACTGAGCTACGACAACCCTGGACTTCCAAGGCCTTCACATTTTTCCTTTATACTGTGGAGTAGTACCGCTTGCTGCAGTCTCGTACTAAACAGACCACCAATTATGTGCCTCAGAACACCTTTTCGGTGTCAACGGGAAACACCTCCCCCTCCAGAGAGGAGCCATGATCTGTGTTCTGACCCTTTATAAAAACTAGATTGAAAAAAAAACAAAGGAAAAATGTGAAAAATCTTAGATGTCACCGGTCACAACTACAGACACCTGCGACAGCTAAGATTTTTTCACATTTTTCCATTGCTTTTTTCCAGACTCCTTTAGGTGAGAAAGTTCCAATCAAGTATATTGATACATATATTTCATGTGCCTGTGCAAGTGACTAAAACTGTGCAAGTTAGCAGCAAGTAGATAACTTGGTTAATCACTAAGAAATTACAGCATTGGTATATGTAAACTGTATATTAATTTTTTGGAGTAATTGTATTTAAGAAGTGAAATCATCGTAATTGGATTGTCAGTTAATTATTACATCAGCAGCAGATTAAAAAAAAAATGTAGCATTTAAGGCATCAACAATATTATTATCTTGTGGACAAGTAAACATCCTGTTTCTGGCAGACATTTCTTCTTTCTGACAGTACTGCACTTATTGGGTGAAAAGCTTTTTCACCATACACGCTACATGCAACTGTTATTCAAATTGTTTTTGTTTTTTATCTAGATAAGAATACCTCCTGTCCATAAGGGTTTGTACAGTACATACAAAATGGCCTGGCCTTGTCAGATATTCTAGACATAACTCGCTCTAATTTTTCAGCAAGTTATGATTAGACAAAAAAATGATATGTCTTTGAAGTACTTAAGTACTTAAGTATGTCACTACAGTAGTCATTTATTGTATTCTCCCCATCACATATGATTGGATTGCTCTTATTACAGTGATAAAAAAAATTACGAATGAAAATGTTTTTTTTAATACTATAATAATTGTACTGATAAAGCACACACACACACACACATGATCACACAAACACAGACAATGCATGTACTCACTATATTTTTTCCCAATTATGATGTATGATGTATTCTTTTATAAGAAATACATTGTGGTTACAAAATAGGCACTTAAAAACATGTTAAAGTTCACCCCACTTTTTTTTTTTTTTTTTTTTTTGGATAATGCAGGGCATGTTCATAAATTTTTCTTGTTCTTTATAATTGCACCAGCTTGTTAAGTAGAGTATTTATGTAGTGGCTTGTGATATAATATCTATATGGTAATAATATCTGTACAAGAGGATTAGTCTCACTCTTAATTTGTACTAATTAAACTTTGTATTCTTTGATATCCTCACTCATTGGCAGAGACAATTAGAAAGCAGCCATCATCAGTCCTTCCAGAAACTCTGACATAGCTATACTTTGTCACTGTCAAAGACTGGAGATGTTTTGATTGTATTTTTTTTTTTGTAATTGAGAGCGGACAATTCATCACAGTTGTCTCTTTCATTTGTTGCCTTTTTTTTTTCTATTTAATTCGGTTAACTATATACGGCAGGAGGGTGAGGGGGCGGTAGATATTTTAGTGACCGATTGCAGTCTAAATAAATAGATGCTGGGGCCAAAGGTCCGGGGTGAGGATTTATTCGTGAGGGTGTTGTCATCGCGTGAAGGGCGCGGTAATTCAGTGGTTCCAAGCGATGGCAGCGAGAGGATACAACAGTGAATTGTCCAGAAGCTTTAGGGTTGATCCCCATTTGGAGCAGTATTTCTTGGATAAGGTTGTGCCTACTGGGAAGACTCTTGGGGTTGGATCGTATGGCTCTGTAGTAGAAGTAAGTAAACAGTGTGGAACTATGTAAGGGCTAAGGTATTATAGCTTAGGACGAAAATAGTACAGGGGAGTGTAAGAAGATGATTTGGAATTGGGGGGGGGGTGGGGGGCACACGACACTTGGAGTTAAACCACACCCATTAAAAATATTTACTACATTAAGTTTTACCATAGCAGTATCATATGATTGTCAAGTCATAATTGATTAATCCAATTACTGATCCACTTGGACACAAATACTGAGCTAGCTAGCCCATGTATATGATTTGACAAAGTAAAGAAGAGAGAACTCAGAACTACACCTTAGTAGAAATTAATAGGAACACTGCAACAACTTCCTAGTAGTTTCTCTTCTCTAGTATATTGGAAGCCCAAATTTAGTGTCTAGCTGAAGGTTGAAAATGGGAGTAGGATAGTTACATAGCTACATGCAAAATAGAAATAAAATTCATAACATGTTTTCTGGGATACAGTTCACAAGAATTAAAGCTAAAATGTAGCTGTCAACTTTCTAGCATGAGTCTTGAGACATGGACGGGCCCTTGTCCCTATGACCCCCCCCTGTTCTTACTCCTGTGTGTGAGGCAGACTGGTGATTACCTCACCAAGATTTTCATAAACCACACCCACAATAGGATTTACATTCATTTTCCAAGTATTCATTAAGCATCAGCTAATGCTGGTATCAGTTAAAACAGGATAAACATGTTTACTAGCTAGCAATGTCAACTTTCTAAATCATCAATCTACGTAAGCTAGAAACTTTTCTACTGCAATATCATTGACTATCGCATCTATGTTTATCTATAATATATGGCAAGTTCTTTCTCTCACAGTAGTCATATCTTTTACAGTCACATCATTAATGTAATATACCCATAACAATTTTACTGCTAGATCCCTGTATAAGGATTTTGGGGAAGCAAGTTTGTGGACCATAGCCTCAGATTAATTCAGAAAAATAATGAAGGAAACAATTAAATCATTTTTACATTGGTGCTCCTTATAACTTAAATTTTTGTATTTATGAGGTGGAAGGGGGGCAACACTGATTATTATCATCCTACAATGACAACTATGAAAATTATAGAACAAATTTCAGTAGCAGCTATTTTCGTTGCAAGTCACTATTGTATACCACATTCACTCTATTTATGGTGTCACTCAAAATAAAGTGCCACAAGACAACCAAATTAATTTATTCATTCTAAAATAGCACATTAAGATGAGGAAATTATTTTTAGTGCACTATGTAATTAGAAAGAAGCTAGTGCACTGCTTCACATGCATTGAACAATCTAGCCACCAAAGTTTGGATATGGATTTTTCTGAGCTTTTAGTGAGGCAAGATTCTCAAAAGTTCCTTTCCTATGTATAGTGACAGTATAGCTATTGGCAAAACTTAGTGCACACAATATAGCAACGTAATCTAATTGTAACTAAGCGTCATGTGCAGCTGTAATTAATTTTAGTGGTGACATAATTAGGGTAAATGATATAAACAATACATACAAAGTATTGTGATTTGTTAAAGGTACAGCCAGCACTTATGACAAGTGCATAAGTTTTCATTCTAGCAACAACGAATTATGTAAAAATTTAGAATGTAACTAGTCACAAGCTAGCAATCTGACTAGTTCATTAATTGAATCTATTAAAATAGAACCGTGCTCTGAGGGTTTTAAAATGGATGTTCGTTCTACACTCTAGGATTTATTGTCACAATTTTTTTGCTTGTTTCTTTAGGCTACAGCTGGTGCTATGTCTTAAAACAGCATGTAGAAGTTAAGGTCTTGTCTGAGCATAGCTTGAACACTTCTTGTAGTCAAGGACTATAAAACATTACCGATTCATGATATCCAATTATAACTTGCAGATTCACAATTATCGCAATCCAACTACTATTTCAATTATTATTCCGTTATTAGTTGTCTTTTTGTATTTACTTGTTGCAGGTTAGTTTTAAAAATATTATTGATTTGAATTTAGTTGTAATTATAATTTTGAAACAATGTACTGTATTACTGTTCATTGCAGGTAAAATACAACAAAGTGTCTAGTGCAGCAAAACGTATGCATGAACTTTTATTGGACCCTGAAAATGAAGGAATTCAAAATATTACTGAGAAATATCAACGAGAATGTCAACTCATGGCAGGTCTCCGACATCCTAACATAACACAATTCCTTGGTCTGTGTCTCCTTGACGGATCTGATCTACCTCTACTGGTGATGGAGAGACTAGAAATGAGTGTTAATGACCTCCTGGAGTGTGCCCCCAATATTCCATTCCCAGTGAAGATCTCGATTCTCACTGACACATGCAGTGGACTAGTGTACCTACATGGTATGCCATCACCTATAGTCCACAGAGACCTAACAGCACGAAATGTTCTACTTACTTCATCTCTGACAGCTAAGATCACAGACATGGGGAATTCTCGCATACTGGATTTGAGGCCAGCTTGACTAGCTCAAACCATGTCTAAACTTCCAGGGACCTTAGTGTACATGCCACCAGAGGCCCTTACTGAAACTCACAGATATGGGCCATCTCTGGATGTGTTCTCATTCGGACATTTTGCTCTATATGTGTTTACTCAGGTATAATTATATATTTGGTATTTTGGCCAGAGTTAAGTAATAGACACAAAAGTGTAAGCCTAATAAGTATGTGTATATTTTGCATCATAAAACAGTATGAATTATTATTGAAATACTAGAGGTACACAGATATTATTACTTATGATAGATATTTCCAGTAAATTTGCTGTCAGCGACACAAGTGGATCCTAGAAATGCTAGTCGTGTCATTGGTAGTACAGAAGTGGAGCGTCGCGAAGTGTACATGAAGAAGTTGGAGAATCAGTTATTGGAATCTCATCCTATTCTAACAGAGACGGTGACTAATTGCCTGCACAATAGTCCTCAAGCAAGGCCTACAGCTGAGGAATTACTGGAGACATTTCAGCCGATAGAGGAGATGAATTTTGTTTATGGAGGAACATTAGTAAATGTGACTCATGTACTTCATGTTAAAGAATTGAAGGAAAAAGACAAAAGAATCAAAGATTTAGAGGTATTTGAATATTCTTAAACTAGTGGTGTGCATGTGCACAATTGGAGAGTGAGCGTGCCTAGTTAGGCTACATGAAACTACAGTATTAATTATTACATAATTTATTTTAGCTTAGTTCATGCAAAACAGTATATTATAGTAGGTGACAATTAATTTTATTAGACAAATACAGGACCCCTCAACAGTATAAATTCAGAATTCGAGTGTTTGTTTGCCAGCTGGTTGTCGTAGCTCAGTGGCAGAATGCTTGTAAACTATACAAGCAGTCCTGGGTTCGATTCCGGTGGCAACCAAATATTTTTAATTCAGTATATTGTTTTAAAAAAGCCTGTGAAAGAGTGAGAATACATCTAATGAGTAATAGAAGGCTGAGAAAGAAATTGTAAAGTGATAAATTAGAGGAGTAAAATTTTTTAAAGAACCATAAGAATTAAAAAAAAAGAGAAATTTCGTTAGTCTGTTGAGAGTGAGACTGTATAGCAGTACCCCTTAACAGTATAAATACAGAATTGGAATATTTGTTCACCTGGTGGTTGTCGTAACTCTGGGCAGATATTTTTTATTCTGTATTGTTTAAAAAAAGCCTGTGAAAGAGATAGAATACATTATTATGATCTTGTTTCAATATCTGAAGTCGCCAACTTTGAGATCCACTTTTTGTTGTGTGACAGAATGACTAACTGACTGATTGACTGATTAACAGAGGAACTGTGTTTTGTAGCCCTCTCGCACATGAATGCTGAGCATTAATGATTTTAAAAAAGCTGGCCTACTATTGGCGGGTAATAGCACAGGTAATTTGTGCTATTAGGGATCAATACTACCTGTGCTATTACTCATACAAGTATACATATTTAAGAATATTGTGACTAACTTACATGAACGATGACATTAAAAACAATTGAAGTGAAGAAAAACAATATCTTGGATTTGGGGCTTAGTTGTGTTCCATTAGCATAAAACATCAATTGTGAAGTATACACACTCAGAGTAATAATAGTTATATACAGTACACTATGTTTCACTGTAGAAACTGGAAATAGTATTGGCAGAAGCAAATTCAAGGCTAGAAAATGATAGAACAAGTTTAATTACTGCTAATTCAAGAATTCTTGAAGAAAAACTGCAATTAGAGAGTGGCATCAATCATTTACAAGGTGAAAACAGTCAACTAAAGGTAGACCAGGATCTATTGAAGGCCGAGAAGGATCAACTTCTGGCTGAGAATCATCAACTGAAGGTTGAGAATGGTAACCTAAGTTTTTCAAACCAGCAATTGGTATCTGAGATGATCCAATTAAAGTCTCTTCACCAACAAGAGAAAAGTGCACTCCAATTGGAAGAGGAACAGCTCCGCAGAGATCCTCACAACGCCAAAATGTCAGAAAGTGAACCGTTCAAAAAGTCTCCAGTAAGTGGAACAGGTTATAGTATAACAATTTCTTATAATAATTAAGCATTATTATTTTTGTATTGAAAGTTAAGTTATAATTATGTTGACATCATAACCTACAGCTTGTTAAATTTATACAATTAACTACCAATGGACAGCTCCAAACATATACTTAATACAGGGCAGTGGTTAGTGTACAGACTGAAACTTGAATAAGAATAATCTATTTGTAGCATCTGGAATCAAGGTCACCTCTAAATGGTGGATTAAGGGCAAAAGTTGTTGACTAAAGACTCAGAATCAATAGAAATTGCTTTCAGAAACCTAATATTTGGCGACACTACCTATTTATGCCCAGATGATGTGGGCCAGTGGATTATTTAGTTTTGCACACCATACCCTTTACTTAATCACTCATTTTGGCTGGCAAGGCAATCAATTTTTCTAATCACTGTTATGGTGAATTCCTTACGTCTGTAAGGACCTTTCCAACAGATCATGACTAGCTATATATATATATCATAAGCTGCATAATCTGGGAGTTCAGACGCTATTGAACTAGCTAATATTTGCTAACCTGATCATTGAATGCGTTGATAGAGGAGCAAACTGAAAATGCAATTATATAATAGAGTTAACCCTGAAAATTCGTTGTGTCAATCTTGGAACCTAGCTTGTAAGATGTTTTCAATCATTGTGAGCAGGTATCCAAAATGGTACATTTATGCAGAAATGATAGAGCAAACAATTCAAACATTATTTCACTAATGTTTTATGAATTAATAATACCAGTGGCAGTATAATAGCATCCAATGCCTAACACGGCCTCAAAATTAACTAAGAGTTTTCATTTGATTTCGAACCATAACAATTCAATAAATGACACTCCCCGATAATGGACATTATCGCATTGTTACTATATTGCCTGATGTTCAAAACGTCTACTGTAAACAAAAAGAACAATACTATTGAGTGTTATGTGTTGCCAGCATTTTAATATCAAAAACATTACTTTTTACTGTAAATGTTGTATGTAACGTACATTATTGGCGAGCGAGCGTAGCGAGCGAGACACTTACAGGGGTAACACAATCGAAAATCGGGGATGTTTATTTATTTATTTGGCGAGCGAGCGAAGCGAGCGAGACAGTATTAGGGGTGGATAATGCAAAATCGGGTATATGTTATATATATATATGTAGGTATGTATGTATGGATTGTACGTATGCCCTTTTAACGCGCGCGCGGGGAACGTTTTTTCTTAAAAAAACACGGCTTTTTAGGCTTGACCCCAGTTTATTCTGAAACTACAGCATTAAGCAAGTCTTACTTTATACTTAAGCTCCAAAGTGTGAGAAAATTCCTGCGAAAACGCTTGCTTTTCAAGAAACAAAAAGTTGATTCGATCGGTTACTATGACATTGAAAACCCTTTACCAGATTTAAATTCAAAACTTCGCCTTTTTTTCCGGCTAAGTGCGGCTTGTTACTAGTTGTCAAGAGCCACCTGTAGTCAGTACTAAGAGAGCTATCACTAC
>WLWD01002043.1_pt1 | contig 63634 bp, 28 predicted proteins | sample 6712731 | NCBI WGS metagenome assembly WLWD01 (sample SAMN12718690, study PRJNA576275) | sponge metagenome | isolation source: marine sponge | host: Mycale hentscheli | place: New Zealand: South Island, Marlborough, Capsize Point | collected 2014-11-01
TGTCAAAAAATGTTGGACATTAGTAATACAAATGTTTCTAAAAGTACACACCCCCAAAAACGTACATCCTGTTAAGTTCCAATACATTACAATGTCAATCTTACTATCTTATAGAGGTTTTCTCTTGTTGTACTCAATACAGAACAAAATATTCACTGGCTACGGTTCTCCTAACATTCTTCAATACCTCAGTGTGCTCCTGGACAAGTGGGAAGCTATAGGGACGCCCGCAACCATCCGCCATCTCGGCAGAAAGTTGATCGACCCTGCCGTTGTCACCATACATTTTTCTATTGTGTTTTTGTTTACTCCGTTTAAAATTTCTTTATTGTTTTTCACTTAATATATATCAAAAAGTTACGGTTGGATTCGGGACCCATGAGTTCTGCTCTGTCAACCAATACCTAATTCATTGGGTTTCCACACTGGTTAAGCGGTGCCATTAACGGTTTTTGTTGCGGGTAACTCTAGCGGGCAATATTGAGTAGGTGCTAAGAGGTGCTGGTGAGTGTTCAATAGCTGTGGTGGTGGTGGTGCCTGTTCCTGCTAGGCGGTAACAATGGTATCCTTGCAAGTGAGCAAGTAAGTTTTCTTGAATATTTTAGAATAGCTATCTGTGACCTGTATATGGCCTCTGTGACTAATTTTAATATTATTGTACAGCTATTTTGTTTATAACATCAGTCATCCCAATAAAGTTGGCACACCACTTTTTGATTTAAACTCTGATTCTGAAGCTGAAGTTGAAGTATCTGAGTTGTCCCTTTCCGTCAATCAACTCGCAGTTGAGAGAGTAATCACTAAAGTCTTCACACATTATCACTGTGATGTTGTGATTACTGATCGTTTGAGATCAATGTTTACTTCAAAATTATGGAGAATGGGCAGGGCTCTGCAGTCGAAGGGTGGAAGAGGTAGAGAAAAAATAATAAATAAATGGAGACATAGTAACTGGTCGATTGAAATTGAAGAGAATGAAGTAATTGTACCAGTTAACAGTAGAAAGAGGAAAGCTACCAATGTATTAATTCAGAGTGAAAAAAAGAAGAGCAAAAAGCTTGAATGTGAGCTTAAAGAGTCGAATAAAAAATTAAAGGAAATGTCCAATCAAGTAGTTGCCATACAAAATTCAGCTAAAAAAATAGCATCGTCATTGAAAGCTTCACCAAAATTCGAGACAAGAAAAAGAAAAAAGTTGTCAGAATGTTCTCCCCAATATCAACGCAAAAAAAAAAATAATAAAATGCATGATGTTCAAGCTCTTATTTCGATTGTAAATGATGAAAATTTTGAGGCAAAAAAAGTTGAATTACAAAATAAAGAAAATGGAAGTATTTTAGTAGTTGATACTTCTCATTCTTCTGACACTAGCCTGACAAATCCTGACAAAATTGATGCCACTATTAAAAGAACATTATATGTAAAGGAAAGGTTTAATGTGTCTGATGTAGCATATCATGAATTTTCTATGATAAATTCTACCCTTCCTCGCTCTAGTGTTTTAAAAAAAGAAGCAAAACTAATGAATAGTAAATGCATTGTTCGAGCAACCCCAGGAGATATTCCTGGAGTGCAGCAGTCACTCAGCGAGCGTTTGATAAAATGCATGGAGCACCTTGTAGTTGAAAATTCTGTTTTTATGGAAAAAATGCATGTTCGTGTTAAGATTACTGGGGATGGAACTTGTATCAGTCGCAGTCTGCATGCCGTAGTCATAGCTTTCAGTATTATTGAAGAATGTGCTAATCCGAATTCCCCTGGGGGAAATCATACTATTGCATTATTAAACTGCAATGAAAAGTATTCTGAGTTATCACAAGCATTGGAAGACATATGTGATGAAATAAAGTCCTTAAAGTTTATAACAGTAAATGGTGACCAGTTTTCTGTTGAATTTTACTTAGGAGCTGACTTGAAATTTCTTGCTCTTTGTATGGGCATTGAAGCAGCAAATGCAAAGTATTCTTGTATATGGTGCACCTGTCCTGCAGAGGACAGATATAACATCAATAAAATTTGGTCCATTAAACATAAAGAACATGGAGCCAGAACAATTGAAGACATAAAAAAGTTGTCAATAAAGAAAGGGAAACAAAAATTAGGTTGTATCAGACAGCCCCTTTTCCCTTCAATTCCAGTTGACCACGTCATACCTGATATACTGCATCTATTTTTGAGAATTAGTGATGTACTGACAAACTTATTGATACAAGAATTAAGGCGAATGGATGGAATTGAAAGATCATCAGATTGTGGTAACCATTTAATGAAATATAAAAACTTTTTAAATGAAAACGCTAAAGTAAGCTTTCATTTTTATTCTGACAAGACTACCAAATCTCTAAAATGGAGAGATTTAACTGGACCAGAAAAGTTACGACAGTTTAGCAAAATAGATATTCCTACTCTTTTTCCTAATATACAAGAAGCAAGCAAGATACAATTTATTTGGGTAGAATTACTAGAATTATATACTATTCTTCGTGGTATAAAGCCCCTGACAGATACAGATATTCAAAGCTTTAAAATTAGAGTAAAAAAATGGTTATCAGTTTTTTTGTCAATATATCAAACAAAACACGTCACACCATATATTCACATTCTTGTAAGCCATGTACCAGAATTTCTGGAAATTTATGGATCCTTGTCTCCATTCTCTCAGCAAGGTTTGGAAAAATTAAATGATGACATAACAAAAAATTATTTCAGAAGTACTAATCATCGTAATCATGAGGCATTAACACAATTACTGTTCAAACTTAATCGTGTAGAAGACCTTCAAAATTTTGGCCGTACTAAAGAAATTCATTCTTGCAGTGGTTGTAAAGGTAGAGGGCACAATATCCGCACTTGCAATAAACTTAAGACAACCAAATAAAGTGCAATAGAGAAAGAAATTACATAAACATTTATTAGTATTCTTTTTTTTTTTGTACTAGCTAGCTAAGTGTTATACTTACGTCATATTTGCTCAATCACTGTAAACTTTTGTTCATATTTGTATATATTTCATGATGTTGACAAAACTTAATGATTAGTTAAAAATATATTCTTGTCCTTCCCAAACATGCTAGGTGTACCATCACCCCTAATGAAACAAAAAACTAAAATATGTCCCATGTGACGTGTGCTTTTTTGTGGTATAAAGGATGGTGAAGGAAAATATTCTGTTAAAGTGTGTGCAGTATAAATATAAAAATCAACAGTATTAAGAATTACATAGCCAAAGTCTCCACTACTATTTAGACCTCTATAATGCCAGTTTTGACCGAGAAGACAGTCTAGGTCTTGATATTGTTTTATTTTGTAATGTTGCACTCCACGAATCTTTTGCTTCTTTGTGCCTAACATCTCCAAATCGCTATTAAATGCTATCTGTTTGAAGGACACACTTATTCGAACAACTGGAGAATCCTTTCTCGATCCGTTTAATGCTTTTTTAATTTTATTCCCTAATTCTTGATAAATTTCTAAGGGTCCAGAGAAATGTGAAGGAGAACAATTTTCTGATGATTCCCGAACTGCATGTTTAGCAATGGCCCTAGATATATTAGTATCTTCTTCTTCAGTATGCTGCTTAGCTCTCTTGAAGTCAATTACATAAATGTCTGCCAAAGATGGTTCTTTGTAGTAAGGCCTACTTCTCTTTCTAAGGACTCTGCTGACTGCCATGATAAAACCAGCTGCATTATTTTTTTTACTGGGCAGTGATGTCATAACCACTTAAAAAAATGTAGTTGTGGTTAAATTAGTCAACCAGGCATGTAGCCTCAGTTTTGTTTCCCTTTTAGGTAGCATGTTTTTCATATGCATAAGTTGGCTGATAGAGAGACAGATCTAGATTCAAAGTTTATTTACTATAAAAACATCTCCAACGAAGACCGGCAAGAATCCCAAAATTCTTTGAAGTTCAATTGATGACCATTCTGGGTTCACAAGCATGTTTAAAAAAAAAAACACATACGGTATGTGTATGTACCTTCATATACACACTGATCATATATAGACTGATAATTTTAATGGAACTACAGCTATCAATATTTCTTTAAAAATAAATAAAATTTAAAATACATATTAAAAAGTAAAAGAAATAAACTTTAATAAAAATAAATAATGAAAATTTAAAAATAAATAATAAAAATTAAAAATAAATTTAGAAACAACAACAACCACACTACAATGAGTTACCCAATTTTATACAAGTTTGGAACCAAATTTTCACAGTGGGCTCGTAAGTCATTTATAAATCAATTTGTCACCCAGCCTACTGGTAAACAACATAAGTACAACACCCAGCCCACTATTAAGACAAGGAAACACCTATCCAACTGGTAATCAACACAGGAATAGCACCAAGCCTACTGGTAAGCATCAAAGCATTAACACCTAGCCTACTAATAAAAAGAAAACCAATCAGCCTAATGGTTACCAGTGTCACCAGGATAATGCCCAGCCTACTGGTTAGCTTCACCAGGATAACACTCAACCTACTCATTAGTTTTGCAAGGATAGCACCCAGCCTACTCCATTAGCTTCACAAGGATAGCACCCAGCCTACTCGGTTAGCTTCACAAGGATAGCACCCAGCCTACTGTTAATTACTTATCAACAACATTCCATGAAAAAAAATTGTATAAAAGAAGTGTTTTTCTTTGCTTACTTTAGTTGAAGGATCTTTCCAGATACGATGGCCTCCAGAAAAAGACTATTTGAAGAAATTGAATCTTTGGACAGCATAAAGAATCCAATACCGAATGCAAACCTCCATGCAGCAGTCTCTCAAGTGTCACCTATGAAGAAAGGCAAAAATACGAACTATTTTGATGGAAGTATATCCGATGGGACCTGTACCATGAGAGTTGTTGGTTTCACAGCAGAGCAGCAAAAGAAACTGTCTTTTCATATGGAAGGTCACGATTCTGCTTGTCTTGTTAACTGTGAAGTAAAGCGGTCACGACAAGGAGACAGCTTCGAGATAATTTTAAAGAAGTTTACTGAAATTCGAAGTTCAGAAAAAAAGTTTGAAGAAGGAGTAATAAATAGTAAAATTAACTCACCTGAGACAGTTGCAGTTGCGAGCATTTGTGATAAGGGCGAGTTCACTCGAATTTCTGTGGATGCTAAAGTCATATTTGTTCACGACCCAATACAAATGGCCAGTGGAAAAATAAAGCAAGACATCATAATAGCAGATAGCACTGGTACAACCCGTCTAGTTTTATGGGAATCTGACGTCAACTCGGTGACCTTGAACAAATCCTACAAGTTCAACAATATTGTAATCAAGGAATTTCAAGAGACCAAATATCTTGCCTTAGGCAGAGTTGGATCCGCTGTATCGGAAATCGATGACATTGGAAATGTGGCTACATATAATACTGATATAGACTATCACATTCCCCGGAAGTAAAAGAACGCCGAAATTGTAGCAATAGTTACATTAGACTGCTACAAATCCTGTCTCCGCTGCAAGGCTCGAGTTGAGGGAGTTGAAGACTTGATAGGGATCTGTAGTAAATGCGGAATTCACCAGAGAGTGGATAAGTGCTCCGATCATCTGACAGGGAAACTTTTGCTCCAGGAACAAGGCAATGATAAAACCTTAACACTCAGTGCATTTGGAAGCACATTGACCCAGATGGCAGCAGTGGATAGTGCAAGTCAGGTGACACCGTCCTCACTCCTTATGGCACCAATTCTGAACACTGTAATATACAACAAGGACGTAATCATTAGTATCGAGAGAGACTAATTTTTAGTTAACATATTCATCACCTCATTAATTATTGTTATTCTTGCATAAAAATTATTGTCTCCTTCAAAGTGATTTTGTTTTGTTCTTTTGTTCATTTTCTGAAATGATATAATAATAATAATAATAAAAGACTGATTAAAATTACTTAGTTAAGGTTGGTGTTAAAATCTCATTAACATTGCTATACTGGGATACCTAATTGACTATATTATGTAAAAAATAATAAACTTAATCACACTTTTGTTTTACATAATGGATCTTTTTTTAATAATAAGAATAGATTCAGTTACATCATCTTCACCTCCTAAACTCACCATTGCGTCATGTCGTTCTTCAAGTGAACTTCAATTACACCTGTTGTCTTCTTGGTAATGCCTGTTCACTCCTTAACGTCAACTTTCACTGTCTGTAAATCTGCATAAATAAAATCACGCATGTTCTGACAAATTCGAAAAAAAATTACATTGATAGGATTAAGTATGATTTTACACAGTTAAAAAAAGGTCAACTTAGAGCAAGAACACACATCAGGATTTTAAACACAAATGTTGTTGGGAGGCGAGGAAGGGGGGGGGGTGGGGCACGACTATTTTTCTAAACACATTTGCTTCATTTGATATTGATAGGTACCTGATAGAAAGACAGATTTATACTTTATGCATACAGATACTATGAATTAAAAGGAAACGGATACCCAATAAGGTGTGCTGGCTTTGTATCAAATGTTCACAGGCATTTAAAAAGACCAAAATGCATTCATTCCAAGATTTTTAATAGCAGACTTGCATGCATTCAAAGTGAACCACCATGCAGTAGCATTCCAAATATTTAATGAAGAAAAAAAGAATACGTACAATTCTGATGAAGTCCAACTGATGAAACCTGTACCACGAGAGTTGATGGTTTACAACAGAGCAGCAAATACTATTAAGTGCACATCTGGACATCCATCAGTCAGTTTGCCTGGTGAACTGCAATTCTCAAAAAATATACGCAGGAATAAACATGAGTGAATGAAGTGAAATTAAGTTACCTGAGACAATTCCATTCAAGAGGATGAGTCAGTTCAATCAAGTTCGGTGAACATCAAGGTCAAATTCATTTATATCTCCATGCGATTGGCCAATGGAAAATATAAGCAGGTCGTCATTATTGCTGACAGTGCTGCAACATCTTGCATGCCTGTTCTATCCTTGACGTTCACTCTCAGTACCAATAAATCTGTAAAAATAAAGGCATTATAATATGTTCAGACAAGTTTGATGAAAACATGAAAACACATTATGACTTACCAAAGTAGCAGACAAGACAAAAAACAAATGTAATGAAATTGATTAGACATCAAATGAAGTCATCCTAGATCCTAAGGAACAAATTTTATCGTTAATTGAAGAAAGGCACTTCATATAAAGCTTACCTCACGTTTTGCTTGATATCTTGAAACATTATTGAATTCATTAAATAAATAATAGAATTGTTAGGCAGTTGTTTGGCAGCTTTGTTTGGCAATTGTTTGAGAGTTACATAGATTAATATAAAAATAGCATTGTACTGATATATGGGAATTCTGATTGATTCATGTTATTATCTGAGGGCTAGTCTGGCTTATTTGTAAGTTTATTGTAGCATAACATAACAAGATGAACTAAATAATGGCTTAATTTGAAAAAAATGAGAAAGAAATACTATCATGGTCTGAGTAATAAGTATCAGTGACAGTGAGGTCTTGACATTTACCAGGAACAGTACTATATACATGATCTATAAGGGTGCCATGGTCAGTGGTTGGTTCATGGACTAATTGTGTGTATCCATGACTAAACATAAAATTTGGCAACTGCACATTTGTTTGAGTTTTCAGGTCAACATTAAAGTCACCCAATATTAAACTTGGTATATCAGTAGACAGTGAGTCAATGATATCGAACAAATCAGATAACAGTGTTGTCATTGTTGCACTGGGAGACCGATAAATGACTGTAATTTGGACTTGCTCACCACCAGGCAGGGTCAAAGTAGCAGTTGTGGCTTCTACTAATGTAGAGCTCTGAAAGTTGAGAACATTAGTGGCTGTCACAGTATTCTTAATTGTAATTATCACACCACCATGGCTATTGTCATGAACTCTGTCAGATCGTGCTATAACTTGGTGATTAGGAATGTCTGGGGAAGTTTGGGACTGTCTCAACCATGTTTCAGTGATACATGCAACATCAGCACTAATGAGGGTAGCATCTTGAACAATATCAGGTAATTTACTAGAAATCGATCTAACATTTAATAGGACAACAGTAATGGTGTTACTATCGGAAGAGTAAATAGCAGGAATCACAGCGGAAAAATTCAATAAATTACCAGTAAGTCTTTCCATTTCAGTCTTGATATCGCCACTGGCTTTTATGGCTTTGGGGTTAAAATTTAATATATGTAATCCATCAAGTGTTTTGACTCTACTGAATGCTACATAGGCTTGACCTGGATTGAATCTGCCACCTTTCATGTCAACTACTATTTCATCAAGTGTTAGACCTTGGACTTTATGGATGGTTGTAGCCCATGCTAAAGTTAGTGGGAACTGTACACGAGTTACTTCTGAGCCTCGCTTGCCTTTAGCTAAAAATTTTGTTTCATGTCGGCTCAATGGAACAGCTTCAAGATATCCTCTAAAAGAACTGGCTTGCTTGGCTTTTGCACCAACATCATGATTATCAAATTTGACCAGAACATGTGACACTTTGTTATCATTGTTGGTTACTATGTGTATCACTTCACCTCTGGCACCATTGACAAGACCATCAGACACATCAACATTGGTTGTCAACATAACTCTGGCTCCCACTGCTAATTTGAGAATACCATGTAGACCCCCAGTGTCTGCTCTTTTGTTAGAGAGGCTAGAGAGATTGACATGATCAGTTTGACCTGCTATTGAATCACAAGCATGGATGAAACATTGCTCACTCTCTGAGGCTAGTGAATTCAACATACGGCTGTTTTGGTAGTTAACATCTGCATTTAATTTGTATACATGAAGGGCATGAATGGGATAATTGGGGCTATCTGGACCAATCTCTCTGGATTTCAGAATAGAAAAATCATTGCTAGTGCATTGGGCAGTTCTCACTCTACATAACAATTCACAGAAGACATTGTCATCTTTTTGTCTCATGATTTCATCGAGTTTGATCATTTGGAATTCATCGACCCATAATGAACCAGAACGATATAGTTTAGCATAACTATCACTAACTGTACTGAATATTGGGGATTGTCCGACTGGAGGTAACTGATAAAGGTCCCCTACAGCTAGTATACTGACACCACCAAAGGCAATATCTGGCAAAGCTGCTTTGATTTGTTGCAATCTCTTGTGGATTTCTAACAACATGTTAGCACCAACCATACTCACTTCATCAATGATCACTAATGCTAGTTTGGACAATTTGGTTCTTAAAGAGTTCAATTTGTCATGATTGAGGGGTTGAAATCCGCCATACTTATTACATCCAAGAAGTAATGCTGAGTGGACAGTCATGCCATTGATCAGGAATGCTGCTACACCAGTAGGGGCTGTTAGTAACACAGTGACATCATCAGGCTCTATTGTACCTGACACAGTTTCAGTAGTTTTAGAGTGTCTGAGTGAATTAGTTTGATCACATGGGATTTGCCAACACCACCTGGACCACTCACGAAAACACAATACGGTTCAATTGGTTTCCCATTTTTTAATGATAAAACTGCTTTTTTGCACCATTTACGGTGGAACATGACTATTAGTCTTTGTTTGGTATTAAGACCTCTGAGGAGTGTTCTGTATTGGCTAGCTGGAATTTCTTGTTTATGGGCTGCACTTTCAAACCTTGCATGTACAGAAGTCTGGGTTGTGGATGTGAAAAGATTGGCATTTTGGTCAATGTCTTCCTGGGGCACTTCAGTTAGAGTTTCAGAACCAGCTGCTAGGGATTGGGCTTGAACTGACTCAGTGTTTGGGGCAATAAGATTCCATGCATGTTCAGGAATATAGTTTTCTTCCATTTCAAGACTATCAATATTGGCTAGCGTGTATTTCTGTTCATTAGTGGTTACAATGTGTCTGACATGGTTGTAGTGCTCTTCATAGGTTGAATAGCCTCCTAATAGGTCAGTGGTTTCATTAAACCAAGGATAATACAACATTAGTTTGGCTCTGAACCAGTTAGTAGAATCACAATCTCTATTGAAACTTCTGAATCTGATGACAGCTTGTTGTTTACGTTTATTCATTTTACCATAGCCATCAGTTAGTGTGATCTGTGTAGGCTTAGTATCAGTTTCAACTGGGGGAAGAACATCATTGTTAACACTCTCTACATCTTTTGGTGGGTATTTAGTAACGTAAGTGGCAGCAAACTCAGCTAGACACATGCACTGAAGTTCATTGGGTCTGTGCTCATATCTGTCAATAAGACTCTTTTGAAACACATTGGTGTCCTCATCATCTAAATCTTTCAGGGCATTTTTATCTTTCAACACGGCTATTCTATCAGTTCTACAATTAGTGTCAACAAAAACTACTGATCTGCTCAATTGTTTCATTGGTAGTGACAGGATTCTGTATGCAGCTTCTTGAGCACTGACTTCTCTGTGGGTAAGAAAAGCAGAACCAACTTTACGCATTTGAATTTTTAGTTCTTCTGTTCTGGCTTCAGCTGCGACATTTCTTAATAATTCTCCCATGGATCTTTCTGATTTCATAATGTAAGAGGCAACATACATGACACATGCATAGGCATTGAGGACATATTGAATATCCATGTTGGCTTGCCATGCTAATATTACAGAGGCATTGTAATTGTTGATATTGCATTCATTGGGCTTTCGTTTCAGAATGACAACACTAGATTTAGTGGACACCTGTAAGGCTGTCACATATTGGTCTAGTGTCACATTGGATTTGTTTAGCAGCTCACTCATGCTGTCATTAGGATTCTCTGCTAGTGCTTTGTACACAGAAGTAAGAATATCAGTGTAATCAGAGGCAGTCTCGCTGGGTTCAGATATTATTGTCTCATTACTGGGAGGATGAGGGAAATTAAAACGACAACGTCTATTACGTTTGCAATAATTGGAATGTTTGTGTTGTTGTAACAGTAGCACCATGTCTTTCAGTTTGCTGTCTTTGTCAGGTATTTCACATGTGATGTATTGGTCTATAAACTGACACACACTGGCATTGCTGTCTACACCATATTTGGGGGCATCTTTGATCCATAACAAACAGTGAGCATGTGGGGAGCCTCTGGCTTGAAACTCAATTCTGATGGCATACTCTACTAGTTCACCAAGTGGATTAGCTGAGGACTTAAGAAAGTCGTGAAAGAATGTATTGAGTCTGTATTGGTAATGTCTAGCAGCAGTGACTGGGTTGCGTCTGATCCAGTTGGCTTTATCTTCAAAAGACAGGGCGGCTACTTGTTCATCAGTGTATGTAACACCATACTGCCTGGCTATTGTCTGAATCACATCTGGCCATTTCATGTCTGCAGCAGACAATGTGAAAAACCAAGTGGGAGTTCCAAGTTGACGTATCATGGCTAACAACTCATAGAATGTTTTTTGGTAGTATGCTGGGGAACCTCGCAAATTTTTCATGAAACTGTATGCTTTGTCTTTACGCACACACTGGCTCACTATATTCTTGTCTCGGGCTTGCTGGGCTGTAAAATTTCTGCCGGGTTTTTGTCTCCAAATAAAATTATGGGCATCATCTAGAATTTGTTTGGCTTCAACAATGTACTGGGCAACAAACAAATAGTCAGTATCTTTGGCAAATCTACCATCAACATTAAGAAGTCTCTGGTTGAAATATTTCCGATAAGTTATCTTGTTGGGTCTCTCTGTGGTAAAACACCCACTACTGATTGGAAATTTCTCTGGATTTGACATGGCTTCAAAGTTAGGATCAGTCATGATAAACAATGGGGTTTGACCTTCAGCTGGTGCAACACAAACTACTGAAAGTTTCAGGATTTTCTATGGTCATCATGCTGGCAAGTGGGCCACCTGTAATTTGTCTGGTATATTCATCACCTTCTTCTATGGCATCGTCTTCAAATGACTGTTTGTTGTGGTCATTATTAATAAAGGGGGAATTGCTACTGGCATCACTAGTAGTGGCATGTGTGGTATTGTCAATATGTTCAGTATCTTGCTCACTGAGTGACATTGGTAGAGGACTAGGATTGTGAGATAAGGATTGATTATTAGGAACTGAATGACTCCCAACATTTACATTCTCATTTTGAGTTACATGTACTACAAGTTTGTCTAGACCAACAAAATGGCACTGCATGAGAAGACCAAGATTAATTTCACAATTACTGTGGTCATTGACTGGACTAGTTATAGATACAGTACAACCAGATTGCCTTGCCTGGACTACATTGACTGATACATGGTACATATTGGCTATTGCTGCAATCACCACATGATCACCCCAAGATCCATTCCTAACTCTGTCTACATATCTGGCATACACCAACGCAGACCTTGTGTCAGGATCTGTAACTGAGGCAATACTGGCATCTACAGCACTAGGGATTTCTGTGTCACTGTTGAGAACATTATCGGGTGCTATGGGAGATGAAGCAAACGGCATAAACATTTCTTTATGGTCTTCTAAATAACAAGCAACAAGTTCCCTTATATCATGTACAGTGACAGAAATGACATTGTTCTGTTCAAGTTGGTAAAGTATGGCATGATATAAACAGTTACCATCTCCAGGTACATCATGAATAGAGAAATCATTTTCACTGGCATATTGCTCAAGATGGTGTTTGGCAGTGACTAAATTATTATCACAATGTTCAGATATATTGAGACACTCTGTGGGGTTCACCGTGGGTTCTTGGTCACACATACTGCTATTATTACACAACTCAGAATTCAGGGAGATTGCACTCTCAATATTGGTAATACTTGGACCAGCATCAAAACTAACAATATTACTACTATCTGTACTGGTATTCACAAGATTGGTACACTCACTATTGGCAGCCATGGTATCAGAACAATCTGTAATGGCAGTTATACTGGAATACAAATCATGATCATCTGTTTCAGCATGCAATGACCACTCTTCATCGACTTCAACATCAACATACAAAGGATTATGTTCTTTCAACCATTTCAATGCATTCAGGACTTTCTCAGGTGTTACATAATCATACATATAGTGGCCTTTATATGATAATTTACGCTTTAATTTGAGGGCAACAAGTTCACTCTGAGAGGGAAGTCTGGGAAGCACAGTACACACATTGTCTAATTTAGATGGCACATTCACTGCAGGACCATGGATACATCTCTGTTTACCTGATGGTAGGGCTACCATTTTCATGAAAGGTAGTCGTAATGATATTAATCGTAATTCTAACGAATTTAAACATGAAAGCTCAGGTGGTATACTAGATAATTTCAGACCATTTCAGGGGCGGATCTAGAAATTTTGAAAAGGGGTTTCTTTTTTTTTTGCTAGTGTATTATTGTCACCATTCTGGCGGCTCTAGAAATTTTAAAAGGAGGTTTTTTTGTTGTTTTTTTGCTAATCAGTTAAATCATACACACTCAGAGATTTTTATGCCTAAATAAGTAATAGTAGAAAATTTTACAGTTTCTTGAAAGAATCATGAAGAAAGAACTGATGACTGTTACTATTGTTAAGTGCTTTGATTTATGCTGGTAGTGAAAAGTGATGAGTTGCTATGATACATTGATGAATTAAAATTTGTTTATATTATTATAATGAAGAACTATAATTATTATGATATCATGATTGTTGAAGTCTATGATGTGAAATCAATTTTAAATATAAGTGAAGTTTACATTAGCTTGTATTAAAGTGATATAAGTAATGAAGTTAAATGAAGAACTGATGACTTTTAAAGTATATTTCAAGGTTATGATTTAGCTAGTTACAAAACAATTCTTCTATTACACACCAACTTAAATCTATCAACAATCACATTAAAATTGATTGGCATGTCATTATGAATACTCATCATGACCAAGGATGACAACCGCTCCTGTCCCATGGTACTCCTCAGTGCAGTTTTTATATTTGTTAATGTGCTATTAGCGCGCTCATTCTTGCAAGATGTCACAGGTAGAGTGCATGCTATTCTTAACAACACATATATGTTCGGGAAAAATTCCTTATCACACATGGCTAAGGCTAACTTTAAAGTGGATGGACGATTTTCAGAGCTTTGCTGTTCATATTTCCTTCTCCATCGAAAAATCTTTGTACCTACAAGTGCAGGTTGAGGTAGATCACCTCTATATCTATCAACTAGTCTATCAAAATTTAATGAAGTTGCTGATTGTTCACATAATAGTGAAGGAACTAAGGTAAGAAGCTCAGATACAAATATTTGATGCTCTCCAAATCGTTCCTGCATTTGTTGGATCAGATGATCTAGCAAAGGCAGTGCAGTCTTCTTCTATAATATGTTTCAGCAGAATCATACTCCACATTTTCTCGGCCTTGCTGACGACCAACAGTTCTAGGAACTTCTGGCGAAACACCAATGTCATTAGCCAAAGCTTCTACTTGTTCATACCAGTCATGAAGGAGCTGATCATTTGAGCGCATGGCTTTCAAGTCAGATATAACATGCTGAACTTTCATATAAGAATATGCAAGATCATTGGTTTTGTATTAGTTTTATACTAATTGGTTTAATTACTGACATGCAATGCATAGTAACTATGAAAGCATAAAATAAAACCAAAGCTATTATAGATTTTCAGCAATCCGGTTGCAGTCACTATAGTGCTAGCATCCCAGTCCATACTACCATATGTAGTATCACGAGTGGTTATAGCTTCCATTACAGCATGAAGATATTTAAACAAGTCAAAAAAACTCTCATATGTTTCATGACGGTATATCCAGCGAGTTCTACACAAATCTTTTACTCTAACTTCGTACATTTATCAATTACACGTTCAAGAAACATTTGCCTTTTTGCACTATTTTTAAAGAAATTAGATTCTGTGATAGCACCGTTCATATTTCAAATAGGTTGTAAACTACAAGCCTGTACAATGCACAAGTTCAAAACATGTAAACTACAGTGTACGTAGGTAGCCTTACTGTTTTCTGCTAATAGCAAGCCTTGCACACCACGTTGAGCTGCCATATTAGAGGCTCCATCATACCCTTGTCCTCTACAATCTTGAAAATCCAAACCATACTTCAATAAAGTTTTTTTGATCTTAGCAGCCAAAGTCACCAGTTACTCTCTCAGTAGTTACAAAGTCTAAAAACTCTTCTCTTATGCAATCTTTACTATCTACAAATCTTAAAACGATGGAAACTTGCTCTTTATTAGATATGTCACGTACTTCATCACATAATACAGAATAAAACTTGTCTTCTTTTATTTCACTAATTATATTATCTCTAAAATAATATCCTAATATTATTTCAATTAGCTGATTTTGAATAGTTTTACTGGTGTAAATGGCATTCCGTCCAGATTCTTTGAAATGCTTTTTAAGAACAGTGTCTCCTGATCGTATAGCATACTGAAGTAAGGCCAAAAAGGTGCCTTTGTTACTGCTTGAATCAGCTGTGCTATCGTCTCTACGCCCACGAAGTGCTATACTTTGTGTACCATACAAATGAATGGCATCTGCAATATGTTTAATTATAGAATGATTTTTAGTTATTTCTTTTAATCTACTATTTACAAGCAGATTATCAACAGCTAATTGTGGTCTGAACTGTGAATTTTTTAATGCTTCTGCCTGGGTGACTGCCAGCTGGTGATAATTGGTAGAAATATGCTTGGAAAATTTACTTGTTTTTGCTGTCCAATAATTAAATTTCTTGCATACCAACTGACCTAAATTATCCTTATTGGCAAAAAGCACACAAGGTAGACAAAATTTACCATCTTCTGCTTTGCTGTATACAAACCAAGGATTCTTCTCTAAATATGACACAATTGACAAGACCTCTGACACCCATCTAAGTATCTACTAGGAAACTTAAAATCGCTATTAGGCTTAAAGTGTTTAGTTAAGACAGAGTACTTTAATGTTGAGGAAAAACACCTTATAGAGGTTTGAGGGGTTGACTGTAGAAGCAACCCAATATCGTCACATAGTTGCTCACTCATGCTACTACATAACGAAGTACTAGAAACCGCAGGCGCTAGCGCAAGAGTACCTGGGACAGGAGCAGTTTGAGGAGAAAGAACACCACAAAAAGAGGTAGGAGAAGCAGGAGGGGGTGAAATTGGTGTATCGGCAGGGGCATGAAGACTCAAGCATGGAGAAGTAGGTGCAGAATCAGGGAGATCAATGAATTCTCCTTCTTCTATTCTAGGTCTCTTTGTAGATAAAGCATTATCAGGAGAAGAGTCTGCAGAAATTCCAGCTCCAGAACTCTTCCTAAAATAAATTGGCATGACTACTTAATACATTGCAACGAGGCTATCTAATTTAAGCACCTAATAATGGTTAGTTGCAATCTTATTATTGCTAGCTAGCTATTATCATTATTATTATTGTTATTTATTGGTTTACAACCAGTTAATGATTAACAAATAACACAGAGAACTATATAACTGACACTAACTTGTGAAAGAAGGAGGTCAACTTTCTCTGAGACATGGCCAACAGATACAGCCCCTGATACTTCCACTAACCAAACCACACAAACACTCTCTGACAACCGAAGACACTTCAATGAAGCCTTACTAATGCACGATCAGCTGGTTGTTGTGTGAGTTTTATTAGAAAACACAGCTAAATACTGGGCATGTTCAGCTATAGACTATAGACGGACCGCCCCAATTTTGGTTTAATTGATCGCGGAGAAGTCGCGATATTGTTTCTCTGTGGAGTTCCATTGTGCCAGTTTGGGAGTTCAGTAGTGGTTGTAAATTAGGTAAGTATTGAGCTGAAAAAGGGGGTTTCGTCCGAAACCTAACGATACCCCCTGGATCCGCCACTGCATTTGCGATAGCTTGTGTTGGCATTTTACCACAAGTAAGTGCTGCATGGCAAGTTTTACATACCCATTCTTGGCCACCGTGACTCGAATACTTAAATTCTGGATCAAACACTTTGGACAGTAATTCAGGACTAGCTTTCACATACTTACACACACTAAGATTTACAACTGACTGTTTATACACAAGCCTATGGCAGGATTTGCATACACAATCTGGACCTTGTTTAGTCTTAACTATAAATGACTGTATAACACTTTGCAAAGGAGTTTGTTGATTTCTTTTATGAGTCTGGCATTCTAAATTAGCTTGTTTACGTTTTTGGAATTGATGAAGAGTTTCATTAGCTCTTTTGCGGGCATGACATTCAACATTGGCACGCTTACGACTCTCTGATTCTTCAACTGTTTCATTAGCTCTTTTGCGGGCATGACATTCAACATTGGCACGCTTACGACTCTCTGATTCTTCAACTGTTTCATTGGTTCTTTTACGGGCATGACATTCAACATTGGCACGCTTACGACTCTCTGATTCTTCAACTGTTTCATTAGCTCTTTTACGGGCATGACATTCAACATTGGCACGCTTACGACTCTCTGATTTTTCAACTGTTTCATTGGTTCTTTTGCGGGCATGACATTCAACATTGGCACGCTTACGACTCTCTGATTCTTCAACTGTTTCATTAGTTCTTTTACGGGCATGACATTCAACATTGGCACGCTTACGACCCTCTGATTCTTCAACTGTTTCATTAGCTCTTTTACGGGCATGACATTCAACATTGGCACGCTTACGACTCTCTGATTCTTCAACTGTTTCATTAGCTCTTTTACGGGCATGACATTGAACATTGGCACGCTTACGACTCTCTGATTTTTCAACTGTTTCATTGGTTCTTTTGCGGGCTTGACACTCAGCCATACTGTTCCTACGACGTTCAATGGATTTCATGGCATTCTCAGACTTTAAAATTAACTTAGGCTTGGTAGAAAAAGAATGACCACAAGGGCACTTGGACTTTCTGACATGCACACTACCCATACAACTCGGGCAAACTTTTTGAAAAGCAGGCATAGTTTTAATTAAACTTACAGTAGATGAATGAAATAGGGCTTCTTTCAACAACGGAAAGGACTTTCAACAACGGAAAGGACTTTCTCCAGCAACGGAAAGGACTTTCTTTACACTGGAAAAGGGTTTCCTTCAATGAAAACGATCAGGACACACAGGTAGGCTCTCAACGAACCGCGAGTTAAAAGCTGAAGTGATTAAACGTGATCCCGCGTGCCCTTAAGGGGCGGTTCCCATTATCGTAACGTACGATTGTAGGACTGAAATTCTACTCGCTTTTTCTTGAAAACTAACAATTTTGGCACATTAAAGGGACTTACTCTGTGAAGTGCTATAGTTTGATGTCGCTTTCAAAGCCTGGGTAGCCGTACTCTTCGAGATCCCCTGTTGACTGAATGAATGAATGAATGAATGAATGAACTAGAGCACTGAAGTGCAAACCATCAGCACTAGTTAGCTAGTATGATAAAGAAATAATAACAAAGGAAAAGTGTAAAAACAAAAAAAAGAAAGAAAAGTGGCATGAAGAGAGGCAGGAAAGAGAAAAAGACAATGAAGAGGGACAAAAGAAAGAGGAATGAATGAAAAAGGTAGGAAGAAAAGAAAAAGGAAGAAGAAAGAAAGAAAAACAGTACAGGAAAGAAAGAGGAAATGGAAGGAAAAGGTAGAAAAGAAATAAAAACAGTAGGAAGAGGAAAATAAGGCAAGAAGACAAAAGGAAAAAAAAACAGGATGAAAAAAAAAAATGAAAAAAAAAGTGTCTACCAGGGTTCAAACCAGAGACTTTCAGGTTAGGTGTTTGCTCGCTCAACAACTACGCAATGCAACATCTCACGCTAGCTATTTAAATGTGATTTGCACCTGCAAGCTGGCTCACGTGACAAGCAAGTTTTTTAAGGGGCGGTACCCATTACCGTAACGTACGATTGTAGGACTGAAATTCTACTCGCTTTTTCTTGAAAACTAAGTCAAAACTAACAATTCTGGCACATTAAAGGGACTTACTCTGTGAAGTGCTATAGTTTGACGTCGCTTTCAAAGCCTGGGTAGCCGTATTCTTCGAGATCCGCTGTTGACTGAATGAATGACAGGTTGACTACTATATACCCTCAGGCGCATGCGCACTGAGGGTTAATGAAAGGAAAAGGTAGGAAAGCAATAAAAACTGCAGGAAGCGAAAATTAAAGCAAGAAGAAAAAAAAAAAAAAAAAAAAAAAGAGGATGAAAAAAAAATTAGCATCTACTCGGGCTTGAACCAGAGACCTCTAGGTTAGCTATTCGCTCACTCATCAACTATGCCATGGATCACCTCACGCTGAATCCATGTAATTGTTAGCTATTTAAAAGTGATTTGCAACCTGAAAGCTGGCTCACGTGACAAGCAAGTTTTTTAAGGGGCGGTTCCCATTACCGAAACGTACGATTGTAGGCTACTCGCTTTTTCTTGAAAACTAAGTCAAAACTAACAATTCTGGCACATTAAAGGGACTTACTCTGTGAAGTGCTATAGTTTGATGTCGCTTTCAAAGCCTGGGTAGCCGTACTCTTCGAGATCCGCTGTTGACTGAATGAATGAATGAATGAATGAATGAATGAACTAGAGCACTGAAGTGCAAACCCTCAGTGCTAGTTAGCTAGTATGATAAAGAAAAGGAAAAGTGTAGAAACAAAAAAAAAAGAAAGAGAAGTGTCAGGAAGAGAGGCAGGAAAGAGAAAAAGACAAAAGAAAGAGGAAATGAAAGGAAAAGGTTGGAAAGCAATAAAAACAGTAGGAAGAAGAAAATAAGGCAAGAAGGAAAAAAAAAAAAAAAACAGGATGAAAAAAAAAAAATGAGCACCTACTTGGGTTCGAACCGCAGACTTCTACGTTAGCTATTAGCTCACTCAATAACTATTCCACGGAACACCTCACGCTAAATCCATGTAATTGTTAGCTATTTAAAAGTGATTTGCAACCTGAAAGCTGGCTCACGTGACAAGCAGGTTTTTTAAGGGGCGGTTCCCATTACCGTAACGTACGGTTGTAGGCTACTCGCTTTTTCTTGAAAACTAAGTCAAAACTAAAAATTCTGGCACATTAAAGGGACTTACTCTGTGAAGTGCTATAGTCTGATGTCGCTTTCAGAGCCTGGGTAGCCGTATTCTTCGAGATCCGTTGTTGACTGAATGAATGAACTAGAGCACTGAAGTGCAAACCCTCAGCGCTAGTTAGGTAGTATGATAAAGAAGAGGAATGAATGAAAATAGGTAGGAAGAAAAGAAAAAGGAAGAAGAAAGAAAGAAAAACAGTAAAGGAAAGAAAGAGGAAATGAAAGGAAAAGGTAGAAAAGAAATAAAAACAGTAGGAAGAGGAAAATAAGGCAAGAAGACAAAAGGAAAAAGAAAAAAAAACAGGATGAAAAAAAAGATGAAAAAAAAAAAATATCGTCGACGATGATTCGAACCAGAGACTATTAGGTTAGGTACTTGCTCACTCAACGACTACGCAACGCAACGCCTCACGCTGAATGCATGTAATTGTTAGCTATTTAAAAGTGATTTGCAACCTGCAAGCTGGCTCACGTGACAAGCACGTTTTTTAAGGGGCGGTTCCCGCTGTAAGCCTACGATCGCACGGCTCTAGAAAGACTCGCTTTTTTCTGGAAAATGAAGTCCAAAATCAAAATTCTGAAATATTAAAGGAACTTACTTCGTGAAATACTGCTGTTTGATGCCACTTTCAGAGCCTGGCTGGTTCTTACCTTCCAGAATAGTCAGGTGGCTTAGGGTCATTATGCAAGTTTACCAGTTTCCATTGGACAAAAGCATAACATTTTGTATGGTTGTTCCTTAGGGCCTACTAAAGAATTTTAGCCTAGGAGCCCTCATGAAACGCGTTCATAAAGCAAGATGGCTGCCAATCAAAAATAATATCGGACAACTGTTTGGAGTTTGGTGAATCAAAGTAATAACAAGTGTGAAAAATTGTCACTTATAGGGAAAACACTCACAATTAAAGTGTGATGTAGTAAAAACTAAGCCATTACATAGCCATCCTTTGGTGTCGGGCTATCCATGCAACTGTGCTATGTGGAGTATTACATGGAGTTAGATTGGAAACGATGTGTCATTTGTCGGCAGGATTAATGACACATGATGATGACCAATGTACAAGTAGTTGCAAAAATGTGGAGAAGGATTTTTAGGCAACATAGCTGAGCTGACGGACCTGATGCCCTTCCTGCATGTGTTTCTTTTAGTGGCAGTACAAGTGCATTAGATTTTGTTGTCAAGTGCATCTTGGCACAAATCTCATCATTTAAAGTTTAATAGTTCCAAACAGAACAAGCAAGGAAACATAAATACAAGAGTGTAGATGACTACAACGAAGAGAGACCACCCAGCAAGAGTAGTAAATATAATAAGCCTCAAGCCTCATATATCATATTCCTTTAATTTTCAATGGTACTAATTTGAAAGACCAAGGGCGATGTGAAACTCAGGCATGACTAACTGTAGGTCAAGTCATTTTAGCACATAAGAAAGCTTCTGAATCTTGTACCATGAAACAAGGCATTCCTCTGATCTTGAGCCACCTCTTCCCATTTACATTGGTCTAAACGTTCACCACATGGCTTGGAGCAAGAAACACATTGAACAACTTATCACATGTGAATTTGTATTTCATATGACAAAGTTTACAAATTGAAAGTATGATAGCTGCAGCAGTATCTGAACAATAAAAAGAAGGAGTTGTGGCCCCGGCCTGTCTTACGGATAGATTATTCACTGTTGGTGCTCTGGATAATTTTGACCATAACCCCAACTCAACAACTGCAGTAAAGTCATTTTATGGAACTGGAATCAGCCTTTTTCAGTTTCTTATACTGGTGAAATTAGACCTCAGTTATAAATATCACTTTCTGGAAGCAAGCAGCATTAGCTATGTACCTTGCAGCTCCAATCACTTTCAAAAGATAGAAAGATTAACAGTATGTGCTATAGGATGAGATCAGTTTGAGTTCAGTGATGGGGCCAGAGAGGAATTGTTTAGCTGTAAAAGCCTAAACATTAACATAGTAAGTAAATACCAGGCTGGAATATGGACTTCTTGCAGTCAACCCCACCAAGTAATTTCAAATCCAAGTGAATTTGGTCAAAAATTGCTGCTGCACGGTGTTGAGAACTGGTCTGGCTTAGCATACCAGAAGTTTTTTTAAGTGTGCCTGCAAAGGAGATTACAGTAGATATAATTGTGCCAAAGTTAATGTATGCTGCTCACCACTGTGTAGTTGCTAATGCAGCCATAAATATTCAATTATTATCAATCTATGATTTAAACTTGAAATTTAACATGTTAACTAGCTATACAATAATTCTTGCATAATAATATTGCTTCTAAAAACAGAATATTTAAAGCATAAATAACAGTAAATGCTCTGGCGACCATTTTAAATTAGTGGGCTTAATTAAAATTTTGGGTGGGGCTCCTAGGCTAATAATATTTATGAAGTTGAAAGAAAATTTCATGCAAAATTTGATCCTTTTGTCCGCCAAAAAACGGTAATTTCACTAAGCCACCAGACTAGAAGTGGCCTGTTGACAGACAGAGTGACAGAATGAACTAGAGCACTGAAGTGCAAACCCTCAGCGCTAGTTAGCTAGTATAAAGAAAAGGAAAAGTGTAGAAACAAAAAAAAGAAAGAGAAGTGGCATGAAGAGAGGCAGGAAAGAGAAAAAGGCAATGAAGAGGGATAAAAGAAAGAGGAAACGAAAGGAAAAGGTAGGAAAGCAATAAAAACAGTAGGAAGAGGAAAATATAGCAAGAAGAAGAAAAAAAAAACAAGATGAAAAAAAAAAATGAAAAAAAAAAAGCATCTATTAGGGATCGATCCAGAGACTTCTAGGTTAGCTATTTCCTCACTCAAGAACTATGCCACGGAACACCTCATGGTCAATCCATGTAATTGTTAGCTATTTAAAAGTGATTTGCAACCTGCAAGCTGGCTCACGTGACAAGCAAGTTTTTAAGGGGCGGTTCCCATTACCGTTACGTACGATTGTAGGACTGAAATTCTACTCGCTTTTTCTTGAAAACTAAGTCAAAACTAAAAATTCTGGCACATTAAAGGGACTTACTCTGTGAAGTGCTATAGTCTGATGTCACTTTCAAAGCCTGGGTAGCCGTACTCTTCGAGATCCGTTGTTGACTGAATGAATGAATGACAGGTTGACTACTATATACCCTCAGGCGCATGCGCACTGAGGGTTAATGACAGGTTGACTACTATATACCCTCAGGCGCATGCGCACTGAGGGTTAATGACCGGTTGACTACTATATACCCTCAGGCGCATGCGCACTGAGGGTTAATAAATCAAGTATTTGTAGCTAACTCTATCTAGATTGGAAAACGTCATTTAAATTGTTGGAGAAACTTTCAGTTAGAGAAATAATGATTATTTAAAAGTGTTTCTACAGAAACCTATAAAGAAACCTATAAAGCTAGGTTCTATCTAGTAGGTAGGGGGGGGGGGGGACACTGGGGGGAAGTTATTCCCAAACTTCCCAGCTTCTTCACAAATTTTCCCAGCTTCCCCCCAAATACATATGCATGCAGTGTTTAGGTTGAACCCAAAATGACAGCATTACTCAAAATAATTTGATACTTATTAATATCTCTGATTTTAAGAAATACATAAATTTTCTTTATAATGTATATATATGTATAGGGTGGGACTATGGCTAAACTCCGCCCCCCCTCCTGCCCTAAACGAAAGAGAAAATGTAAATTGCTATAAATAAACTTCAAACGTTATTTTTATGATTGTTATTATAGTTATATATAGCTCTGTCTCAATCATATTGCATATCATGTGAGCTTATGTAGTAAAGGGTTTCATGTAATAGCATAATTTGAGAGTTTAGATAGCTACAAAAGATAATTTGAAGGCAACTTTCAAACAATGTAAAAAACTGAAATATGTAATACATATCAGCTAAGGTTATATCATACTTTCATTGTGCGTATAAGCGTGCATGTGCATATCTTTCTGGCATAATTATGATTGAATTAAGCTACTATTTTATTGTTAACTTGCTGTGATTCCTGCTAGGCCCTGGCAGATTATGCTAGCATAATTTTGAGCAAAATAGGCACCTGTGAGCAACAGGAATTATGCCAGCAAAATAGGCAAAATTTTCCAATCAAATGAGCAAAATGGGCACCATTTCTCAACTTACCTGAAAAATACCTAGCTATATAAATGTAGTAAGAGTCTTTGCAAAGACTGCACTTTAACAAAAGGCCATATCTGTGCCATAGCCTATATAGTCACTACAGGGCAGTAGTAGCTAGCTATTAATGCATGTGACCTCCAAGGTCAAAGTTTAGTGTGCGTTAATTAGAAACCCACCTGCCACGTGACAAGAAGTAATATTATACTAGAGCTAGCTAGCTACTTAGTAGATCTAGTTGGATGGCTGAAGCCTCTGGCACTAGTTCAGGGGCCTCTGGACCATCAGAGAGTCAAGAAATTGAACTATCTAGCGATTCTGAAAGTGCCATTGTAAGTGGAGCCTGCACGCCAGTGGAGTCGAGCTCAACATCTGCGGACTCGGGAAGAGTGATCACCTCACTTCTGGATCGGCTCAAATCGCCTGAGCCCTCTCACTTGGCCCGAAAAAGGACGATTACAGGCAATATGCCTCCTGTAGGAAAGAAAAGAGGAAAAGGCGCTACAGCTGGTGACCCGAAGTCAGTGTCACCAGCTGAAAGAGTAAAAGCATACCCCAATGAACCCTTGACAGTGAGCAATAAAAAACTGTTTTGTTCTGGCTGCCGAGAACAACTATCCCTGAAAAAGAGCTCGATAGAGCTTCATCTGAAGTCGCTGAAACACGTAAAAGGAAAAGAGCGATTGGCGTCGAAACAAAGGAGGCAGTTGGATATTGCGGAGTCACTTAAAAGATATGATGATGAAGTCCATCCATCGGGAGAAATGTTACCTGTGTCTACCCGTGTTTACAGAGTAAACGTAGTGACTGCTCTACTAAAAGCCGGCGTGTCTCTCAACAAACTGGACAGTTTTCGAGAAATATTTGAGGAAAACGCATTTGCTCTTTCTGATTCATCGCACCTTCGTCGTCTCATACCATTTATCTTGCAGGATGAAATGAGTAAGTTGAAAAAAGATATTCGTGGGAAGAATGTGGCAATCATTTATGATGGAACGACTCATGTGTGTGAGGCCTTCGTGATTGTTTTGTGTTATCTTGACGATGATTGGGTCATAAAACAGCGTGTTTGTCGATTGATGCTTCTAGCAAAGTCTATCACCGGTGAGGAACTTGCTCGGCAGCTCATAACTGTTGTAGCTACTGAACTGTCAATTGCACCTAATATGGTTTTAGCAGCAATGCGTGATCGTGCGTCCGTGAATGATGTGGCAATGAGGACCATATCCATCGTCTATAACCAGATATTAGACGTAGGATGTTTTTCCCATACTTTAGACCATGTTGGGGAAAGAATGAGAACACCCATCTTGGACGACTTCACAAAAGCATGGATTAGCTTGTTTGCCCATAGTCCAAAGTCCAGGCTTGCATGGAGGACCCAGACTAGTCTTCGTACACCTACCTATTCTGCCACTAGATGGTGGAGTAAGTTCGAAGTCATCTACCAACTGCATAAAACCTTTGGAGATGTGTCGTCTTTTCTGCATAGGGATGATTTACCTCCAGCTACCACTGCAAAACTACTGAGAATTGTTGAAGATGAATGTATGTGCAGGAAGCTGAAAATGGAGATTGCTATAACGGTAGATGCAATGGAAGCATTCGTCAAGGCAACGTACAAGTTGGAAGGTGATGGGCCAATAGCACTAGTTGCATATCAACAAATAAGTCTTCTCTATTCACATGTGTCATTGGAGCACTTTCCCAATGTAAACGCAGTTGCAAGATCACTAGCCAATGGAAATTCTACACATGAGAGGCAATTGATAGACTATGCTAAAGCTGCTTGTGTTCCTGCCTATGCTTACTTCAAGGAGAAATTCGACAACGATCTCAGGCCCATTGTTCTAGCCTTCAAATCGGCACGTTACCTTTCTCCCTCAAAAGTGAATGAACTTAAGCCAACTGCTAATGATATGGATTCCTTTGCTGCCTTTCCATTCCTGAACACAGAAGCAATTAATGGCTTGAAGTCCGAGTTACCTGAGTATGTTGCGGCAGCTGAGGATGTTTCAGATGAAGTTGATGTCCTTATGTGGTGGAAATCGCACGAGGGAACACTGCCAAAATGGAGTAGCACGTGCAAGAAATTGTTGTTAGTGCAGCCTTCGTCCGCGGCTGCTGAGCGTGTTTTTTCGTTGCTGAACAATTCCTTCTCCTCTCAACAGGAGTCTGCTCTAGAAGACTATATTCAACTGTCAGTTATGCTGCAGTACAATTATCGAAAAACCTAACATTTTTTTTGTCATCTTTGTAAATTATTGTAATAATTTGTGTGTTGTTATGCAAGAGAATTTTTAATTATTTGCTATGTAGGCACGACAAAAAATGGGTTAAATTGAAAAGCAAAATAGGTAGAATAAAAAGCAAAATAGGTGGAAAATTGGAGAATAAAGGAAAAGCAAAATAGGCAAAAATTTGAGCATAATCTGCCAGGGGCTAATTCCTGCTCAATGATTGTCAAAAGAAGAATGCCAAAAGCTTCCATAACCCTAACAGCTTTAGTTTATTCACTTATTGGGTATGCATCTAATAGACACTGCATGGTGCCTTTCTATATTATTAGGCTAGTATTAGTGATAGTTCAAATGAGAAATCCATAGCATCTCTTAAAATTGTACTTAGATTTGCTATATATATGTGACAAGATTTGCAAAAAGGGACCTTATCGCGCAAAATTTTTTTTTCGAGTTATTGGTACCACATTATAGCTCTATTTTAGAGCAACAAAATGAGCTATAAATTATACTTTAGCGTCGTCTAACGGCCAAACTATAAGCGTTTACTTTAGCGTACGCGGTACATTCAGCAAAACATTTTTTTTAGTAAATCGCGTCGCAGTTCCGGGCACGGTCGGCCGCCATTGCGTAGGGTGTTTTCTAGCGGTTAATTCTCGATGTTCCCGATAGAATTAAGCCTCCAAACTTCGCCCAAAGGTAAAAATAGTGTCATATATATAATTTATTTATAAGAATATAAAAAGTAAAAAATCGACCCTGGCGTCGTTTTTTGGCTATAACTCAAAATCACTTTATGCGCGATAAGGTCCCTTTTCGCAAATTCGGTCACATATGGTGCATGTGTTAGATTGTAGCTACTGCTACTAGGCTACCCCAAGTGTGATCCCTTCAAGTGATAGAAGTTAAGTTTAAACCATAATATTTCGGCTTGTTGGGCCTTCTAGTGGTGAATGAATAAAACTCAGAAGAGATGATTGATATATTATACCCAGAACTTGTTGTGTGTGTGTGATGGCTAATATTAATTGGTGTTGACCTGTGAACAGAACTTGTTTGTGATGTATGATGATTAATATTAATTGGTGTTGATTGGCCTGTGTATAGCTCAGTCTGACACCAAGTCAGCTCTGCTGGAATTACAATGCTCACCCCTATATGTCAGAGAAAGATAAAGAAAAATAATTATAAATAAGAGAATTAAAGATAAGATGGGGGGGGAATGGAGTCAGAGAAGGCTAAATGAACAGGATACACACATGATGGCAGGTTTTCCGAGCGCCTTCTTCCTCGTCCTCTTGAGCATGGCCAATAATAACCAGAAAAGCAATTGTATGGATATTCTGAAGAATAAGCTACACTCAGACACTACTTTGTTGTAGTCATATTTACACGATAGTCTTTAACATTCATTGATGGCACATCATTGTTTTGTTTTAATGTCGGTGTGTTGAACATGCTGCATTTTATTTTGGAATGTTGTTTCTTTGATTATATCCAAGAATGTTTGCCACAGTTTGGTACTGTTGTTTACTAGTGTGTTCATTTAGCTATTAATTTTCAGGGAATGGGTTTGGTGAAACGCAACAGAGCAACATGTACAGAGTCTTGAGGGAAACTGCACTAGAATATAGGAGTATTTGCAGAGTCAGCAGAACAGGTGCCCCTATTGCATATGATCAGACCCATTCTATGCAAAGTGGTTGGTAAAGGGTCTGCCTATGCCAAGCAAAGTCATGGCCAGAAGAATCCCCTGGCCAAGCCCCTACCAATCACATTGGAGCTTATCTAATGGAGTTAAATTATTTTTACTGCACATAGGAAGTGGGACACTTCTTCTAGCTTTGCTGTTGCTTCTGGCTTGACTGTGTTACCTGCCATCCTATCCCCTATCCCCCATACACACTCCTTTGTGATTGGGGCCCTCCATCCTCATTCTGCCTCATTATATAAATCTTGGCTTTGTAACTACTCCTTACCCACTCTCCCCACTTCATTTATCAGGTTTCTGGGTCCCAGGGTCTGGGGCTTCAGGTAGCTCTATGCCTACATGGTGTTGCTAACCTTTACCTTGTCCCTCACCTTGTTTGTATGCTTAGCTGAGTCAGGGTAGGCGCTTATTACGTGTCTCATCAGTATGACTAATGCTTGGTCAACATTGCTGCTTAGGCTGCTACTGCTGTTCTTTGGTTAGCATGATACTGCTCTTAGGCATTACTCAAGCGCCCGCTTCCCTTCCTCAACTGCACCGACTTTCCCTGGCCCCAGCCTCGCTGCCACCTGATCTATTTACCAGGTCAATTATGCCGGATAACCGCCATTTAAACCTCGTTCATTTAACGGGTGTGCCCGTAATTATGTGTTTGTAGGGGTCAGAGGTCATAAGGGTGATAAAGGGCGTGGGCGGGTGTTTGTCTGGGGTGTTTATTTTGGGTGGTGCTTGTGTGTGTGGCAAAGTTGCGGTGCTAGGTAAACCTTAATTGTATGTACAGATCTAGTTATTGCGGTTATGACGTCCAGCGCAATAGAAAGAAGTGACTTATCTGCCGAACGAGATTTTTGTAGTGAGGAAGAGGAATGCTACGAACCCGTCCTTTTAATGGAAGACAATGTCTGCTACCGGTCCAAAATCGGGGCTAACCGTTTACAATACTCTCGAGGAAATGAAGTACGTTAAAATTTAATAAGTATGGCAAGTTACGATTAACTCTTTGGCATGTTTAGGGATTGTTACAATTGCTTTAATAATTACTGAACTTACTTGATGATGTTGCACCAAGTCTTATCTGAACAGCTAATTCCTTTTAAGAAGTAATATTTTATAAGGCAAGCTAAAATTACTACCAATGGAACAGTATATGGAAAAGTAAATTTCTATTGATTAAAGCAAAACTGATCCATAAAAAAATGGAAGTCACAAGTAATAACTTTTAACTGTTCTATTCTCAATTATCATAGTTAATGCAACCCATCTAAATTACATTGAAAATACGAGCATGGCACATCCCTCTAGAATAGTTGCTATTATAGCTAGCTATAATTGTGATTAATTCTACTGAATATAATTACATGCATGCATTTCTGGTAGGATAATATTAAATTCTAATTTCACTTATTATATTTTGACCCACTTCACCATCAGGCCAGCAGCACACCAGTAGAAACGAGACCACCACGCCCCTCTCCTGTTCCTCTTATACTGGCTGTGGTTGTGGCTGTGGTAATGGGTCTTCAGTGCTTCATCCCAGCAATAATTTGTGTAGTACCAGGATTAGCTCTGGCTATAGAGGTATGTTTTCATGGTGGGAAATTTTTATTCATTTAGCCACATTCCCAAGGTTATTTAGAAAACATTTTCAATAGATGGTTATACATTCTGTAGCTACAAACTTTATTTTTTTTATTTTTATTTTTTACTAATTTCAGACAGCAAACGTAACAGCAAGGCTAGCTCAGTAATTATTGGGTAAACTAGTAAGTAGAACATTGCTAATATGAATTTTATGTTGAACCCTCTCCATAAATTGCTTGATCCAAGTTAATACGGCATAACAGCAAGGAAATAAATTACACTATAAAAATGAAAGGGTTACAGTAACATAGTTGCAAGAGTGTAAAGATTTAAAGTTCAAGTGTGATAGTGAAACTAACACAGGGTCTCATGAGTATTCATGTAAAGATGGCCCATTAGTTCTATGTAAACCATAGCTTTCTTTATTGTTCCACAAGTTACTTAGGAACATGCGAGACCGTGATTGCTTTATCAGGCCTATTCTATTAAAACTAAAACTCAAAAATAGCAATACCCCAAGGGTGGTTAGTATGCACAGTTCATAATCCTAAAGGCAAAAAATAGTGCACACTTACCAAGTTAGTACACCTAGTAACAATATAGCAATGGGATCTAATGTATTTAAAATCTGCTTCTTGAATAGATGAGACAATAGTAAATCAAGGGAAATAATTATTAAAGGATGTTAGAATAATAGCAAATTTTCTCGATCTAACAGCCAGTATTATGTTAGTTAAGACTTAACCCAACATTTCGACTTTTTGCCCAAGTCCTATTCAGGGGTCAACTGAGGTCGAGCTTCTGTAGTGATATTATAGTAAACAAAATGTAAATAACAAATAAACAGTAAGATAACTGGAGGGTACGCGTACTGTTTATTATAATGAACAGTAAGCATACCCTCCAGTAATCTTGTTGTTTCCATTGTGTTTATTATATCACCATGGAGGGTCCTGATCTTAGTTGACCCCTGAAGAGGACTTCGACAAGAAGTTGAAACATTGGGATAAGTTTTAATTAGCATAATATTGGCGGATAGAATGAGAAAATTTGCCATTGTTATAATTATTTTAGCCAATAATGAATTAATTATTCACTTCTACTTCTTTGTTTAGTTATATCAGTTTCCCTTTGCTCTTGTCCTCCTCCTCTACTCTCCTCCTCCTCTACTCTCTTCAATTATTTCTTCTTGAGTCATGGAGTTTCATGTCTCTCTCACCTTTCATCATTGATTGTAGACTTAAAACATTGTTGCTGTTGAAAGTTGGCGTTGTTGAATAACTGCCTTTAGTGTTATGATAAGCGTGCATGTTGAATCTCCACATTGTGCAATCTGAACATCTCTAAGTGTGTTATGCAGCACAGATATAGCTACTTTGTGCAGTGTTGTACAGTATTGTGGCAACATGACTTAGAATGCTTATTGCAGTTACTATAACACTTCAGTGTATTGTGTACTATTTTCCATTATATCCACAAGAACTACACATCTTGGTAGTGTGTGGCATCAAAGTTGGCGCTTTTTTTGTCTTCATAACAATGTAATATTTTTGTTCAATCTAGGGCTATAGCACTGGCAAGTCCAGTACTGGCACATATTCAACGAAAGTAATAACTACAACTTCAGTGTTTTGCAGTATTACTGCCATCATTTTTTATTTGTATACAGTCATAAGCTGCATCATTATTATTACAATATATGTTTCAAGATGAGTGATGAACAAATAATTAAAAATCTTTTCTCTTTTACTTATTCAGTTACTGTTTCTTTCTCTTGTGATATGCATTATAACATTTCTAATTCATAATTATGAAGCACTAGACTCTATTGAACTTTCCTCAGTGACTTTAGACCTTTCAATACCGATTTTGAATTGTCAAAGTCATAGAATGATGCAGACTCAATTGTATGTATTGCGTAACAAATAGCTAAATACTTGAAAAAGTTAGTTTTTAAATACATTGTTACCACAACTCATCTTCAGTAGTCGTAAACAATAATTAATTTTAATCCTTTATCTACTGTAAATGGGGATAAATAGTTTACAAACACATATAATGATAACAAAAAATAAAAAATAAATGTGCTCCCACAAAATCTCAGTTCTGTTTGACTGATATTTGTTTTATTAAGAACTAGCAAGCATGCCTTCACATAGTGGTGTTTGATGTACTAAATTAGGAATGCTGTATCGAAATACCGCTGGTTTAGTTACATTTTTCGTTGCTAACTGATGATGCTTTACCAATCTGGCTCTGTTTTATATATTAATATACACATAAATGTCATCGTTGTTATTGAAGACACCTTGCCAATCTTGTTCATTCACGAATACACATACTGTGTCCTTACTTTTTATTTTCTTAACCCTTTCAGGAATGCCCACACTATTGTCATTTTAACTGACACACATGTGTAATAATATACAGATTCAAACAATAATTACAGTATTTTACATTATTGTACAATTTTAATAACTCGGTTTTGCACTGATTGCATTTGCTTTTTTTTATGTATTTTGACATTGTTTGAAAGTGTCTTTATCATTAAGTCTGTTTTCTTTTCTATTTCCATTTTACAAGCAACTTCAGTGAATGAAATGAACTGCTAGATCGCCAGGTTTTGTTGTCATAGTAGCAATAAAATAGTTCTTCTAGTTTAGAGTATGATTTAAACTAGTTGTGTACTTCAGTTCTGTATAGTGAGGCAGCCAGAAATTATTTTACTAGTCACAAATTGTACAGAATTGTAGGGTTTATTTTTTATTATGAAATAATGAAAGATGGAATCAACTTACATTCATCTCATTTTTATAATAAAGCCATGATTTCTGTAATTGATCACAATATTTTCTTTATACACCGGTAACATTTTTAAGACATGTGTATTTGCTTAATGCAAGAGCCTGCTATGGTTATATTCAAATAACTTGACTATATTGACTTTATTCTTATGTAGCTTAACTAACTTTACAAATAATCTCAGACAAGAAGAATAATTTACTGGCTATTCTAACGGGTATCAATATAGCTTGAGCAATGAAAACAGTATGTAAATGCTGTCTTCATGAGAGAAGAAGCTAAACATGCAGGAAACACTAACCTGTTAGCATGACTCGACTTCCATGCACTCAGCTAAATTCCCAGCATAAAGCAAACTTGCTGCAAGCAAGAAATTAGTTAAAAACTAATTCAATACTTTAACAATAGATATAGTTTAGTATTTAGTACGCAAACAGATGTTCTGCCTGATGAGTCTTCATCAGTGATGTTGTTATATTCTTTTGAATATGACATCATCAGACTAGTTATAGTTGTTCCCACCGTCTGTTGGCCGGATGTACAGAAACAAGATATGTTGGAACTGTAAGTTGGAATGCCTTTCTGTAATGAGTGTTAAACATTTGAAATATATTCATCTCTTAGGTGTCTTTACAATATTAATATTAGGTACCTGATCATAGCTGTATTTCAGCAAGCTCATTTGCTAGTAGTTATAGCAACTGGCCAAACTCACTACTTTTTATGGTTTTTACAGCTACCTTCCTCTGGTGTAGCTACCCAACTGGGTTAGAACAGCTGCTGAAATATCAACTTTATACTGTGAGTTTACATTTCTAGTACAAACTACAGCAGTGAATATGTCTGGTTTAGAATATACCACTTATTACACTCATGTCAGAGTGATATGTAGGGGTGGATCTAGGATTTATTAAGGGGGGGGGGGGGCTCTTTTCAAGAAAGGGTGAAATATAGCTACTTATGGAAAATGTTGGCTATATTGTATTTCCCATAAGACTAAAATATTCATTCACACAATAATTAGCATTATGATGTGACTGTCCAGAACTGAAATGAATGAACTGCTAATATCAGTGAGGAAAAAAAATAATATTAAAACTAAGAACAAAACCATTTACAAAGGTATTTATGTCTAGAATAATAATGAAAAGGAGTGAATAGTAGGAGTTGGTAAATTATGCACATTTTTTTTTTATTGTGCTATATAAGCTACCAATGCTCATCATTATTACATTACTTGAAACCTGTTCACAGACAGAGTTTGAAGGTTACCTCAACTGCATTCACAACTATAAGAATCCCTATACACATGACTAATCTGAATCCTGATATGGCCATTGTTGATATGTGCATTGTTGATCTGCATCCTGTTGGGGAACAGTGCTGGATCTGAATGTATTTTAATTCTTTCAGAAAGCAATATTGGAATCTTCCAATAAAATTACAAACATAGAGGGTTTTAAGTAAACGCAAAGATTAATTAAAATAAGTCCCAAATCCAGTCTCTGGGAGACAACAATTAATCCAGTAATAAAAACAATTGTAATTTTTTCCCCAAAAACTAGCTATCTCATTATGCTCATAGTTACATTAATCATGCTAGCTTATGCTAGTATCTGTGAAATCACTTATTATGCTCGAAATTATGCCAGCATAATTTGCCAACCCTTAGTGAATAGGTACATTTAATCATGAAAAAAAAGAAAAAAAAAGAAAAAAAAAAAAGAAACTGATTCATGAGAAAAAATAAAAGAACAAAGACATTTTGATAATGATGAAAGCATTGTATAATCGTCGAATTCAACCATGAAGAAAAAAAATTGAATAATGCTGGACTAATTGCTCTGCTTTGGTATACTACGAACTTGGTCTGCCATATAGCTAGTCTTGCGGGCCAGACCCTTTACCCAATCGCTCCTCTCGGTAGGGTCTGGTTACTCTAATGCACCCATTTGGTATCTTTCCCCAGGATTCGGGGAATGTATATATGTGTACTACTTGCGTAAGTTTAATTGTGTGTGGGAGTCTATAAAATGTGCATACAAATATTTTTAGCTAGTCCCACCTCTGCACAAGTAAGTATAACTCTATAGGTTCAGCATCTCTTCCTTTGTGTCCTGGGACATCCTACATAATCCCAGGCAAGTGAGCTCTTCAAGCTTTTATAGACATCCCATCTGCATTGCCAGTTACTTCTGACTTGATAGTAAAATCTAGTCCCTGTAACTATAATGCCCACCTAAAAAATCATAAATATATTTATAAGCTTCACACTGCTTTGGTATCATGGTTTGTAGCTAGTGTGATAAAGTAAGAAATGCCACACCTCCTTCCAGGTGATCAGAAACTCTACCCTATGATTTGAGAATTATTGTCTTATTCCAGAAAAAATGCTATCATATGTTTTTAACAGGCTCTATCATGTAATAGTAACAATCCTATTTTCATCAAGGTTTTATATGAATGCTCGTATTTTACTATCCATAATTGTTCCTAACATCTTACTATTAGCCTCAATTAGCTACAGTAGTAATTCTTAAAGTCAGACATAAAACCCCAATATAAGGACACTATACCACAATAATAGATGGTAAAGTTTTGTCCTAGGGTCCATTTTAAATTTAATTATTCAAATTGAAAGTACCCGTTTTCAGAGATTTTAACCATGACTTATTTGGAGTAGATGCCTATGTGATAACTCAGCAATGCCAGCTCAGCAAAATGTATTTTGGGCACTGAAATGCTTGTAATGGAAAATATCCCAACCAATTGAATAGCCTCATTTTCTTGTTTCAACAAATCTTTTTGTCTAAGTGACGTTACTTAGAACCAATACTTTCCGTAAAAATCTTCAATTATTCCAGAATTATCGTAATATACTTTAAAGTACAATTAGCTATTGGTTTATTTGGCAAAACCAAGTGTTCATAATAGTGTTACATTTGAACTATTGACAACTTTAACAGCCAATAAGATACTATCAGTATTGATGATTAGTCATTAAACTTTACATTATACAGTTAATAATGGTTACAAAAAAAAGCAAAAAATTTTCAAAAACAAAACCAAAAAACAAATTTGGATTTAACTGTAGCTGCATAACTGTAGTTAAAGGAGAACAAGTATAATTTTGCTAAATATTACAAAACTCTTAAAGTTGCTGTTATGAATGTATAGATAATAAAATACATAATAGAGTACAGGTAGAATATTAGAGCTGTTATACTGCAGCATACTGACACTCCATTAATAGCTCTTGATGTGTGTTTGTTCATCTCAGAATTTTTCATGCTATATCCCTAAATATAATAATAATTACAACGATATGAAATAATAAGAACACAATTGAGGTAGTGGCTTACTTTAAGCATTAAATAATAGTGACAGGCCTTGAAAAAAGATACCACTTTGAGGGTAATACGATTTCTTTGTTAATTTCAACTAACTACATTAATAGAAATTATCTACCTGCTGATATTTACTAACTGTTGAAGCCCATTCACTTGCTGAATTACAGTAAGTTGAAAAATGGAATTATCAAGCATAAATTTGAGAAAACTAATTAACTATTTCCCGTTAGGATTAACTTGTTGAATTTTGTGTAAAAGGTGATTGAATTACTTATGATTAAATTTAGAATAAAAATTTGCCCCAGAGGTGAAACAAAGAATACTGATTATAATAAGAGGATAAAAATACAACATTGTGACTTAATCTCACACGTTTGCCCGTATTCCAATATTTGATTGGAATTGAGCAAATTTGTAGCTTTTTCCAGAGCAAATCACAATTATTTCAAACTCTAATAAACTTTAATACAATTCAGGTATTTAATTAGAAACTGAAATTTGTCTGGAATGTACCGGCTCTTTCATTAAAATGAAATTCATGTGGATAATTAATGCAACTAAATATATATATATTACATATATATATTACATATTTTGAACCATTCTGGAGAGCCTTACCTTTATAGCCAAGATGAATGCTGGAACTAGACAAATGAACATTGGTAAACAGCATTGTAGAGCCATGGTAACAGTCATGACAACTACCAATATAAGTGTCATAGAAGTGTTTCGCCCAGTAGGTATGGAGTCACCAGACTGAAAGTCATGTTCTCTGTTGTTGTTTATCTATTCATGCAGTGATATGTATGCAAAATACAGCTATATTTTAACATCGCAAACAGCATGGAGAAAAGAATTTAGTTAAGTACTGATATTATATAATTATGATTAATTTAGCCAAATACGATAGTGTTAGCTACAATAACTACAACTAGATACTTTTGGATGTTAAATTGATTACATATAAATATAATCAAACTAATTCACTTGAAATGATTTATTATTAATCTTTAGATAAGTTATAGTTATAAACCAAAATTGAGGTTTGTATGCGATTTATAAACTCCGAGACACGAGGGCGCAGCCCGAGTGGCGAGGATTTATAAATCGAAATACAAACCTAATGATTTTGGTTTATTTTATAACTATTTTATAGCCAGAACATAAACAACGAGCAAAGTATAGCGTTAGCTATCTTAGTAATTGTAATAAGTACCCAACTCTTCATTTATTCCATTTTGCTTTGGATCTGCCTTCTACCATAATTATGGTTGCTAAGAACTATATCAGACTTTTCCCCGCTAATACATTTTCTTACGGGCATACCAGACTGTATCAGATTTATAGTTCTTAACGACAAGCGCGGTCGCTCGGGTAACGGGCTATAATTGAATCATTTTTCTCTGCTCTTTTTGTTACCAATTCAGAAAAATCAACTCATCAATTTCAACTTCGCTATAAAAACTTAATTTCTTAAAATCCATGTAGCTAATCATCAATTATAAGTAACTAATGTTAAGTTGTCACAGAAACTTATATTCTTAATCTGTAGCTAGTTTGAAGTTTACATAAAACATTTTGATGCTTGTGAGCATTTTATTTCTAAAATACTTTCACTTGCTATAGTATTTTCGATAAAAATATATTTGCCCAAAAAACTTAGTTTAGTATATATCACTTAATGTTAGCATAACAATAATTCACTTTTAACAATTCTTTTTAATAACACCATTTCTACTACGAATTAAATGCTGAGATTTTAGATTTGTATATCAAATTTTATGTTCTTGATTCATAATACTGAACTCTATTAAAAAAATATTTAGCAAAAATGACTTTAGCTGTTTTAGGAATTTAATGAGTTATAAATTTGGTCAACTAAACATACCATAATCTTGAAGCACTGCTAGACTAAAATACATTCACAATTATTATTGGCTGGCTGAAGCTGCACTAGCTATGAAAGAATTAGCTACAACTGGTATATCTGGATAGCTAAAGCATAGACAGTATGGTAATGAGCTTCTGGACTAGTGTTTTTTCTTATGTAGTCAGTAGCAAATAGTGGATATGAAAGATACAATGCTTGACAATGCATTGCACACAATAATATCACTAATTTAACTTAACTAAGTCCTCAAAATTCTGACAAACTAAAGTGATAGACGAGAAGCTAACATAGGCTTTTATTAACTCACAGGAACATCTTCAAGCTGCATTGCTCCATAACAGTCATTCAATTCCATTTGAATAGCCCCTTCCTTATATCGGCAGGTTTCATAGCAAATATTTTTTTCCACCAATATCTCATTAGGAGTGGTTGACAGAATCTCATTAGTAACTTCTGAGTGCATAATAATGGAGCATATAGCTAGGTAATCTTTTACTAACTGTTGGCGTTAGCTACACTCGCACTGGACGGTTTTTACGGATCTGGTCGAGCTACGTTACAGTCTCGTAGCCACCCACACCGGAAGTAATAGAAACGCGTACAATTCCTTTCAAAAGGTCACCTCATTAAAATGATGCTTGCGCGTGGGCGTTCAATATTATATATATTATTATTATATATAATATATATATATATATTTTTTTTTAGTTTGCAAGGAAGCCATACACGTGTTTGTCTTAATACTGTGGTGGTGTGCTGCTCAGTCAAGCTAACAGCATAGTTTCCATATGAGGCAAGTATGGCAATGGCGTTTGCTATGTTTTTAAAAACAGCCCTACTCTACTCTGTCCAAAAAAGTCATCGTATGCTGTCTCAAGTCTGTCAAAAGTATTATAATTATCAAGTTAGTGTCAATCGTTTTAATCCACAAATTATGGCTCCTCTCCGGGCGAATTTTTTTTTTGGACGAGGTTTTGACTTAGAAAATTTCCTGACCGCCATACTTCACCTTTGAACTCTATCGGTTGACCGCGTATTTAGCAATGGGTAATAGATAGGTGGGACTGCTTGTGGGTGGAGCTGAAACTGCTGTTTTGATCCTCCACACGTGGCCGCAAGTGGCCGCAAGTTCCCCGAAAGGATGGATATGGCTTCTCTTCCCTGTTCCCCTGGTGGAGTAGTGATGGAAATTATGCCTACCCCTCACGTTTGAAAAACGTTCTTGTAAACAAAGAAGCTTTATGTAGAATCTTTGGTGATGGAGGTCGAAGGCAGTTGAACGATCAATGGCTGGATGATGTGGTAGGGCTTGTTAATTATCTTTTAGGTTGATACATTCATGTGCATCCTTCCCCTAAAAAAAGTTAGGAGACAACGTTCTTGCCATACTTCTCATTTTTGTTGCCATTCTTTTAACCACATCCATACTCTAGAAGCGAGTGGATAAAAAAAGCTAGGACATACAAACATTAGCAATGCTTTCTTTTGTTATGTTTTGCTGGATATAAAACTTAAGATTTGCTGTTTGAAAAGAGACAGCAGAAGTAGCTGGTCCCGAGGGTTCACTCCATTAGTGTTATTCCTGTTGCAGTCATAACTTTCTTAAAACGTTTTATTCCTACAACTCTCCTCCATTACAGTATCCTATTACCCAACCAGGCTAAGTAGCACACTCCTATAATATAGCTCACATGACCTATTGTCACCTCAATCCATTTTCTCATTTCTGTTGCCATTGAAAGTCAACCTAGAATGAGAGAACTATTGCTCAATCAGAAACAAAATATGATTTTTTTTGGTTGATATTAACTAATGTAAAATTCCCATTGATCTAACAAAATGATAGTGGTTTTATAGATCGTTGCGCATCATTGACGTTAAGCAGTTGAATGGCCTATCGCCTGTGGTAGGTTTAATTTTTCTGCTAATATTTTATTTGTCCCCTTAGGTTAGTATATATGTATTTAGGTATGTGTATAAGTCATGCATTTTCTTATCAAATTTTATATCTTTCTTGTTATAAACTACAGGGTGTGAATGCTATTTTGGCAGTGTTATTGGATGTAGCAGATTTTTCCTGTGGGAAGGTACTTAGAGATAATTAATGTTGATCATTTAACTACTAGTTTTACTATTGTACTCAGGGCCATGTTGTCTTCTGCACATACTTCTATGAACTTCTTGTTGGTAGTGTTGAGAGAGCATATAAACAAGCAATGAAGGTTTACAATGTACACACTAAAGGATCCATATTAATATTGATGTAATATTATTATTGTTTTTAGATGTCAAGAGAGAAAAAATGGATAATTCCAATAAATTCAGAAAGTCATTGGTTTTTAATAGTATGTTCAATTAAAGTGATTCACTTAGCTAAGTGATATTACATGTGTAACTTGCAGGTGATAAATTTTCAAGAGAAGCTAATCACCACAGTTGATTCTCTGCACGTCAGACATCCATCAGCAGTCACAAAACTAAAGTACGTATAAGAAAAAATTTTCACTGTCATGCAATACAGATAGCTAACTGTACATAAAATTAACAGATCTTTAGTAGAGATGGTGTGTGGAAAAACACAATGGGAATTGTGGAAGGTAATACAAGATCAGGTATGTGAATAAGTAAAATGGAAATTTGTTTTGTCATGTAGCATTCATTTTCAGACCATCCCAATTCAAGCTAACAGCTATGACTGTGGAGTGCTCATGTTAAAGGTATAAAATACATATATTACAAAACGAATTAATCTAATAAATTTTTTATTATTATAGGCAGTTGAAAATGAGCTGATGGAAAACAAAAGGCCATTTAGCATCTTTAAAGTATGTGTGAATGTATTTCTATTGGGGTGGTTACGGATTTGTAACCATTTGTTATCTTTCAGAACAAAACTACTAAGTATCGAAAGGACTTTCAGTATTATTTGTTTGCATCACCTATAAGGTACACAGTGCATTGTGTTAGGTTACTGCATGCAGTTTTTGTTTATCCATGTAATCAACAATGTGAATTTTTTTCACTTAGTAATGTGCGAATGAAACTCGCAGATGAACATGAAGTGGCTAAATTAGCATATAATTCTCTAACAGAGAACCATCACAGAAATCCAGAGCCACTGTTACTTCAAGAGAATCGATTTAACCAAGTAAAGAGAAGATTTAATATGAGTACAAAATCCAGTAGAAAACTACCATCTACATCACATGAACCAGTGCTGCCTCCTCAGTCTACAACAACATCTGTGCCTCCTCAGTTTACAACAACCTCCGTGCATCCTCAGTTTACAACATCCATGTCTCCTCCGTCCACAACAACATCCGTACCTCCTCAGTTTACAACCTCCATGCCTCCTCAGTCCATATCTGTGCCTCCTCAGTCTACAACATTCGTGCCTCCTCAGTCTACAACATTCGTGCCTCCTCAGTCTACAACAACATCCGTGCCTCCTCAGTTTACAACATCCATGCCTCCTCAGTCCACAACATCCGTGCCTCCTCAGTTTACAACATCTGTGCCACCTCAGTTTACAACAACATCCGTACCTCCTCAGTCTACAACAGCATCCGTGCCTCCTCAGTTTACAACAACCTCCGTGCCTCCTCAGTCTACAACATCCGTGCCTCCTCAGTTTACAACATCTATGCCTCATCAATCTAAAATGACATTCGTGCCCCCTCCATCTCCTGCAACACCACTGACATCCAAAATACATTTTTCCTCTTCCGCAGTGCTCAAGTGGAAGGAACTACCTCTTGCTCTAAAAACTGTTGTACAAATTAAAAGCCAGTACACATATATAGTGGAGGAATATAATACCCTTAATAGAGATGATTTTATTGGTGCACCAGAGCACAACTTCACTGTTACACTTAGAATAAACATTAAAGAAGAGAAACATTTCAAAGAGTGGCTTCAAGAAATGTTCGAACACAGCAAGTGTACATATCGAACTACACGAACATATAATGTTAGACAAAAAAGGATTTTGTACAGAGTTGACATGCACTGTCAACACAAACAAAAAATACTGACTGCAAGACAAAAAGGGTTAAGAGCGGCATCAAAAAAGAAACCAAACCCCTTAATGGGAGAATTAAGAAATAAAAAGACCAACTGCCCATCTACATTGATACTGAAGTTAGAAGAGCCCACACGGAAGGAGTTAAACAGTGACAAAAAGGACCTTTTTATGTCACATAAAGCTAAACTACAACTAAAATATTTTAACCACAATCACCCAATTCATTCTGCTCATGTATTAAGCTTTCGCCCAGTAAATGAACAAACAAAAGAAAAGTATCACAAATTATTTCAATCAGGACACAGTGCTGCTAGTGCTAGACACTATTATGAGACTACTTTAATGGATACATGTGATGAAGGGGAATTGCAAGGAACCATGTGTGCTCGCTCAGTAAATCCTACACTTCAGGATGTCAGTAGATTATATAGTCAATGGAGGCTGACAGAGTATGGGAGTGACAGAAATGGAAAAGAGTTAGCAGAATCTCTGATTGAGGAAATCTCCTTGTACAACACAGCCAATGCTACTAGTGGAGGAAAGGCCCATGTACAAGTTTACGAAACTGAAAATACTGACCAAATGGATAGTGATACTGAGAGTCAACCACCTAAACCAAAAAAGAAAAAATTTTGCTATTCCACACCACTAATAATTACAGCATGTACACCACTTATGTCTCGTGTGCACAAGAACATACAACAAGCACGAGAAATGATATTTTGTGACTCTACATCATGTTTGGAGAAATATAATTGCTCTCTATTTGTCTTTTCAACAAGTAGTCCATGTGGTGGGCTACCTTTAGGAGTTGCTATAACATCAGATGAAAAAGAAAGAACAATTAAAAAAGCACTGCAATTATTGTTGAAGGTTTTACCTGAGGGATCGTTCTATGGAAGCAAAAACGGACCTAAAGTAGTGATGACGGATGATTCTAATACAGAGAGAGCAGCAATATCACAAACTTGGCCCAATGCACATTTGTTCTTGTGTGTGTTCCATTTTCTGCAGTCTAATTGGACATGGTTGCATGAAGGTAAAAACAAAATAAAAAATGAACATCGTGCTATTTTAATAGGTAAAGTGAAAGAGTTGGTGTACAGTAAAATGGAAACAAACCTCATGGATGCTTATTCAGCTTTTTTAAAAAATGATATAGTGGCAATGTACCCAAATTTTCAGAGCCATATCAAAAGTCATTGGCTAAGGCGACTGCAATGGGCGATATGCTACAGAAGCAACATTATAACTAGGGGCAATAATACCAACAATATATCTGAAGCTGGAATTAAAATAGTCAAAGAGTTAATATTTGGGAGAATCAAAGCTTATAATTTGATCCAAATGTTTCAATTTGTTACGGAAGGTTTTGAAACATACATGAAGAGGAAGCTGTTGAGTATAGCCCACAACAGATTTAACAACTTTATTTCCACTAAATATAAAGGTCTACTAGCAGATAAGATTGACAAATCTTCTATTACGGTCCTGAATTATACTAATAAAATGTTCCTTGTGAATTCTTCAAGGGATTCTAAAGTGACTTACAGAGTGGACATGGAAATTGGGACTTGTTCATGTGACATTGGTAAAAATGGAACACCATGTTCTCATCAGGCAGCAGTAGTACTTCACTACAACATATCGTCTGTCAATTTTGTGCCTACCCTTCACCCATCACTTCGCCAGGATATTGCTTTTCTAGCGCTTGGCAATAAAGCAAGTAAAAGTATAGAATTTTATACTGCCTTACATGAAGGAAAGAAACAAATCTCAGCCACTGAGAAGATTGCTACAACCAATACCTCTAATTTTACAGGAACTAGTTGGGATATAATAAGAGCAGGAGCTCTAGATGACAGTATTGAAAATGATACTGAAAAATCACCTAGATTCCAATGACCCCCAATTAATTCCTGGAATTGTGAAGTTTCTTGAACGGTTTGATGCTATGAAAACCACTGGGCAACTAGCATCGGCTATGCATACCTTTGGTGCTCGAACTAAATCCGCTACATCTCTTTCTAGTGGAAACAGACGTTGGGGAAAGCGAATAGGAGTACAAGCCACTGCAACTGGAAGAAGGAAATATGGTTCTAAGGGAAAGGGTCAAGTAATAGCAGGACGACCAAGAACAAGCTATGTTAACAAAGCACGGTATACAATTCCAGCACGCTATAAAAACCAAGTACACAAAAAAAGACAACACAACCTATCTCAGAATATTAAGATTGGAAAACAAAACGGTGGAAAATGGTAACAGTGGAAATCTGTAACTATACTCCACAATTTTTGGAATAACACAGGACCTTTCTAGCTATACAGACCTGTCAACCCTCAATATTTGGTATTGAGGCTCAATATTTTGGCCAGAGTCTCAATATCTCAATACCAGCCTCACTTTTCTCAATATTTTGAAAGATTTATCAATATTTCTCAATACTGATCCATTTAATAGAAAGTGAAAAAATTTCAGTGTTCTAATTAACAAAAGTTGAACACATGGTCATTTGGCTAACCTCATTTTGGCCTGCATTGTTAGTGTCCTCATTTTGACCTAGTGTAGTAGCAGCAGATAGCTCTAGCTGGTATACTGGTAGCTACTGGTACTCAGTTTGGCTTGAAGTGATATGGAGGACTTTTCTGATGAGGAACCTGGCCCTTCAGCTCCAAAGCGTAAAAAGAGTCAACCTAGCTACAGGTCTAAATTCAATTCTGGATGGGTGAAAGACTTTCCTTTCATTGGTCCAGTCAAGGGTGATGTCTATAGGTAAGAGAACTGCTCCTCTGTTTGTTAGACACTCTAACATTTTATATCATCATTCTAGATTCGAGTGTAAAGTTTGCAACAAAAGAATTCGGTGTGATCACATGGGTAAGAGAGAGGTGATTAAGCATACTGAAACCCAAAGCCATAAAGATCTAGCAAAGACATTCCAATTTCAAGCTAGATTGCAGTTTAGTACCCCCAGCCTAAATGAGACCCAGCAAAGATTGAGAGCTGAACTGAAAATGGCAGTCTTGACTGCCAATAACAATATTCCTTTGGCTTTTCACGATAAACTGTCACCCACAATTCGAAGTGTTTTTCCTGATTCAAAAGTAGCTTCCAACTATCATTCAGCCTCAACAAAGGCGATGTGCTTATTGAATTTAGCTGTAGCACCTTTGCTAATAGAAAAACTAGTTGAAAGCATGAGGACTCAGCCATTTTCTTTATCCACTGATGGATCCAACGATAGTGGGTTACAGAAAATGAATCCAGCAACAGTTCGGATGTATGATTTACAAAATGATTGCATTTCAACTCGATTTTTGAATATGTGTGTCACTTCATCTTCTACAGCTGAGTCTATTTATAGTTCACTTAATAGTAAACTCGAGGAATTACTTCAGTGTTCTAGTCCTTGGGATTTATGTTCAGCTGTTGGTGTTGACAATACATCAGTGAACATAGGTGTACGTGATTCAATCAAGACAAGGGTTTTACAACAGAATTCAGCTATATTCTTCAATGGTTGTCCATGCCATATCATACACAATGCTGCTCGAAAAAGTAGTGATGAATTCTGTAGAAGTTGCACTTTTGATGTTGAAGAGCTGTGCATAGATATTTTTTATTGGTTTGATAAATCTACAAAAATAAAAAATAGTCTTCAATCATATTGTACTTTTTGTGATCAAGACTATAGAGCTGTGGTGAAGCATGTTTCCACTCGGTGGCTCAGCTTAGAGCAAGCAGTGGAGAGAATTCTAAAGCAATATGAAAGCTTGAAGTCTTATTTCAGATCAGAGGATGAACCACAGCCTAGATTCAAGCGACTTAGTGACCATTTCAACAATTCCATGACAGAAGTGTATCTGCTTTTTTTCCAGAATGCTCTCTCTTGCTTTACTCAAGCCAATCAATTTTTGCAGAAGGAAGAACCCTTAGTTCATGTCTTACAGCCTCAACTTCTGAGCCTGCTGAAGAAAATTTTTGGGAAATTTATAAAGCCGTCTGTTTTGTCAGTTCATGTTAATTCTGACACTTTGGTAAATGTTAGTTTCAGTGATATGTCAAATCAACTAGCAGATAAAGATCTAGCTATTGGTTTTCTCACGAAACAAACACTAAATCAATTGTATGAGGAGGGAGATATCAGCGAGGTACAGAAAAAGAGTTTTTACAAGGCTGCTCGACATTTTCTGATGTCTGCTGTGGATTATTTAATAAAGTGGTGCCCTTTCAATGAAGAATTAATGACCCATGCTACTTGGCTGGATTTTGAACGGAGACTTGAAAAGAACTTCGACTCAGTTGAATATTTTGTGCACAAATTTCCGAAGATCCTGGGTAATATCACATTGACAAGTTGAGTGAGGAGTTTATAAACTACCAAATGCTTTGTTCAAACGATATACCTTCTTCAGTAAAATCGAGAGCTAATCTTCAGGACGAAGACCCCCACAGAGTGGACTATCTTTGGGGATATCTTCGAACTCTTCAGGAACCAGGGACGAATCATAAAGCATTTGGTCTATTGTTTCGTGTGGCAGAATTAATAATGACTATACCTCATTCAAATGCTGGTGAGGAAAGGATTTTCTCCCTTATAAATAAGAACAAAACACCCAGTAGAAGTAGTCTTCAACTTGAAGGAACCCTTTCATCATTGATTATTGTTAAAACACATATTTCTAACGCACTTACCTGGCAACCTACAGAAGCTATGTTAGAAAAGGCTAAAGGAGCTACAAGAACTTATAATGAACAACACAAAGACAAGAATTAGACAATCTCAATATTTCATGCATAATCTCAATATTTTTTCCCTTATATCTCAATATTTGTAAATTTTGGGGTTGAGAGGTCTGGCTATAGCTATTATATCTTTGTCACTTTCATATCATGTACCATTGTAAATAATAAAATGTTAAATACCTATTTCATTGCTATAATGGAAACACCTAGGTTTACTCCACGCTCCAAAACAGAGACCTCGCCAGAGCTTTCTGTAGTCTCGCGGGCCAGACCCTTTACCCAATATGAAGAGAAAGAAAGGGTCTGGTCAAGTTCACGTATGCGTTTGGTCTTGCACTGTCAGCACAAGTGTAACCACTGCGGTAATACAGCTTTGATTACGCGGTAATCATGGTTCAGGTGATTTTAGCGCGCTGAAATTACTGTCGACATGGAAACTGCAGCGGTGGCGGAGAGTGCTCGAGTATTCGGACTTACACTGAAGGAGAAGCAGTTGGAAGCAATCGGGATACATTACCAACAGGCTATGGAAAGTCCGTTGCAAGACGTTTCTGGCATAAGCAGCAATTTATTCCTACAGTTCCATAGAAACCAAGCTAAATTTGCGCGCGAACGTCTCTGTTTATATAGACCCTTTTCCCGTGACTAAAATACGGGCGCGAACGGAATTTAGTTAAGGAACGTAGCCACGCCCCTTGGAGGTATAGAGCTCTAGTGTGTGTAAGATGAGCGAATACTTGAAGAAGCTGGATGGGATAGCAAAAGCTAGATATTTAGAAAAACTGAAGCTGCTAGACCTGGATGAGAATGGTGACCCTTATGACTCAAAAAATATTTCGAAATTCGTGGATGAAATGAAGTTTTGGCCAGCCATAGAATATGGGCATATTTGTTGCTACTACATAGAGAGACCAGGTGTCTATACTAGACAGCAATTGATGCAGTGGAAAAGTTTGGAAGCCTTTAACTACTTTCAGAGTGGTCATGTGAGAGATATTCTTGTTTGGAATGTCTCCAGTGCTTACTGTGTTGTCATGGCAAGAGTGAACCCAAGCCAGAATTCACCAGACAAGGCTCATCATGCCTGGATAGGTACCAAGATGAATGGGGAAATAATCACTCTTCATTGTACATGTATGGCTGGGTAAGATAGAACCTTGACTATGACTACTTAATTTAGTGGGTGAATTATATTACCACTGATAGACTTGGAGAGGGCTGCTCACATTCGGCAGCAATTCTGTTCAAGATAGAGTATGCTGTTAGAAATGGCTACACATCTGTAACATCTAACCCGTGTGGTTGGAATAAAGTGTTCACACAGAAGGTAAGCAATGCTTTGCACCACAATTAATACAAAAAACTAGTATTTTTTACTTTATAATGTAGCATCAGCCTTCTAGAGTTATTGATATCAACTTTACCCAGCCGAAGTTAGAGGAAAATAAAGATGTTTTACATGTTGCTAAAAAGACAGTACCTCAGCCAAAAGAAGATGAAAAGAATGAGTTTTTGAGTAATCTACGTAAATTGGCTCCTAAGGCTGCAGTGCTGAGTTCATGCTATGAAGATAAAACATTGCAGCATAAATATAAAAAGTATCCAACACTTCCTGGTCTACCAACCCCCATAATATCCTTGGGGAGGATGAAGTATATGAATTTAGCAGAGGAAGAATTAAAACATGAATGTGCTAGAGTTTTTGAGGAGATGGATTTAACAATAGAGGAATCGCAATATTTGTTTCGGGTCACATCAAAGCAGTCAAAGAGTCTGTTATGGTATGAATATAGAAAGGGTCGGCTTACTGCGTCTTGTTTTGGAAATATTGTACATACCTCTTTAGACAACCCATCTAAATCACTTATAGATAAAATCTTTCAACGAACTAAGACTCCAAAATCTCCAGCAATAAAATGGGGGATTGATAATGAAGATACGGCAAGGGAGGCCTATAAACAGTATATGGCAAAACATCATGTTTCTTTTGAGGTTAAAGAAGCTGGCCTATTTGTTAACCCAAATGCACCACATCTAGGAGCTTCTCCAGATGGAATGGTGTTTTGCGACTGTTGTGATTGTGGATCTTTAGAAATTAAGTGTCCTTATAGTGTAAGAGATGATACTCCAACATTAGCAAGTTACTTTGAAAGAAATGGGGATAAATATACTCTATCAAAAAAACATAACTATTATTATCAGATTCAAGGTCAGATTGCAATATTGGAATGCTCATATTGTGACTTTGTATGTTGGACTCCTCATGGATTAAATATAGAGAGGATATACTTAGATACCGATTTTATTACTGCAATGATGCCCAAACTGGACAAGTTCTTTGTCACTGTTATTCTTCCTGAAGTTTTACGTGGGTGTAACCAACAAGCTGACCAAACAACTGGCAAGTTTTGTTTTTGCCAGCAAGGAGAGTCTGGGAAGATGATTTCCTGTGATTCAACCGACTGCAAGTTCGTGTGGTTTCATTATTCCTGTGTGAATTTATCAACTGATTTTGAACCTGATGAAGAGGAGGAATGGCTCTGTCCGGATTGTAGAAAAAAAGCAAGAATTTAAGGAACAAGTACATATATAGCTACATGTCATTTATTTAAAACTTCAGTTGTACGAGCATAACATTTTTAATTTAAAATTGTCATGAAACAAGTACATTTTATAAATAAACAAAATTAATGTGATACATTTTATTAATGAGAATTTAAAGCTATGTTATGCTACGTTAATATTAACAATTATGAAATTAAACAACAGACTCAGACAGGTTGATCAAAGATGCACAAATACGTAATATTTTGTCTATATTAGCAATACTGGTATCATGTTTATGCTTCAGCATTGAAATTGGTAGTGGTCCTTTTAATATCCGGAATTTATTCTTCAGGTTACCAATAACCCTTTCCACATGTATTCTGACTGTTGAAAGCTGTTTGGAATATTCTACTTCTCTTTGACTTAGCTGGTTTTTTCCTCGAGTAAAAGCTGGAATTTCTAACTTTGCCCCATAAATAGCCAAATCACTTTCAATTGTAAATCCTCTGTCAGCAAGTACAACATTGCCAGGTTCCAAATGATGCAGAAAGCCACATTCTTGGGTTAACACTTTGTCCGATACTCTACCACCCCAGCACTGCGATAAAAATGAAATACTCCCACATGGGGTAATACTTATTAGAAACTTTATCGTATTATGTTTCTTATAATTCGAGTACGTGATACTCCTTGCTTCATATCGGGAGGGCATCTCAATATAAATTTCAGAACAATCAATGATACAAATGCATTCTGGATACAATTGCTTTATTAAAGGAGGCATGTTTTCTTTAATTACTTCCCTCGATGGCCACTTTATAAGAAAATTAAGCCGGTAGTACATTACTTCCAACCATTTCTGGAAAATTTTGGAACCCACAGCTATTGACACATTAAATCTTGTGGATAAATCCTCCAGTAGAAGTCCTAACTTTAAACGCATGAGCACAAACACAAATTCATCAGATAATGTCAATGAATTAGTAGACAGTTTAGTATGAGGAGAAAGAAAGGAAAGAGTGTGTTGAAAAACTGCCCATGATGGTAATCCAGTATAGAAATTAGTTTTTTCATCATTATCTTCAATCATTTTACTACCACAAGTTAGGCCCAAGATTTTTAATTTTAATGCTGCATTTTCACTGGCTAACTTCAGAGCAGATTCATCTGTTTGCTGCTGTACATGAGACTGATTATCACGATAAAGAGAACCATCTCTTTCACTCCCCTCTGCTTTGCTCAATTCTTGTCCTACTTCAATCAGTAGGTTATCAATGTTACATCTCTTCGATTCCAACTCACCTTTTTTTAGTTTTAACTCTTCTATTGCCCTCGTTTGTGCAATAATACGCTGGATTTCTGCTTCCTCTATGAGTTTTTGCTCTTCTATAGCCTTTTTTTTTGCTTCTTCTTGCTCCCTTACCTTTTCCTTTTCTGCTCTTGCCTTTTCTTTCTTCTTTTCTTCCTTTACTTTTAACTTTTCCTCGATTATTGCCTTCTTTTGTCCTGCTTTTTCCTTTTCTCTTAATTCCTGAGCTTCAATTTTCTTTGCTTCATGGCTTTCTTTCTCTTGCTGAGCTAACTTGCCTATCCGTGCTATGTACCGATCATGCCTAGAAAAGTCTTGGCTTGAAGTTGTACAGCGATAAATGGATGGAAATATAGATGGTACATAATCAGGATGACTTGAATGATGGTAAGGTTTCCCTGAAAATAACAATTTTATGACTATATTACCGCTGCAAAATAATAACAAAATAATACCTGTTCTGAAGTGCTGGCTACAAATTCTGGTGTAATGCTTTGGCATCCAGTCTTTCCTTCTAATAGCTGCTACCCACTTACTACATCTCTGTTTGTCTGCTAGTGGGAAGCGGTAGAAGCTGATGCCTCTGGTATTTTTGGAGGTATTAGGGCACCCCACAACATAGCAGTTATTGACCATGCCGGCTCTATCCCTCCAAGAGGCGTGGTTAGCAAAAAAACCCGCCCCCTCACGTAGTGGCTACAATTCCGTAAATTCTCGCAAGAAAAGGGCCTTACCGGTCCGATACGTGAACTTGACCAGACCCTTTCTTTATTGGGTAAAGGGTCTGGCCCGCGAGACTAAGCTTTCTGTACCTGCGATGCTCACTCCAATAGCTTCGCACCAAAACCACTCAAAGACTAAATGCTGCAGCAGTAAAACAGGGTACAAAGGTGACATACGGAGCGCCAGGAAATTTTCTAAGTCGAAACCTCGTCCAAAAAAAAAATTCGCCCGAAAAGATGTTCTGACAGCACATAATTGGTGGTCTGTTGAGTACGATACTGCAGCAAGCTGTACTACTACTCAACAGTATAAAGGAAAAATGTGAGAGTCTTGGAAGTCGAGGGTTGTCGTAGCTCAGTGGTTAGAACACTGGTGGCTAAAGCCAGTGGCCCTGGCTTCGAATTCCCAGGACAACTAAGATTTTTTTCACATTTTTCCTTTGCTTTTTTCCAGACCCCTTTAGGTGAGAAAGTGTCAATCTAAATGTGTTATAGCTTTGTTCAGAAAACCATTGAAATAAAAATTATATAAAAAACAAGTGATAGCTATTAACTGGTTTAACAAATAATACTATGAATTCATTCACTGCATAATAATTTTAACCAGTAGCTAATCATCTCAGCTGTATTTCTGGATATAGCTATGTTGTTCTGTTTTGCAGACACCAGTCCAATGCTCTCTCTTTTGCATGCCAGATCTATTCTAATTGGTTAGTTAAAAATGGCTATTGTATTTTAATAATTCAGCTGATTAAAAATTCAATGTCAGTATAATGGCCATATTTATGTTATGTACATATTGATCAATTACTCTCAACATGTACATATAATAAAATCTGGACAAAATTGTCTGGACTTACACTTAAAGCTGTAGTAATACACCACTTAGGTGCACAAATAATGGTGTATTGGAGTAGTTGATTGGCAAGATGATGTAAAGGATCACATCAATCAGTGTAACACTAATACTGAGCTGAAAATATTACATTAAAATGCAAAATGCGTGCCTGTAAGCCTTATTGACAAAAAACAAACAACCACAAAAATACAGCCATGTTAACAATACCAACACTAAACTTAACAAAGAGAATAATGAAGTGGCCGCTAAATTCAAATACCGTATTGTGAGTGTCTTGAGGTAGTAACAGTGGCGTAGGAGTAGGACGATGTCGGGTGGTATGGGGGGGGGGGGGGGGGGGCTCTAAAGGCATGTATTTTGTGGTTAAAATTGTTCATGTGAGAAGTCGCTCGCTATAAAGTGCCCCAAAACCCCCATTACTATACTGAAGGAAAATACACATTCAATTTAGTGTACTGTTTTTACTAGGTACTGCAATGTGGATAGTTCATGTATCTGAACTAATCCTCAAACATATAGTCCTATCACACCACTCCCCTCAAATTGTGACCGATGAGTGAGCTGAGATAACACACTTAATAATTGCACCAATTCCCCGTGTGTCAGCTTGACTACAGTGGGTTTGCCAGTTTTTTTAAACCCAGGTTGGTAGCAGAAGACCACTAATCCCCAAATGTATTAAATTACAAACTTGCTCTTGTCAGTATTGAAGTAGCCTCTATAATTAAATAACTGGAATGCAAAGTTACCACTGGTACCACCATTATTATCTTGACACACTGGCTTTTGGTGTTGTATTGAATTGAGGCAGTGTATATTAATACCACATGATCGAAGCCTTAAACCAAAGTTAAGCTGCTTTAATTTGGGATTTATAATTGCTAATGTTGGAGAATAGATTGAAAATATGATTTAAAGCATAGTTGTGAAGATCACGAAGATGGTTGCTATGTTAGCACATAATACACTTGCCAATCCACAGACTGCTTATTGTACATCTTCATGGTTCCTATGTTTTAACTAATAGATTTAACAAGAAGTAATTTGTTTTGTATCAGTGTCACTTCTTGATTCATTATCGTGCAATTCATAAAATACAATTGGCCGTAAAATATGATTTATAGCTGACACACAAGTTACAAAATTGATTTTTGTTGCTTTTGTTGGGCTATACAGAAGGAATTTGTGGTAAGTCAGTAAGCACTGCAATGAACTCCATATGTGTGCACTGGTACACCAGAGGAGCCAGCAGTACCTGTCACAGATTCTTTTCAAGAGACAAAATATTGAAAACACTGGCAAAAACTCAAATTTCCTATGTCTCCAAATGTAAGATAGCTTACCTTTCATTCAGTGTTCCATTATGAGGATAGCTCTATATGGAGCTATCCTTGTAAGGAATTGTAGAAGGAAAGGTAAACTATTCTAAAGTTGGGAGACATACGACATTTTAATTTTCGTTAATATATATATATATACAGTCGAACCTCTGAACAACAGCCATGCATGGGGACGAACCCTTTGGCCTTTGTAGAGAGTTTGACCTTATTTCGGAGTTTTTTGGATTAGATGAAGATCTTGTGGACCCAGAATGAAAAGTGACGTGATTAAATACATTAAATGAATCAGACGGATTCTTAAGACATTTAACAAAAAATAATAAGTCTAGTAATTGTAGGTAGTACATTAGTGGTAAAATATTGAGATGAATAAGTCTTAATTTGTAAGAAATATTATAATTATTTAAAATGTATTTAGTTGCACGCCGTTGAACTCTTTCCAATAAGATAATGTCTTGTATTTTGTTGGGAAACCATAGCTGGGAACAGTAGGTCAGCTGAGATCTTACAAGTGATAGATAGAGGGATTTCTTACTGTTAATGGGTGATGTGCAAGGAATTGTTCGCCTAATTAAATACAGAGACCGATAAGCTTTGCTGCATATTTCTTTGATGTGGACAGACCAAGATAAACTATATATCAGAGATTAAAATACCTAAATCTTTCTGTTGAGTCACTGTTTTAATTGTATCATTACCGATGGTGTAATTGTTGTTAGTAGATGATGATAGGGAGACGTTCATGTATGCACATTTAGAAGTATTTAAAGAAAGTTTTCAAGATTGACACCATGACAATAAATTGTCAAGATCCTTTTGAAGAGCTAAATTCTCACTTGCAGAGTTTAGAGAGGCAATAAGTTTGGCATCATCAGCAAATAAAAACACAGACGAAAAAGAGCAGAGAGACGGTATGTCGTTAACATAAATAAGAAAAAGCAGAGGTCCAAGTACACTACCTTGAGGTAAACCTGATTTGACAGGAAGTAAGTCAGATTTACACCCTTCAACCTCAACAAAATGCTTTCTATTTTGTTAGTAATCTTTGAAAAGTAACCAAAGAGGACCAGTAATGCCAGTTAGCCAAAGTTTATACAGAAGTTCATTGTGGGGGACTGAATCAAAGGCTTTGGCAAAATCAAGAAACACAATTTCTGTGTGTCGCTTTGACTCCACAGAATTGAAAACTGAAGTATAGCTATGATAGAAGAAGTTGTTGAAGAGTGGATCTATTTCTGATAAAACCAAATTGTGTCTTTGAAATTTTTGGATATATAAAATCTATTATCTTAGAGTAGACTATTAATTCTAGTACTTTATGAAGAATGTTTAGGAGAGAAATAGGCCTGTAGTTGCTAACTTCAGATACACTTCCTTTCTTGTGGAGAGGAAATAATTTGTGTACCTTCCAGTCAGCTGGAATGGAATGAGATTCCATAATGACAGTAAAGAGAAGAGAAACTGTATGTGCAAGTGAAGATGCGCAGAATTTGTAAATATATGGGAACGTAAGTTTAGCTTAGTGATATACGATATTGATGAATGTCTTCAAGGCACTTCACATCAGGTTGGGTTAGACAGTGATCAAAAGCAAGTGATATCAGTATTATCTTCACTCGTGCCTGATATCTCTAAGCTTTCTGTTAGAGATTGCACGAGAATGGGTAAATATAGCCCCTCTCATGTAAGGCCTCGACCTCTACTTGTGAAGTTGTTGAGAACAACTGAAGTGTCTGTAATCCTATCCAACCGAAGTAAATTGACCAAATCAAAGGTGTATATAAAACCTTATATGACCCCTTCAAAGAGAAACTCTGAGAGTATTCTCTTAAAGGAGAGAAAGTCTTTGATTTCCTCTGGGGCAAACCCAAAGGACATTAAAGGTAAAAGCAACAAGCTTCTTTTAGATGGATCTGTCTATGGATCAGTCCAGGGCTCCTCTTTTTCACTCAATGTCCAGAATTCAATTCAAGTTTCCTCTGATTCGCATGTTGACGTGGATCCAGTAGATAGCACACGCTGTGTCCAAGGAGAGAGAGTGAACAAAGGCGCCGGTTATGGCCTGGAAGTGCCCTGTATCTACCGCGTGTTCGGCTCACCTGTTTATGTCTGCCGAATGAGAGAACTAGTTAATAGAGGGACATCTGTAATGAATGTAAAATTAGTATTAGCATTCATTTAGTATTATGTCTTTTTATTAAATTGAAATCAATAAGTTGGGTGTGGCTAACTGGCCGTCCCAAGAAGTAAATTTTGTACAAGACATTACATTTTGGGGCACACAACTTGGCCGTTGTCCGGAGTAGAGAGTCAACCGTTACTTGGAGTCAAAAAATCCATTACATACATGCAGAAAATACTCCGTTCCCAAATGATGAGTGACTTGAGTGGTGAATGGATGGTTATATACTGTCAATAGATGATACTGAATAGGTGTTTATCGATGGTGAATTATGCATCAAAGGATGTTGATTGATCAGTCAATTAATGTGTTCCAGACAGAGTTTATTTAAATGTCTTGATCTAAATTCATGTTTGAAGTGATTCTTTATGTTTATGGCTTCCTTGTATCTTCTCTTGCTCCATATTGGCTCCCTCTCCAGGATTTTCGTGCTGTCCCAACAGATCATATGTCCAGTTTTTTCAACATACACTGCAATTCTATTGCTGCTTTTTCCTGTTTTCACTGCTCTTTGATGTTCCTTTAGTCTGACTTCAGGAGTTCTACCTATTTTCCCTATGTATGTGGAAGCACAACTGCAGTTAACTTGATACACCACACCGGTCACTTTCTCTTTAACTCGGGTGAGAATGCTGCGTAGTGTTCTTTTGGATTGGAAAATCGCTTTCATATTCAGATCTTTACACGTTTTCTATGTCTTCACTAAGACCTCTGATGTATGGGAAGCAGAGAAGTTATGGTTTGCCCTCAGGTCTAGACTGTGAATATTTTGCGGTGTTGTTTTATGTCAGACATTTCTTGACCAAGTCGTAAGGATAGCTGTTATCTGTGACAACATTTTGGAGGTGTTTAAGTTCCAATTGCAGTTGCTGATGATTGCTTACATTTTTAGCTCTGTGTGCTAGAGATTTAATAATGCTAGTCTTAATTCGGGGATGGTAATTAGATCTGTAGTTCACATACTGGTCAGTGTGAGTGAGTTTACTGTGCACAGATGTTGTGCCTTCTCTTTTGCACCAGTACATCTAAAAATGGTAGTTTGCCATTGCCTTCTGTCTCCATTGTGAAATTAATGTTTGGTTGCAGTTAGTTGATATGGGATAGAAATTACTGTAGAGATTAAGTTCCATGGGGCCAGATGACAAATGTGTCATCTACGTGTCGTAGCCATAGCGAGCGTTGTAGACTGTCTATTCTGATGGCTGTGGATTCAAAATATTCCACATAAATATCAGTTATTACTGGAGAAAGGGGTGATCCCATTGGTGATCTCTCAACTTGCTCATAGAATTTACCCTCGATAGTAAAGTAGTGGCCTCCATTCAAAGTTATATGAGATAGTGGACTGTGTCGGGTGACATTGTTGTTCTCTCATCTAGTGTTTCATCTTCTTGTAATTTTGCTTTTATCGGGAATTCTGGAGAAGAGACTCTTCACGTCAAAGCTGACTAATGTGTCTGACTCTTGTATGGTTAGCTGTTTTATTTTCTTCACAAAGTGGTGGAAGTTCTTGATGTACGAGTCTGTGTTACCTATGAGAGGATTTAGAATACATGCTAATTCTCTGGCTAGAGGATATCACTGAACATATAATAATTGATACTATAGGCCTTAGTGGGACTTGTTGCTCGTGAATTTTTGGTAGGCCGTATAACTGTGGATGGTAGCTGTGTTGTGTACTTAGAGTCTCTCTTAATCTTGCATCTATCTCTCCTTTCTTTTCATATTGTTTGAGTGTGGCATGTATAGTTCTTTCTAATTTCAAAATGGGATCTTTTCTGATTTGTCGATAGTTGTCTTCCTTTACTATGTCTTTGATCTTGTTACAATTTTCTAGTTTGTACTACTATAACTGTGGAATTTCCCTTGTCTGCTGGAACAATGATAATGTTGTCATCATATTTCAGATCTGAAAAGGCTTTTAAGAGAAACCTTGCTATTATTGGTTTTGTAGGTGGCTTGTACTGTTCTAGAGATCTCTTGACTCTATCATGTAGCAGTTGTGCAGAAATAGCATGTAATTATCTGGCAGTATCTTCCATGTTTACAATAATTTTCCTTTACTGGTAGATCCACATAAAGAATCACACTTCAAACATGAATTTAGATCAAGGTATTCAAATAAACATTCACATTAATTGACTGATCAATCAACATCCTTTGATGCATAATTCACCATCCATCAACACCTATTCAGATATGTTGTTGACGTTACACAGTACACAGTATACCGCAAGCTTGCTGTAATGTGATAATTGAGCACCCTTTTTGGGTGCTGCTGAACAAGTCGTTGTATTGTATGTTCCCAGACACTTTCCTTCCCCGCGTAGCCGTTAGGGTTGGTAAAGGGTCTGGCTACGCGAGACTACCGACTACGCCCACATATAATGGGAAGGTAAAGGGTCGGCAACGCCCGACTAGATTCTACCGTGTCAATTGATAACTGCTAGGATTAAGGAAGAGCTACAGCAGGAGGCAAAGACAATCATGACCATTCCCTATGTGCAAGGCATCAGCGAGAAGATAAAGAGAGTATGTTACAAAGAAGGCATCCATGTGATATTCCGTTCAGGGAAGACACTAAGATCGATCCTAACCCATGTGAAGCCGAAACCAGATGACAACAATCTGCCTGGTGTGATCTACAAAATCCCATGTTTGGACTGCAACCGCTCGTATATAGGTGAAACGGGTCGGACTCTACAAGTTCGCATAGGTGAACACAAAAGACACTGCAGGAACCTAGACACCAGTAAGTCTGCCTTAGCGCAACACAGCCTGGAAGACGGACACAGGATAGACTGGAGTGGAAGCAAAGTGATAGATAAGGAAACCAACTGGCATAAGAGACGGATCAAAGAGGCTATTCATATCAGGAGAATAACCAAGATGAAGGTCTTGCCATCAGCCCTATCTGGACAAGTGACATTGTGAGATGATTGACATTAGTATGATTATATCCCCACAGTTATTATTATTATTTTATTATTATTACCATTAAGTTATTGTTTCATTAGCTGCTAATTTTACTTAATAATCAAGTTATCATTCCTTTCTTCCTCCTTGTTCTTCATCCTTTCATCATTTCCATTCACTTTCTTTCATCCATAGTTCTTTATCCTTTATTCTTTCTCCCTTTGTTCCTTATCCCCAATCCTTTAGACTGCCAATCAACACCTTTTAGCACCCCTAGCCAAACCAGTCACCTGTTTTACTGAGTCACTCAACCACTCACTTCACTTTTTTTGCTTTTTCTTGTACCTGAAGAAGACCAGCAAACGTGGTCGAAACGTTGTAAAAAATTGTAAAAAATTAAAAGTTTACTTGATGCATGTAGTCCAAAATTATACAGCTAATCAACAGAATTTAGATGAAATGTTATAATAATAACTTGTGTTTCAGAGAAAGCAATAAATTCCATATTATTTGAAAATTTTCATTCATAACTTCGGTATCTCTGAATCACTGTCTCAGTTACTGTAAAGACTCACACTGGTTATTGTAGTTACATCTACAAACAACATCTGCAGTTCATAATTGTATTAGTGGCATAGCTAATAGATAAAAAGCAATGATTACAGTAAAGAATAAGGAATCATTTTGACTATACCTGATATTGAAATTTAGATTGTAATCATTTAAAGAAATAAATTAATGGTTAGTTTAGTTGAACACATTGAAATTGGGTGAAATTGAATCCTACTTCTAGTAGGACTTTCTGTAATTCATTTATTCCTTTACGAAATGTGCATACAATTAAGTCTTAAATTATACTCAGACCTATGTAGTAAAGCACCCAAGGGCACCAGTCCACACGTTTGTCTGAAAATATAATGTCACAAATTGAATTAAATGACCAAAGTGATAGAGTACTTGAGGTAATGAACACATAGCTATAGCTGTGGTGGAAGTGGGAGGAGACAGAGCAGAGCTGCATCATGAGTGTCAGGCAGAGCAACACTTGTTATCAGGCCCCTTAGCTTCCACATGCTGCCAGTTCAAAGCAGTACAGGAGGTTTATCTTAGGCTAAGTGTAATGTAAGGCTCAAGATTTACACTGAGGGATGCACATGCTCAACCTGCCAATAGAGAACCAGCTGGGCATGTAGAGAACCATCTGGGTATGTGCTGGGTGATCAGGTGATGGAACCAAAAGGCACAGAATGAGGGTCAGACAAACTATAAATGGAAATGTGATTAGCTAAGTAGAAATAACATAATATAAGATTTTAAGGAAAGTGTCTGAAGGGGTGTGGCTAATAATATGGGGAGTGGTCGCTACACCACAATAGCTAGTTGTACTGAACACTCTATAGCAGATGATTTTAATGTATAAAGTCTAGACAAGAATTACCTCGACTTTGCAACTGGGCCCGCGGGGGTGTTGTCAAGATTGACTAGTAAATTCAGATAGTCAGAATGGCTTCAATTGATACTACAGAAGTTACCACTACTCAAGAATATGAGGTAAGAAGGTAATTTTGTATTTGATTGCTAAAATATTAAGTCTTTTGTTTTTGTATCTTTGACTTTGTTATCAAGAATTACCAGTAATTGAGATAGTCAGAATGGCTTCAATTGATACTACAGAAGTTACCAATACTCAGGAAATTTAGGTAAGTAGTAACTCCATTATTTATTGCCTGAATTACAAAACTAACACTGGCCTATTTTTTTGTAGCTGAGTAATTGAAGTAGTGAGAACAGAGGTCACCATTACTCATGTAGGAGAGTAATTTTGTATTTCTATCAGTGTTGTTTTGGTTTAGAGATTCCAGATTTTCTTAGTTTTAGTTATTCATACTAAAAAAATCTAGAGTGCTTGTAGTTTTTGCCCAAATTCTACCTGAAGATTTAGTTTGTTTTTAGTATTTCTCAAATATCATGTAGAAGATTTAGCTAGTTATACTATTAATTGACTTAGTTTTGGTTAATTTACGTTGTCTCCCAAATTATTCAAAAAAAGAAAAAAAAAAAAAAAGAAAGTAGTACTGGTGATTTTCCCAAATAAATTCAAAATAAGTGTATTTCTATGAAATCTTAGGTTTTATAAATGAAGTGTGATATATTTTATATAGTTTAAAGAATAATTACTTGGTGGCAATTTATACCGTCATTTAATAATGACATAATTCAAGGTGAATGTTTACAATCTTTAGTTTTTGTCATCCATTTTACTGGTAGTTTTAGTTATTATCAATTTACTGTCTTCTAAAATATTTAGTTTTAGTTTTTTCATGTTTTCTACAGCTTAGTTTTAGTTATTCTTACCAAAAGTAAAATAACCCAAAACTAAGGGGTTTTGTTTTAGTTTTAGTAAACTAAAACAACACTAATTTCTACATACTAAAATTTAATGGTCAATTCTTAATTGAACTAAGCTTAATATAAATTGTGTAGTAGCAATACTGCAGTTTTATGTTTCTTAACTAGGCAGGCTCGCTCACCATTTGTGCCCAAGCACTTCACTAGTGATAAAAAAGATATAGGGAGTCAACGGACTTCGGTCTGGTTGCGGAACAATGACAGCCGCTCCCTCTCCCAAATATAAATCCCGTAAGAAGCTGGTTTAAATTAATAGCGCTGACAATTTCGTGGCAGGTCAATTGACACTAGTGTGGGAGCTTGTCTCCTCCTTTGCTGCTGCTTTTAAAAGTGTATGAATTAAATTATACTAGCTTTTACTAAGGTAAAACATTGTGTATCTATACTGTATTATTTCCAGTACTATTGCAGATTATTTAGGTAGTTCTAACTTTTTCTACTGTTTTTGGAAATCCCTTATTGTGTCCTAAATTTGCGCATCCCTGCCATTTTTCATGTTGACTTTTTTAATCATCTTGGTTTGTATGCATTTTTTACTCTCTATTTGGAGTATAAGCACATTGATTCAGGATGCACAATTATAGATACGATTGGAATACGTACACAAATGCACGTTTATGCAAAGTCACATTCATGTATAGATTGATCATACATGTGTAACGTTATTGGCTTTCAGGCTAATGATATTAAAAATAGCAGTATTTTAAATGCACCTGCTAGCTATTCAAAGACAAGTAGTATGTAGCTATTCTTTGACTTTCACAAACATATTATGCACATCGTTTTTAAGGTAAACAATGACTTCAGCTTAGAAAACTCTTATGTTTACCTATCACGTGCTTAGCTACACTTTGACAACAATTGTGATGTCAAAAAACAACCATTTTAGACTGTGCACTCACATGAACTTAGGTAGAAATAATTCAATGAGCTTCTTTTCAATGCCCTTAGATGGAAGTACACTCTGACTTCAGCAACCTTTTGCTAAACACTACACTTGAGCATAAACAATAGATAATTGAGAATTTGCTAAGAAATGGCTTTGGCACATAGGGAAACTCTTTTTGTAGCTATCTTTGTAGCTAGCTATATATCTTCTAACTTCAATACATCTGTCAATAGAATAGGAATAGTACTATATAAATGCACACATGTTTAATTAGTAATCTTTCTTGTGGTCAATAAACATAGCTGGATAACTTGTTAGATATTAATGTTGAAGCACACTGTTGTTTAAAAAGAAAAGAAATAGATGTATTGGTAATAATGTAGTCAAAATACATAATATCAAACCTAAGGTAAGTACAGAAGAAGGGTGACAGAACGAGGACTAATTTATATTTTATGAGTTATTTAAAATTTAAAGAAATGTTATCATAATTACAGCAAAACTATAATATTAAACAGTCAGCAGCATAAAAAAATAGAAAATGTCATGATTTTTGTAATTGTTTTTTAAAATCTCATATCTCATTTTAAAAATCATTTGGAAATATAAATTGCAATGATAATGGTACAGCTTATAACTGTATACAAGTAGAAAAAGATAGTGGTAAAACTGCAGAATATTGAGATTTTATTTATGGCTTTCATGGTATGGATGTCAGTGTTGAAATTGCCATAATTATAGCCCTACAACAAAATAGTAATGTCAATTATTACAAACAACAAATGCCATACACTGTTTGACGATAAGTGTAAGTTTTACACAATAGTTTGTGGTCTAGCTATTCACGGTTAAAATGCAATACAGCAAACATGATAGGCACAATGTGGACCAACAAAAATCAAGAGAGGAGGGGATGGTTGGTGTGGGGGGAGGTGGGTGTTATGCACACCATATGCTCATTATAACTGTAAATGATGGCTTTAGATGAATAATTGCAGTACATGTACGTATATTGACAAATTTTGTGTGTTTTATACACTTTATACTCTAACCAGTAAATCTATTGTTTCCACATCTATAAATTTGTCATTTAACTTTATATATAGTAGGTGAAATTATTGAATTTATTGAACTTGAAAATTATTGAACTTTCTTTGTAAATTTAATCATATCATATTAATTTAATTTATTTAACTAATGTACAAAAATATTGGCTTAAAATATACCTTTAATGCCAGGACTAATCCTGGCACTACACAAATGATTACTGGTATGAAGCACTGAAGACCCATTACCACAGCCACAACTACAGCCAGTATGAGAGGAACAGGAGAGGGGCGTGGTCTTTGTTCTACTTGTGCGCTAGGCTGCTGGTGAAGTGGGTCATCTACACTCTTAAGCATAAATAAATTGACGAAGTTATACAATTCATTCTGCTATTTCTTTAAAAAATATACTTAACTTGTTAGTTATAAATAAATGACATTAGCTATTCAGTAATACTATTATGCATATTACATTTTGTGGAACTATTTTAGAATATTTCATCATTATTATGTATAGTGTCTCAGAGTTCAGAATTAAGCGAAACCGATAAACGAGCATATTATTGAATAAATGAATTTCTTCTTGAGCTAATTCATGGGACTCATCACGAGCAATAAGTAATAGTTTGGTTTGGTCCTCAATGTTGTATGAAACAATGTATTGATGCTAACAAAGTAAAGGTTCATAACTTTAATTTCTGTTAGAAGTATTTTACAGTATTGTCAATTTTTTGAATCTCTCATGCAGAAGTAACAAGTTTCATTTAATGACATGAAAAAGTGTTCACCATTTTTTCTTGGATTAAGTCAACTTTAAGAGAACAATGAATATGCTAATAATTTTGAAGCAGAATAAAGAATAGATTAATAACTCTGAAGTTGTAACTGAGCCAACTGAATATTGTAATGATAGATTATCATGAAACCATTACAACATTATTTACTAAAACATTAATCAGAACAGAATGCTAATGGTTGAACTATATATATGATTATCCGATTACAGGCCGAA
>WLWD01000992.1_pt1:0-22500 | contig 63627 bp, 31 predicted proteins | sample 6712731 | NCBI WGS metagenome assembly WLWD01 (sample SAMN12718690, study PRJNA576275) | sponge metagenome | isolation source: marine sponge | host: Mycale hentscheli | place: New Zealand: South Island, Marlborough, Capsize Point | collected 2014-11-01
GACAAGGGAGGGGACAAATTAGATGCAATAAAGAAGGATCACAAGAATTGATCTAAAAATGGCACCTTGTATGTGTGTGTGTATGCATGTATGTATGCATGTATGTATGTATGTATGTGTGTGTGTGCATATGTATGTATGTATGTGTGTGTGTATGTGTGTGTGTATGTATGTATGTATGTATGTACGTGTGTATGTATGTATGTATGTGTGTAATTGTCAACTTTTCTGTAGAATTGTAACAGGATAGCATTTAAAAAAACACTGTATTGGGACATCTTTTTGAATGATGTAAATTTGATGGATTCTGTCCCAGTAGGTGCTGGTACCAGTACTTGAAGTGACAAGGGAGGGGACAAATTAGATGCGATAAAGAAGGATCACAAGAATTGATCTAAAAATGGCACCTTGTATGTGTGTGTGTATGCATGTATGTATGCATGTATGTATGTATGTATGTGTGTGTTTGCATATGTATGTATGTATGTGTGTGTGTATGTATGTATGTATGTATGTACGTGTGTATGTATGTATGTATGTGTGTAATTGTCAACTTTTCTGTAGAATTGTAACAGGATAGCATTTAAAAAAACACTGTATTGGGACATCTTTTTGAATGATGTAAATTTGATGGATTCTGTCCCAGTAGGTGCTGGTACCAGTACTTGAAGTGACAAGGGAGGGGACAAATTAGATGCGATAAAGAAGGATCACAAGAATTGATCTAAAAATGGCACCTTGTATGTGTGTGTGTATGCATGTATGTATGCATGTATGTATGTATGTATGTGTGTGTTTGCATATGTATGTATGTATGTGTGTGTGTATGTATGTATGTATGTATGTACGTGTGTATGTATGTATGTATGTGTGTAATTGTCAACTTTTCTGTAGAATTGTAACAGGATAGCATTTAAAAAAACACTGTATTGGGACATCTTTTTGAATGATGTAAATTTGATGGATTCTGTCCCAGTAGGTGCTGGTACCAGTACTTGAAGTGACAAGGGAGGGGACAAATTAGATGCAATAAAGAAGGATCACAAGAATTGATCTAAAAATGGCACCTTGTATGTGTGTGTGTATGCATGTATGTATGCATGTATGTATGTATGTATGTGTGTGTGCATATGTATGTATGTATGTGTGTGTGTATGTATGTATGTATGGATGTATGTATGTACGTGTGTATGTATGTATGTATGTGTGTATATGTATGTGTGTATGTATGTATGTGTGTATGTATGGACGTGTGTATGTGTGTCTGTATGTATGTATGTATGTGTGTATGAATGTATGTATGTCTGTATGTATATATGTATGTATATATATATGTATGTATGTATGTGTGTATGTATGTATGTATGTATGTATGTAAGTATCCTAATCTACCTTGAAATTATTCTTCATATTCAGCCTTGAGGTTATAAATGACTCGCAACAACAGAGAAAGAAATTTAATGAGGTATGGAAAGATTATTTGCTCTAAGAACAAATCTTGGCGTTCAAGCTCGAGTATGTGTTTGCAATCACTATAGCTATAGTTGCCAGAAGTTTCAAAATACAGTATGAAACATGCATTTTGACATGTGTGAGATACATGGATGAATATATCTGCATATTTTGTGCAAAGGTTTTTGTGTTGAGATCGTACGAGGTGACTTTTCACTGAGATTTGGCTTCTATACCACCATAGATTTTAGTTCTAAAAATTTAGGCTTGATTTGGTGTTCTCTCTGAAGTATATGTAAACTCATGCAATCATTATTATTCGCTAAGTATTTTTGCCTAACAAAGTTAACCTTACATACATTTATCATATTATTGGAGTCAAAAAATGAAAATAAACAAAATTTTATTCCACAATAGGGCATACAAGTAAAACATTTTCGTGAGATGAGTTAGAAAGAGTGCATCTATCTACTAATGAAGTTGTTCTTGAAATAATGGATTGTACTGGTAAAAAAGTAATGGTGTTTGATTCATAGCTATCAGGTTCCCACAGAGTAACTGGCTTCCCATAAAAATGGTGTTGCTGGTGGCGTTTGAACCATGCAGGCTGAAACAATAAAACAGAATATGTTTGATTGGAAGCAACAATGGTATGCAGTGCATAAGACAGCACACGAGCAGCACGAACTTCATTCTCCGAGTGATGCATTGCCATTACAATGGATGACAATGCTGACCTGCCCTGCAAAGACCCAAACAGCTTTCTATTTATATAAACGTGCTGGTACTGGCAAAAAGAATGTGGTGCATTAATATTTTCAAGTGGCCCCTTAAGAACCTTGGAGTATAGTTCTTTAAGGTCTGACAAATCTTTGGAATTCATAGTGCTTCTTCGAAAATACTTTGGCAGTTCATGGCAATCTACACTAAATACGTGATCAGGTGTGCTGCCTACTGGATTAGGAAGCTGTGCAAGAGACCCAACTACTTTATGTTCTTTAAATATTGGTGCAAATTCCTCCCTATATTTTTCCGGTAAACCACATGTACTCTCTACAAATCGTCTTGCAATCTGTATTTCTACTGAACGGTTGTTACTAGGAATATGTTCCAGAATTCCATTGTACCGCTCAAAAGAGAATAGCCAAAAGACATGAGCAGGACCAAAGTCTCTAATGCATTCACACAGTGTGAATGCATATGCATATTAGGAGTAATAATAGAACTACCATACATGCGCTCACATCGCTTACAAAATTGCGTTAACAGAGCATCTGCTAGTTTCAACTGTTCTTTGTTGATCTCATGCTGGCAAAGTAAGCGGCAAGCTAAGACAAAATGGCACCAACATTCCAAATCATTTCCCAATAGAATGTCTGTAGAGAAAGTAAAGAATAATAGAGAATCCAGTTTTTATACTGATCCGCAGTAAATGCAGAAAATCCTGATCTAATTTTATGCGGTATTCTTCCAATGTCCGTAGGCACCACTATTTTGTCAATTCTACCTTGAATCAATACAAAATTTGACTCAATAGTAATGCTACGATCAATCCATACATCCTTGAGAATATGCTTACCAGATCCCAAAAACAAGTTGTGCATCGGGTCAACTACTAACATTTGGGATGGAATAAAATAAGGTAGCTTCAGTAACTCAGTATAGCGATATCCGGTTTTAGATTATATTTCCATTACTGCTTTTTTCGTAGAGCAGTGATCAATCTTTGAAACTGTTTCTAAATGATCAGTTCTTGAACGTTTATTCCATTTATCTAGATCAAATCCGCCATAGCCAGAAGAAAGCGACTTTGTACAGCGAGAACAACCTTGATGTGCATTATAAGAAAGTAAACCACACAATTTACGGCCAGCTGGCAGGTCACATGCAGCACAAAGCAAAGCACATCTAACAATTGTTTTTGTATCACGCCCAGCCACACTCAGAAGTGAACCTTCCCATAGCTCATTTAACTCCTTAACAAGTGGTGCAAGGAAACCATTAAGGTTGGTTGGTTCTGATGTACCAGGAATAATACCAACTAAAAGAGCATTACTCTGATTGTTTCTTTCATTCCGGGGAAGATTCATTATTGTCAAATAAATAGCCCCAATGGAGTACTCTGGATGCTTAAAAGGGCGAAACCAGTCTGAATTGATTGTAAGCCCAAAACAATATGGCTTACATAGAAATGGTTTCCCATTCCAACTTTGAAATTTTTTCCAAACATTGCCATCATAATTCATCATTTAAATTTTCTTCTGGCACAGCTCTTGACCTCCATTGTTCACATTTCTCAAAAAATGATGGTTCTAGTAACAGTTTTTGCAACGATTCATAGATATATAGCAGTAAGTTAAGTATGGATATAATATTCTTTCTTGGCTTACTAATTCCACAGTTTTCAGTAAGGGTGTACCACAAGAAAGTCTTTTCTGGTAATGTGGATGATTGGGAAACAGAACAAATGAGCATAACTTGTGCAGTTTTCATAGTGATAAATATTGTGACACTTGTTGCAAACAACAAATTTATGAATTTTTCTCCAAGCACAATTAGATCGAAAAGAATATAATGATTTTGGAAGGCACTCAGTTATAAAATACAATGGCCTATAAATCTGTCCTAATATTCCAAATAAAGTGGCAAAAAACTTCAGCAAAACTGCTGTTCCATTGTCAGATAATGAGTATTTATGGTCTAACATATCTTGCTAAACCCTTAAAATTTACCTTGTCCACTCTCTGATGTGTCACTCAAAGATTGTGAGATAAAATCTGCTATAACATAATTACTGATGACTTTGAAACCATTGTTATAATAATAATTACCTCCATCGTGGTGGGATTCATAGCTTGTTCCAGGAGCCTCATTATCATCATCTTCACCATCTGCTAATTTCCCAAATGAACTTGGTGGAGTTTCATCCGCAGTATCAGGTGCCTCACTAGTGTCAACAGGATGCTTTAAAGTCCACTTGTCACAAATGAAATTGTAGTAGAGTCGTTTATGAATTTTGTAAGTCTTGAAAGACAAAATACTCTTGGCAATGGGGACAAAATCTTCTGTCCACCCTCAATATAACTCTACCACCGTCGCGATCGCCGTACCTTTCCACAGAGTTGTTACTAGCCATCATCGATATCCCAGCAGCAGCCAGCCACATTTAAGAGAATCAATCTTCCCCATAGCCATGCGCGGTGAGAAACTCAATTTTTGTTAACTAACTCTGTAGAGTTCAGCAAGGTTCAATAACTTTGATTAGTTGTATATAGCTCTACAACTCTAGTTTTCATAATGATAATTATAGCTTATTGTTTAAGACTACTAGTACCAACTAATAGTATTGACTTATTAACCTTTAATTGTTGATGCACAAGTCTGAGAACAAACTTTACTTATTTCTGTTTTGCCATCCATGAGTTTGTGTAAGACTACCCTTTACCAACAATAAGCATTGACTTTTTTTCAACAATTTGTCTAAGATTATTTTATTTCTCTGGGTTGCGATTCATTATTGAATGTCTGTGCATGACTATTCTTTCCCATTAATAATACTGGACACCCTGTACCAACTTGTTTTGCCTAAACTCTAAACTTAACTTTTGTATGTTATTTTCCCATAATAATGCAAACGTCTTTTTTTTTTTTATGGTGTGTGTGTGAGAGAGAGAGAGAGGGAGGGAGGCAGGGTATCTTCGGTTCCATTAAATTAAACCACCTTGTGTATTCTGTGTTAACTAAACTACGTACCCTTTTCTCCATGTATTTTTCATAATTACTATGCTAGTCTGTGTGGGACTATCATTATTCAACATTAACCTGGTCACCTAATGTTGTTTTATACTTGTATTCTATAGCAGCACTGGTTAGAGCTAATCACTGTAAGTGGCTGAAACACTTTCTAAGTCAAAACATTCTAGAGGAGTGAGATTATGCTATATTTAGCTATATTTACTTATTTCCACATGCATTGCAATCCATTATTACTTTTCAAGTCTGTGTAATACCAACTATTAGCTAGTAATGCTATATGTGTTTGTATCATACAGTAGTGTCTTGTTAGCATAAGCTTAAGGGGACGAAGCTAAATAACACTGCCCACTACGGTGCATCTTGGAGCGCTAGCTACACGAGTATGGCTTCGTGTCAGGAATACTCTGACATTTTACTATATAGAAGTGAAAACAAGTATAGGGACGGCCTCAGCAAGAATCAGAAACGGAACATAAGAGGCAAATCTTCTCGCTACACAGTAAGAAGTACACTAATCTGAGCTTCCCGCTTGAAATTGTTTTGGTTATGTTGTCAAATCCTCTGAAATTAGCCATCATACATAAAACAATTAAAACTTGGCCACTTTTTCTGTATAATTCATGTAGATTGAACTTTAATTTCAATAGCATCGAAACAATTCTGCAGTGATATTTCTCATCTAGACTTTGTTTTCAAATGATTTATAAAGAATGAGTTAGTGACAAGTGTTGTCAAAATGTCTTTAGAATCATGTGAAACTATCCAGGAGTGGATAAAGCATTTCTAGTAATTAATAAGTTATAAGTGTTGTCAAATTAGAGACTATCATTGTCAAATTATTTATTAAAATGGTGATTTTATGTCAAACCAATCACATCATAGATTTTTCTAATTTTTAGTAGTATATTTACAATTTGAATGTCCAGAATTGAATTACAGAGTCTAATCTTTAATGATTTTAAATTCATGAAAAAAAATAATTGGGAGTTGTCATAATATAACTTCCTCCTTAAACTATGTTTATCTGTCTGTACATAACACTCCTATCGGCTAATTATTATGTATAGCTAAATGAATTAGTCCTAAATCTTGTACCACTGTTTAATCTTCGCCTTTTTTTATATGAAATGCTTTGAAGCAATTAGATAGTGAATCTGTTTATCAAAATTTTAATACAAAAATGTATGTACACTTTTCATTTCACTTACATTACGTACTTAATTCTAAGAGTCATGAGTCTGGCACTCAACACTTGCGAAGAGTAGTAGTTGATTCCAAAGAAAAGAAAAGGATTCTGCAAATGTGTCATGGTGGTATGGGTGGTATGCATTTTGGGAGAGATAAAACATACAATAAAGTAAGTTGCATTTGTGATTGGATAGATGCTCTGGGAAAGCTTACATGCAAAGAGGTTCAGCTAAGTACATTCCTCATTTACCATGCTTGCAGCTGACTCAACTCAAATCGACAAAGTGTATATATATAATATATATATTATATTTGTACCATGGTACATTCAAACCATCCAATCAGATTGCTCGATTCGCAGTGAATATATTTCATACCCACCTCTTTGGAGGTGAATAAGTAAACTGTCCAATAAAAAATTGTTTTAGTGCATTTTATATTGCCTAGAGCCATAGTACAAGTCTATCGCACCCCTCCTTTCGGTCAGTAATAAATTTGCACTATTTTCGAGCCTTTGGTCTATGATTGTGTAAATCCTAACTTGACCTCCATGTCATAGTGTATCCTATACGTATGTAATGGGGATAAAGGGGAGTAATAGATAAGGACCATGTGATAGAATACTTTAAAGATTAGGGAAACTGAATTTTAGGATTTACAACTGGGATGACTCACTCACTACAATGCAATGTTGGAATCACCCCTAGCTTTTATTCGTAGATTGCAGAAGAATTTTACTGGAAGGGGATGCATGATGATGTCAAGGAGTTATGTAAACATTGTGATAAGTGTCAACATACTAATAATGTGCTTCAGAAACCATGATCCGAATTACATCCAATACCTGTCTCTAAAGTATGGGACAGAGTAGGGATTGATTTAGTGGGACCACTTCCAGAGACAAAATGTGGAAATAAATATTATAATAGTCACACTTAGTGATTATTTTTCCAAGTGGCCAGAGGCTGCACCCCTGAAGCCTAAATGTGCTGAAGGTGTGGCAGACTTCTTATTCGATGTTTTCTGTAGACATGGCTGGCCTAAAATTACACAATCTGATCAGGGTAGAGAATTTATTAATGCTGTAAACAGTTACCTCTTTAAGTCTACAAATATACAGCATTGTATATCTAGTGCGTATCACCCACAAACAAATGGATTAGATGAGAGATTTAACCAAACTCTTCTAAATACTCTGAAAAAAGTGGTGGGTTCAAATGAAAAGGAATGGGATACGCATATACCAGCTGCACTGTATGCTTACAGAATCTCTAAGCATGCATCCACTAAATTTACTCCTTTTTTCTGGTTTATAATCGTGAAGCACGAAAAGCTGTCTCATTTGAGATGGAGAAAGAAGAATGTGGAGAGAATGGCAGTTCAAAAAATATATTGAGTGACACTGAAGAGGCTGAGAATATAGATGCGATTATATCAAATTTAGTTAAAGTACGTGATTTTTGTCACAGTAAAGCTAAAGATAACATCTTGGCAGGTCCAGCGGAGCGTGCCGAGGTTACCGGCGGTAAAAGGGGGGAGTGGTCATACAAGGGGGGGAACCGCGCATGCGGGTAGTTAGAATATAAGGGGGACCTCGTGTGAGGGGCATCATTAGGAAACAGAGTGAGACGAACATGGAAGGCGCTGTACAACCTGGGAGAGAATCAGTTGGCGAGCACAGCGCCAGGGACGAAACTCCCACCCACCCCAGCCCAGAAACGAAGTGAAGGGAGCGACTGGGGAGGTAAAGTTGATTTCTCCGGTAGTCCAGCTGGTGGACTCCGTGACGGGCTGCAGTCGGAAGGTGTTACGCTTGGGACAAAAGCAGCTGCATGGCTAAGCAAGTGCAGCTGCGAGGCGGCGATCTGATCTACGGCACTTGCGCCTCGATCGCCTTGACCCAACGTGGCCATGATCGGAGGCGTGCCCGTGGGAATAAACGCACGGGCGCAAGTTCGACTGCAAGCCTCCCGCACACACATTGTATGGTATGAGGAGAGTATAATGTATATGGATGTTATAGAGCTTGATCCCGAACCCCTCAGCAGGTAACTGGCACAGGAGAAGCAGAAGAAGCAATATGATGCAAAGCATAATTCATTTAAGGTATATATAACAGTTTTGTATTGTATAAGTATTAATTATTCGGTTTTATGTAGGTATATCCTGATGGAAGTTGTGTTTTGTTAAAAAATATGAAGCATGCACATATAGAATGGGGGGCAAAATGGACACCACATGGAAGGGTCCTTATATTGTATACAAAAATATGGGTAAAGGAAAATATCAGCTAAAATAAAAAACAGGAAAATTTTTGAAGAAGTTGTTCAATGGAGTACTCCTGAAAGAATACTATTCACCTTGTAGTATTCAGGAACAACCACAGCATAACTCAAATAGTTTACCTTCACAGATGTCAGTACTATCTACAGTGGTACCTTCACAGGTCTTAATGCTACCTTCAGCAATACCTTCACAAGTGTCAGTGGTACCTTCACAAGTGTCAGCGCTACCTTCAGTGGTTCCTTCCCAGGTCTCAATGCTACCTTCAGTGGTAACTTCACAGGTCTCAATGCTAGCTTCAGTGGTTCCTTCACAGGTCTCAATGCTAGCTTCAGTGGTACCATCACAAGTGTCAAGCGCTACCTTCAGTGGTGCCTTCACAGGTCTCAATGCTACCTTCAGTGGTAACTTCACAATTATACCAGCTAAAATAAAAAATAAATAAAAATTTTGAAGAAGTCATTCAATGGAGTATTCTTGAAAGAATACTATTCACCTTGTAGTATTCAGGAACAACCACAGCATAACTCAAATAGTTTACCTTCACAAGTGTCAGCGCTACCTTCAGTGGTACGTTCACAGGTGTCAGTGGTACCTTCAGTGGTTCCTTCACAAGTGTCAGTGGTACCTTCAGTGGTTCCTTCACAAGTGTCAGCGCTACCTTCAGCAGTACCTTCACAGGTCTCAATGCTAGCTTCAGCAGTACCTTCACAGGTCTCAATGCTAGCTTCAGTGGTACCTTTATTATCAACAAATGTTGAACAAGTTTATACATCAACGAAGTCACTTTTTACCTCATTCTATGAGTTTGACAAAATCACCAGTGACAATGTCATATCCTTCATTTACCAATATTGTTTCTGTAGTTTCATCAGATGCACAAGTAAAAGTCGTATGTTTCTTCACAGTCGAATTTATTGAGTACTCAAACTAAGAGAAGCTGTAAATGCAAGACATGATGTGGGAGTCACAAATGTTCTTGCAAAAAGGCAGGCTATGTGTGTGGTCATTACTGCCATCCAGGTAGAGAATGTGTCAACATCACAAAATTACGAAGCATTGCTGTTGTTTCAGATCTCACGGACCCGCCGAACCCTTCATTCACAGCTGACAGCACTAGGATAGTAGTTGAAGGTATTTCACTCACTATGGAAGACAAAATGATACTGGCATCGAACAAATGGCTCAGTGATAGTCATGTTAGTGCAGCTCAGTTTCTTTTGAAGAAACAGCATCCAAATATATATCTGGCTTTGAACCTCCTACTTTGCAATACACGAGAACATGCATATGCATTGGATGTATTGCTACCAGAAGTAAGATATTGAACTGCCAACATTAGCCATTGAATTATTCCAGCTATTAAATGTTAAATTTAGATGATGGTTCGTGTGAAGGCGAAAATTGAAAACTGTACTATTGAAGATGCTATTAACAATATGACAGCTTAAATTAATAGTGTTGTTATTAAAGTAGCGAGTAAGCATTCAATATTTTTTATTTGTCTACTTTATTACATTTATATAGCTAGCTATAATATAGCTAATACATTGATTAGTTTAGTTGTGCTAAATTATTATTTAACTTGCACTCTATTTTCTGTAACTACCTACTCTGTGCTTTTCTGTAGGTCTGAGGCAGACTGCACAGGAAATAGTTTTGTTGTGAAGAATGTTGGGCTGAGTACTTATTACTTAGGTGCATAGCATTAGTAGCATGATACTACCATTGCCTTATTATTTTTGAAAACATTAATGATGTGTCTTACCATTTTAAAGATAATCTTGCAAGTTGCCATGAAAATGTTATGTGAGGACTGAATAGATAGCTACTGAAAAGGAAGCTGGGGCTAATAAGTAGGACTTAACTTATTTTTTTCCATCCAATTTCTTCCCAATGGCTTGCTAATTCCTGTACATTGTGCCAATCTGTTGCTTATTCTATAGTTACAAGCTAAGTGTAAGGTCGATGATACTTGACTTGGATATAATCTCGCTTATAATTGTTGTGAATGGTCAATGTATGCAGTGATGATGTTATGATGTTTTTATTATCATCATTTTTTGTTTTGTATGACCTGCACATATTTTTCAACAAAAAAAATTAACTTTGAGCGTGAACAGGAAGAAGACGATGTTTACATTACATAGCATTAGCATGCAATTCACAGAGTTCTTTTCTAAGGTGTTATTATGCAGGGGAAATTTTTATATTTACCCTCATCACTGGCTGTGTAATTTAATAACCACCAAATTAAAAAAATACAACAACAACAACAAACGAACAAAAAAAAACAGGACAGGTAAAAACAGGGCACATGTTAGTTGGGTTAAGTTATAATGACTGTTAAAAACAGAAAAATGTCCTATTATTATACTTTGTTGTTGTTTTTTTTGTTTGTTATTGTTTTTTTTCCAGAAAAAACTAGTGATTTTTTTTTCTTCTGTAGCTATGATCATAAGCTTTTATTGTAACGCCCCCTATTGTCACACTGTATGTTTGCCTTATACTATATTCTCAGTGGTTTACTGGAGTGCTAGGTGTTACACTACTGTTGAGGCATGTATCTCTTGTACTTTAGCTTTTCTCAGGAGACAGCATCGATATCTATCATTTCATTGCACGAGTTACTTATCGACTTGCGCGAGCTACATATCAACATAGATTATATTCACATTGGTACTAGCATAATTTTTTTTTGGTATTTGTAATCACTAGCTAGTGTGAAGTAATACTGAGAGTTAGACTTCTACACATCATGTGTGTGTTCACTTTTAGATTTATACTCATCATGTGTGTGTGTTTAATGCACAATGTGTTTACGTGTCTTGTATCACGTGGAGTATGGGTTTTAAATCTGTTTATACGTAGTAAGGTATTTTGTATACTTTCACACATGCTATGTTTATTGGCATGCAGAATAATATTTACTTTGAATATTTAGGTATGAAACACTTTCAGGAATATGGCTGTTGGCTTGCAGAGACTGTGGTGAAACTTAACTTTTAGTATTAGCTATTTCAAACAATTAAATCAATTTTTGTTTACAGTCTTGATATAATGCATTCTATATAATAACAACAATAATAATTAATGAAATCATAATTGTCTCTGAATTTCGTAATAATCCATGATATAAGCACCGTTATAAGAAACCTGCCTATATTTTGATTTGAAAATAAGCTGAATAGCTATACTCTATCCTATTCTAAACCTTATAACAAGCTTATACTGTGTTAGCTTACAACGAACTTATTGCAATTGGCTATCACATTATATGTCATTACTTGAATTAATAATTATATTGGAGCAGAACTGAAGTAGCTATTTGCAGAGGTTTGCTTTGGGGGCATTGTCGTCCTAGGATAGAACCTCCCCACTGGAACTTGTGCACTAGGATGAACACTCCTCAGTTAGGACATTAACTCCCCACCCTGCTTGACTCAAACTTGGGCAAACTTACAGTTTTTATTTACCTTAGAAGTATGGTAGATTCATTGCTTTACTCATGGTCGATTAGCTTGAGTTTGATGAAATTTTTAGTACCAATTTATTTCATTAATTTTGAACTCCATTCTCACGAGGCGAAAACTCCAGACTACAATACTTATATGATTTTTTGAAGAATAAAGTCTATTTATCACTTGCATCTATAATTGTATTGGAGCATAACTAAAGTAGCTAGCTAGCTATTTGCAGAAGTTTGCTGTGAAACTTGCTGACTCACACCCACATACAAACTAAACATCATGATGGATCAGCTGTAATGAGTCCCATATCCACCTCATAGTTACTTGGTCCAACTTTCTTCATGGTTCATTCTAAAAGTTAAAATTTCCAGTCATTTTAAGTGAAAAAAATCTTAACTTTATAGGTAAATGTCTACTAGCCATAGCTATAGCAAAAATAATTCATAGCTATAAAAAAAAAACTTAGCTATTTGTTATAAAATTGAAACTTAATAATCAGAATGCCTTTTTTCCAAACTATTCTAACCACTTAGTCAGCTATTACTTTAATAAAATAATAGCTAGCAATGACTTCTTGTGGATACCTATAATAGTTTTAGTACAAACTAGCTAACATAATCATTAACTAACTAAAACCCAACTCTTGTACTAAAATGGAATACCAAATTTTTAGGCTATATTATTTTTATAAAACAGTTTAGCAAACCAATCATGCTTTAATACTGGAATGATTCTTGAGGCCAACTGTATTATGTATTTTTCTATACTTATTCTCAAACTTGTAGTACTATTACTCAAGCATTTTTTGTTAATTATTCAGAATGGCTATAGCCAATTCTCATTGGCTGCATAGTGTTTTTTTCTTAAATTATTCTAAAATAGCTATTATTTTTGTCAATTTCTGGAAATAGCTAGCTAGAAGTTATTGAATATCTTGATTTCAGTACTATAGTTCATGGTGAAGTGAGTTCATGTTATATTGAACTCCAAGTCTAGTGGCAATTAGACTACGAATAATCAATAATTTAAGCCTTTTTTTTATACATTGACAATTATTTGGGAACAGCTAGATAGGTGTAGCTATATATCTCGTCTGCTTCAGTGTAAATGTCCTATAAGAATTTCATTATCTTGAGTAAGTGGCTCACTTGAAGTAGTTAGCTATAAGAATTATAGTCAGGAGTTATGTCTCGTGAGAATGTTGGATTGGAGCTTGCGCTATTTTGAACTGATTGATGACACTTTCAAGTAAAAAAGAAGAAAAAAAGAAATACATTGACATAAAAGTTCATCAAACTAGAATTAGCTAATCTAACTATCTAGTAGCAAGACATGAATCTACTAGCTATATCTCTAAGGTGAATAAATAGTAACTTTGTCACGTTTGAGTTTAAGCAGGGTGGGGAGTTAACGTCCTAACCGGGGAGTATCCATCCTAGTACGCAGGTTCCCGTGAGGAGGCGCAGTCCTAGGACGACAACGCCCCCGGAGCTCCCGTCCGGGCGGAGGCCGCGTCCTGTGACACCGGCTAATATTTTGATGACAACACCTTGATAACGTCCAAGTAATTCCCTGGTGACAACGCGTGAAGCGGGTGATTCATGAATAATTCATTGCCTGAACTAGGTAGTCTGGCGTAGCTGACCCTTTACCTTCCCATTATATGTGGGCGTGGGGGAAAGGAAAGGGTCTGGTGAGAGCTCCACATCGGATTGGTACTGGAGTTACTATAGTGGCGCCCAATCAGATTGCAGTATCGGTAATTAGTGGCATTCCTTTGAGACTGTACTAATGCGCGTAAGTTTAAAGGGAACGTGCGTCAGCACGCAAGCAACCTATTTCGGCGAATTGTAAGGCAACGATCAAGACTAAAATCACTGAAGTGTTTCAGGAGATAGGATGGCCTTCAGCTAAGCCTGAGCAACATAGAATCTATTTTGAATAGAGACGTTTATGTGATTATTCCTACTGGATAGGAAAGAGTGCCTGCTATCAGTGTTGCCACTTCTTCACAAAAAGATATACCCAAGTAAAGCTCCAGTCATAGTATTAGTAGTTTCTCCACTCAGAGCACTAATAAAAGATCAGGTAAAATTATACTTCTCTTCTATATGGGTGAACTACTTTTGTCTCTGAAACAGGTATCGACACTAACAAAAATAAGGTTTTGAAGCATGCCGTGTTCTTGAAAATGATGAAATTGTGAATGAAGGAATATCCAATGGAGACTATCAATTTGTTTATTTCACTCCAGAAACTCTTCTGTTAAGTAAAAGATGGAGAGCTGTGTTGGCTGGCGATGTATTTTCTAGCAGGCTACAATATTTTATAGTTGATGAAGCTCATACAGTTGTGCAATGGCAAGTGCATGGCATGATATATACTGTTGTTGAGTTGGTTTCACAAATATTTGTTTTATGTAGGGGAGAAACTTTTCGAAGCATTTTGTTGCGAATAGAAGAAATGTGTAGCTTATCCTCCCTGAACATGCACACATCATGGCACTTTACAGCTACAGAGAGACTAAGAAAAGATGCCTCAAGATTAATGGGATTAAGGAATGAAGTTGTAGTGCAGCTAGCTCAAGCTGAATATATAGAGTAGATCCTCACTTATCTGAACCACTTTTATCCAAATTCTGTTGATCTGAACACCAGTTGTGAACTATAATTATATTCATTGGGATTTTGCTGTACATTAAATAGAGACTAGATCGGTTTCCTATGTTCAAAATGACTCATTTTGCATATCCCAACATTTAACTTATGTGAACAACCCTCAGTCCAAGGTGGTCGGATAAGTGAAGGTCTACTGTACATATATTCTATTCTACAAAAAGAATTTTAGTGCTTTATGCAAGAAGTAGATTGTTGTTGATTTAATATGGAGAGTCGCGAAATAATAACGGTGGTGAAGAATAATTGTTTAAATTATTGTTTTTAAGCCAGGTTTGCAAACTGTGACACCTGTTATTTTATGAAACTTTTCAGAGAATTGTTTTAGTCTTCAAAGCCTGTGCCTATATTCACATGAAGTGAGGCAATATATCATTACACACATGCACATACACACACATGGTGCACACACATACATTCATATACATGCACTCGTACGCATACATGATGCACATACACTCACACATGCACATGCATACATATACGTGTGCGTGCACGCAGTATGCACATGCACACAGTCATGCTCGAAGGTGATGCGCACACGTTTAAGCAGCATGCACATTATTCATACACACACATACATACACACATTTGGCACATATGGACACATGCAGGCACATACACGTGTAACCACATGTTAATGAGTAAGACCTGAGAGTAGCTTGCTTGTTGCATTTGCTGGCCAATGCTACTTATGGTGGTGGTGGGTGATGTGATTATGTAGTGGATGAGCTCTCACTAGGAACATTGCAATATGTTTTACTAGGAGGTTGTGGGAATGGTGACTCTGAAGTTCATACTACAAAACAAGGATAGTTCACTTGTGCAAAGTAGTCAGGCACTGATGAAAGGCCTTCAGGACCCTAAAGTATAGTACGAGTTATGTTTTTAATGCTGCATGCTCAGAGCATTCATATAGAAATGTTCAATATCCTGAACACTCACATGATGTGGAATGTGTTAGTGTACATACATAACATACATACATACATGCATGCATAGATACATACATACATGCATGCATAGATACATACATACATGCATACATACATACATTTGTGTTACGTCATTCGTAATTGACATAATTGGTCAAAAAAATATTGATTAAATAGTGGCACAGCCCACCCTTTTTTAACCTCTGGCTGAAAGCACTGTTTCTGAGAACAACACATGTGTGGTGTAAATTGATTACATGATAGAAAAGTCTGGCTCTGTAAACTCACTCATTTCCCATTATCTCTCACCTTTACCTCGGGAATAATCAAAACATGACTTTTTACCACAACCCACACTTAGCTTTGATCTTATAAGCACCAACAAGCAAGCAAACAGACAAACATATACATGCATAATATATACTCACACACACTTGTATCATAGTTCATTCGAACTGGCCAATCAGATTTATCAGTTGGATGTGGTTGTTTTTGCTGGAGGTATGCCATCAAATGATTAACAAAACTTTCAAAATTACCAACCAAACCTTAGTTCAGTGAGACTATTCATTGACACTGTACTCCTGCAATTTTATTGCATGACATATTTATTCCTAATGAAACCATCTACAAGCAGAAGTTTTGATTGATGTCATCAGCTTTATGAGTGTCGGTATGGTCAAGTTATTATTATTATTATTTGTCAGTTTGGTTGGACTTGCACTTTGAACTTACAATGGAGAACTGGGTGAGGAAGGCTATTGATATTTGAAAGCTATCACCTACTTTGTGAACTGGAAGAGTGCCACAAAATTATTTCAATTGGCCAGAACAGTCGCAGTCCAATACAGAGAATAAGGGTCTACTCCTCTTGCACCACTTGGTTCGGTCTGCAAGATTTGAATTACCCTTGGGCCTTTGGCCCTCAGTAGTGTAAATGCCATATAGACCTACACCTTATAACATGTCCTAAATGCTTGTATCCTATTTCTACAGGTCAGCAGGATGTGACTAGTAGTGATACTTTGCTTACACTAGACACTATCTCGATCACACATTGTGTTGTTGTCCATTGATCCATGGTCAATGTGCCAGGTGTAGATGTTTTATTCAAGAAAGTTGAGATTTTTTTCTTTTTCTGGATGTGTGTGTGTGTGGGGGGGGGGGGGGGGGGCAGATGAGGAGTTGGGTGGTTTAAGGGGTGGGGCTCTCCCCTTCCCCCTAGATTAAGCCTTGAAGTGTGGGTGTGTATGTGATCGTAGAAATGAAAAGTTCTCCATTGAAGCAACAATAATATTGTGTGTGTGTGTGTGTGCTTAGTTTGTGTCCAGGGATGGCTGAGTGAACATGATGACTTGAGAGTGGATGTCTAATGTGGCAACTAAGTGGCAAGTGAGGAAAGGAACTTACATATTGGATGATGAAAAAAAAAAAATTTTTCTTGGAGAATGATAGCGTTATCAAGAAAACGGTACAACAAACGAGTCCAATGAAGCTAGTCTAGATATTCCCACTGGAATATTAGCTAGCTAACTGTTCATCATGCAGCAGAACTAGTTCACTAATATATATTTTTTATTGCACTAATATTTATTATTATTATTATTATTATTACTAAATCTCATATGATACGACTCTGAAATTGGTGAATGATCAAGGATTGTTTTGTTGTTTTTTTTGTTTCCTACCAAAATGACCCTTCAAGTGTTTTTTTGTTTTGTTTTTTTTTCCTTTCCCTGTACTGCTGCACAGTTCCCTTGCTGGACTGCAACCCATAGACGCTGGATCAAATACTCTGTTGATCTTGGTTTTATAGTTTCTCCTCTAATCCTGCATCCCTACTCCTTCTGGGAGACTTGAATCAATTCCTCTCAAAGACTCGGTGGCTACTGGTATGAAAATATGACCAGGAGGAAGGCCACATTATTTTTTTATCTTCCTCTCCTCTGCAGCTTCAGCAACCCTCCTCAACATGCTAGTGGCATGTGTTCTGTAAGAAGCCGCTTGAGTGTCAGGGCAATTGGCATCCCATACCGGCAGACGTCAGCCATCTGGCCTCTTCCCATCTGACTGCATGAGGCCTGTAGGTTCCATCCTGGGAAGGAATATGGGCAGATGTCAACCCTCGCTTGACTATGTCAAATGAACGAAGACTTTATGATCACATGGACAACTTAACATTATGCACAATCATGCAAGCTCTGACATAACATGACCATTCATGTATGCCAGCTAAACAAAATCCCCTAATAAATCTTCACCAGCTGTAATGAAGTCACATATATTTGCTTAGAGCAAGGTCTGCAAGCAACAATCACAACCAATTGTTGCTTCAGATAGTGAACTGGCGTCACATGTAGCAAGTTACTGGATTACTGATGTAGCTTAAATTAACTCACCACGTGAACTATAGTAAATGGATGGTACAGGAAAAGGAGGGGAAATGTGAGAAGAATTGTATAGAGAAAGGTTGTCAAGAGTGTTGTGATAGTATTTGTCAAGGACGACTGGTGGAGGATTTAAGATAGAGGTGATCAGCAAAATCAACAAGGCGACACAGACTGTACAACCTCATAATTTCAATCTACAACAATGCATTCATAAAGAGCTAACACTGATGTAGCTATGTAAAGTATATACTTGCATAACCATCCAATTATTCAACTAAAAACCTAGTACATCGCTATGTAAGGAATCAAGACATTTAACCCCTTCATAGTTGAAAGCAAATGCCGGCAGCTACGTGGATCAAACAGCTTGCTCAGTATTCAGATAATGAATGAAGATGAGGCTCTGTCGACAGACTGATGTGTAATTGATATTACAGACTGGTACCAATTAGCAATGCATTTTATTTAAAAAAAATGTCCTCATTCACAACAACTAAAATGGTTTTGATCCTACCTACTTAGCAAATAATGCTCACAGCTAGCTAATACAAAGACAACCACAACAACAAAACAAAAACAACTAACCAACAAGTAAAAACAGTTTCAGAATAAAGAGAAGTTTTAGTAGCCTAAAATAGAAGTCAACTGAACATTTACATTTGCTCTAGTTAGTATGGAGATACATTAGATACTGCCAGTGAAACACTTGCTTCGAAAAACACTACAACTGATGCTACCTCGCTCTCCATCAAATTGTCCCAGCCTCCAACGTCTACCAGTGCTGGCAGTCTTCCTTCCAGTCATCAGGGTTTCAAAACTTCTGGTAGGCAGGAGCTTAATAATGGCTGACAGATTTCTAGGGGTGAGTGCTGTAGTAGTATTTATATAATTTTCTGCTTATGTATTGGTGTATTTATGTTTCTGTTGCCATATTCTGGAGATTGCTCTTCCCTTTCTTTAATGCTGGACTGTAGCTACATAGGGTAATTATAGTTGCTACTAAGATTATGTAAACTAAATTCTGACCTGATGATACCCAAGTTGAAATGCATTGAAGGTTCGAAGGGAGGTCATTTCTGTTTTTTGTTCTTACCTTGTATGCAATATGTAATAATAATTATGTAGACCTGAATTGCATGAAGTCATGGCTCTATCAAATACATCAATTCCAGTTTGTTCGCATGGGATTGTGCAATTGCTATGTTTACAATAATCTGTCATTACAACATTTAGCAATGTGTAGATATTACAAAATGAAAGTCCCATAGACTTTATGCTGTTTGTTTCCATTTATTTGCCACATCCAAAAAGTGAACCATCACATTAAGACATTACTCACCATACAGTGTGATGTAGTTGTAAGTCAGATGCTTAGGTGAATATGATAAATGTATAGCAAATTCCAGGTCAATGTGAGTGGAGAAATTGTATTCAATGCTTTGATGATCATTCTGACTACCTTACAATATTGCTTGACACAGACGTGTCACCACTCATCCAAAGTGTGTGTTTGTGTGTGTATGTGTGTGTGAGGTGTGTGTGTATGTGTGTGTGTGTGTGTGTGTGTGTAAGGACACTAGTAGTGTACACGAGAGAGCATTGATAAGCAGCAGTTTCACCACTTACAAAATTGCTTGTGGCTTATGCTTGAAATGATATCATTATTAACACATTCATTATAGTGATATTCTGTATAGGGCTGGTCTTCCATGTAGTGTGCTGCTGAAGAGCCAGTGGTTGAGTTAGTTAGGTGAGTTAATTGGAAGTAGTTTTTGAGGATTTCACACATCAGGCATTAATATTGGTTCCGTATAGTGGCAATGAATAAATATGATATATGTTTTACCAGTTGTTATACATTTTCATGTTTTTGCTTGCTGTGTGCATGCATGTCAGGGTGTTCTGTAGTCAGTGTTTATAGTGTGAAAATTTCCAAAAATACACCAGCCACCTCTAAAAGACACATTTACCTCTGAATGCACAAAAAAGAAAAATTTGTCTCTAACTCACACTCTCAACTTACTTTCAATATATTCACATCATGCCAAGTGTTCAATGAAAATGAGGATTATAATAGATTAGTGTGTTAGTGAAAAACAAAACAACAACAACGTATGTACAGACCCAATCAAATATTTGTTTCTAATCCTTCTCCCTTCTTGGAGAATATGATGTTGTTTTTGTATTTATTTCTACCGAGTATATAATATAGATCATCTAAGCAATCTATAGTACCCAATCTAAGGTATTTTAAAAAGAAATTTTAATCATGCACTCTATATATTAACCAGATTATTGTTACCACGAAAATATTCACCTACAAGTGAAATTTCCCACTCCCCTCTTCCCTCCCAAACTGAAGGACAGTCCTGGATTTTTTGACATTGTCCTGTGTCCTGGATTTACATCAGTTATTTTTCCTGGATGATGGGGTTGAGTGATAAGAGTTTTATGTGTTACTATTTATATAGATGCTGACTTTGATAGCTAGGGAAACTAATAGATTTTTAGTGTAAAGCTGATTGTTGACATTGCATAAATAATGTTGCACAGGGTTATATACAGATGTGTTTGTGTGTGTGCACTAGTACTTATAGTGTTATATTTGTGCATGTGTGCCCACTATTACTGAGTGTGCTCTATTTGTGCGAGTGTGCTCTATTTGTGCGCGTGTGCCCGCTGGAGGAAACTTGTACAATATTGGCATAGTGGGTCAGGTCATGTGATAAATGGGGGGAATAACTGTTTTACAGTTTAAACGTGTGTGAAAGTTTTGGCGTATTGGGAATATTGTTTGAAAAAGAGAAAAATAAAGTGGTGGCTGAATCAGTGGTTGAAGTGGAATGTTAGACAGTCTACTCTCCAGAGATAGCATGATTTGGGTAACTCTTTCATTGCCTAAGTTGGAATTGTTGACCACATCTACCTACTAGTCTTGTGCACAAATTGTTTTGTGTAGGCTCATAGCAGTATTGATTTGCTGGTATGGACTAGTCTGTTGATTTTAATTGATTTGTTTGACTAATAGCCATTATGACAGGTTCAACCAAACGTGCAAAAGTCTTAATTCGCAAATTTAATGGGTGGTTGAAGAACTGAACATCATTGAAAGTTTTATTTTATTTAGTGGTCAAACAAACTACAAGATATTGGTGGAAGTGCTCAATGAAGTTTGGAATAAATGAAGTTTTGCTGTACGTAATGGTACGTTCAAAATAAAATCAAAATCAAAATAAGTTTTGATTCAGGATTGGAAATGTCCTATTGTCAATGCCAAATGCAGCCTTTTTGGAGCCTTCTCATTTTGTATGCAAGAATTTCAAATGAGTTTAGTATGTGACATGGAGACGGCTGTACACACCATTATAGACCTGACCCAGGAAGCTGGAGCCAGTATATCAAGTCTCTTACTAATCTTTTAGAAGTATCTTGAATAGTGTTTTGTACATTTGCACATGATCTGTTTACAGTCGCGGTAGAATTATTGTATCAATCTTTTTTTGTTCTAATATATTTTTATTTCCATATATATTTTTATGTAACCTTTATCATGTGTATATTGTGTATTTATAATATTTTCTTGTTGACTTTATTCTTTCTGGTAGGTATGAGCTGGCAAATCTACCTTAAACTTTGCTGCACTTCCACTTGGATACCAAACCATAACATGTGAGCAAATTCATTTCTAGTATAATTGGTCCTAGTCTGCACATTACAATGCAGTGTTGCGTTACAGTAGTGGGCTAGTTCTTAGGCCACGTTTGTGCAAGTGATTGTGTTTCTCTTGGTGCACACACACACACACATGCACTCACACATGCACACAATGTTTTTTGGTTTGATTGATTTGATTTACATATGCGTTAGTTTTGATAGTCTTGTACACACCACCAGGGTTTCATACAGGATATTTTGCTGGGGGTGGCTGATTTGTTTTTGACTTGCAAAGTGGTGTGCGAGATTTACAAGATATAGTTCATGTATACAAATATCAAGCTGTATTTCACTTGCATGCACTTCAATCCGGAAGCATATGACAGCATTCTCTGTACATTATGCAATACTGCGGTGTAGTGTAGTAAGATGTTGCAGTATGTGTGGGCTCAAAGACTATTTGTAATTTCCATGTGATAATAGGAAAAAATCACATTCTTGCATGGATTGTGCCCAAAAACATTATGGGGGGAAGGGGGGAATCCAGCCCCCCACGCCCTTTCCTACACCACTGCAATAAGTACACTATGAATCTATTTTTAAGGAGGATCATGTTAGCCACACCCATTTAATAACTCGGGTTCACATCTTTGCATAACAGCAATTATGTTAGTTGAAATTATCTCAATAGATAGAT
>WLWD01000992.1_pt1:27500-63627 | contig 63627 bp, 31 predicted proteins | sample 6712731 | NCBI WGS metagenome assembly WLWD01 (sample SAMN12718690, study PRJNA576275) | sponge metagenome | isolation source: marine sponge | host: Mycale hentscheli | place: New Zealand: South Island, Marlborough, Capsize Point | collected 2014-11-01
TGCATATTAGGAGTAATAATAGAACTACCATACATGCGCTCACATCGCTTACAAAATTGCGTTAACAGAGCATCTGCTAGTTTCAACTGTTCTTTGTTGATCTCATGCTGGCAAAGTAAGCGGCAAGCTAAGACAAAATGGCACCAACATTCCAAATCATTTCCCAATAGAATGTCTGTAGAGAAAGTAAAGAATAATAGAGAATCCAGTTTTTATACTGATCCGCAGTAAATGCAGAAAATCCTGATCTAATTTTATGCGGTATTCTTCCAATGTCCGTAGGCACCACTATTTTGTCAATTCTACCTTGAATCAATACAAAATTTGACTCAATAGTAATGCTACGATCAATCCATACATCCTTGAGAATATGCTTACCAGATCCCAAAAACAAGTTGTGCATCGGGTCAACTACTAACATTTGGGATGGAATAAAATAAGGTAGCTTCAGTAACTCAGTATAGCGATATCCGGTTTTAGATTATATTTCCATTACTGCTTTTTTCGTAGAGCAGTGATCAATCTTTGAAACTGTTTCTAAATGATCAGTTCTTGAACGTTTATTCCATTTATCTAGATCAAATCCGCCATAGCCAGAAGAAAGCGACTTTGTACAGCGAGAACAACCTTGATGTGCATTATAAGAAAGTAAACCACACAATTTACGGCCAGCTGGCAGGTCACATGCAGCACAAAGCAAAGCACATCTAACAATTGTTTTTGTATCACGCCCAGCCACACTCAGAAGTGAACCTTCCCATAGCTCATTTAACTCCTTAACAAGTGGTGCAAGGAAACCATTAAGGTTGGTTGGTTCTGATGTACCAGGAATAATACCAACTAAAAGAGCATTACTCTGATTGTTTCTTTCATTCCGGGGAAGATTCATTATTGTCAAATAAATAGCCCCAATGGAGTACTCTGGATGCTTAAAAGGGCGAAACCAGTCTGAATTGATTGTAAGCCCAAAACAATATGGCTTACATAGAAATGGTTTCCCATTCCAACTTTGAAATTTTTTCCAAACATTGCCATCATAATTCATCATTTAAATTTTCTTCTGGCACAGCTCTTGACCTCCATTGTTCACATTTCTCAAAAAATGATGGTTCTAGTAACAGTTTTTGCAACGATTCATAGATATATAGCAGTAAGTTAAGTATGGATATAATATTCTTTCTTGGCTTACTAATTCCACAGTTTTCAGTAAGGGTGTACCACAAGAAAGTCTTTTCTGGTAATGTGGATGATTGGGAAACAGAACAAATGAGCATAACTTGTGCAGTTTTCATAGTGATAAATATTGTGACACTTGTTGCAAACAACAAATTTATGAATTTTTCTCCAAGCACAATTAGATCGAAAAGAATATAATGATTTTGGAAGGCACTCAGTTATAAAATACAATGGCCTATAAATCTGTCCTAATATTCCAAATAAAGTGGCAAAAAACTTCAGCAAAACTGCTGTTCCATTGTCAGATAATGAGTATTTATGGTCTAACATATCTTGCTAAACCCTTAAAATTTACCTTGTCCACTCTCTGATGTGTCACTCAAAGATTGTGAGATAAAATCTGCTATAACATAATTACTGATGACTTTGAAACCATTGTTATAATAATAATTACCTCCATCGTGGTGGGATTCATAGCTTGTTCCAGGAGCCTCATTATCATCATCTTCACCATCTGCTAATTTCCCAAATGAACTTGGTGGAGTTTCATCCGCAGTATCAGGTGCCTCACTAGTGTCAACAGGATGCTTTAAAGTCCACTTGTCACAAATGAAATTGTAGTAGAGTCGTTTATGAATTTTGTAAGTCTTGAAAGACAAAATACTCTTGGCAATGGGGACAAAATCTTCTGTCCACCCTCAATATAACTCTACCACCGTCGCGATCGCCGTACCTTTCCACAGAGTTGTTACTAGCCATCATCGATATCCCAGCAGCAGCCAGCCACATTTAAGAGAATCAATCTTCCCCATAGCCATGCGCGGTGAGAAACTCAATTTTTGTTAACTAACTCTGTAGAGTTCAGCAAGGTTCAATAACTTTGATTAGTTGTATATAGCTCTACAACTCTAGTTTTCATAATGATAATTATAGCTTATTGTTTAAGACTACTAGTACCAACTAATAGTATTGACTTATTAACCTTTAATTGTTGATGCACAAGTCTGAGAACAAACTTTACTTATTTCTGTTTTGCCATCCATGACTTTGTGTAAGACTACCCTTTACCAACAATAAGCATTGACTTTTTTTCAACAATTTGTCTAAGATTATTTTATTTCTCTGGGTTGCGATTCATTATTGAATGTCTGTGCATGACTATTCTTTCCCATTAATAATACTGGACACCCTGTACCAACTTGTTTTGCCTAAACTCTAAACTTAACTTTTGTATGTTATTTTCCCATAATAATGCAAACGTCTTTTTTTTTTTTTATGGTGTGTGTGTGAGAGAGAGAGAGAGGGAGGGAGGCAGGGTATCTTCGGTTCCATTAAATTAAACCACCTTGTGTATTCTGTGTTAACTAAACTACGTACCCTTTTCTCCATGTATTTTTCATAATTACTATGCTAGTCTGTGTGGGACTATCATTATTCAACATTAACCTGGTCACCTAATGTTGTTTTATACTTGTATTCTATAGCAGCACTGGTTAGAGCTAATCACTGTAAGTGGCTGAAACACTTTCTAAGTCAAAACATTCTAGAGGAGTGAGATTATGCTATATTTAGCTATATTTACTTATTTCCACATGCATTGCAATCCATTATTACTTTTCAAGTCTGTGTAATACCAACTATTAGCTAGTAATGCTATATGTGTTTGTATCATACAGTAGTGTCTTGTTAGCATAAGCTTAAGGGGACGAAGCTAAATAACACTGCCCACTACGGTGCATCTTGGAGCGCTAGCTACACGAGTATGGCTTCGTGTCAGGAATACTCTGACATTTTACTATATAGAAGTGAAAACAAGTATAGGGACGGCCTCAGCAAGAATCAGAAACGGAACATAAGAGGCAAATCTTCTCGCTACACAGTAAGAAGTACACTAATCTGAGCTTCCCGCTTGAAATTGTTTTGGTTATGTTGTCAAATCCTCTGAAATTAGCCATCATACATAAAACAATTAAAACTTGGCCACTTTTTCTGTATAATTCATGTAGATTGAACTTTAATTTCAATAGCATCGAAACAATTCTGCAGTGATATTTCTCATCTAGACTTTGTTTTCAAAAGATTTATAAAGAATGAGTTAGTGACAAGTGTTGTCAAAATGTCTTTAGAATCATGTGAAACTATCCAGGAGTGGATAAAGCATTTCTAGTAATTAATAAGTTATAAGTGTTGTCAAATTAGAGACTATCATTGTCAAATTATTTATTAAAATGGTGATTTTATGTCAAACCAATCACATCATAGATTTTTCTAATTTTTAGTAGTATATTTACAATTTGAATGTCCAGAATTGAATTACAGAGTCTAATCTTTAATGATTTTAAATTCATGAAAAAAAATAATTGGGAGTTGTCATAATATAACTTCCTCCTTAAACTATGTTTATCTGTCTGTACATAACACTCCTATCGGCTAATTATTATGTATAGCTAAATGAATTAGTCCTAAATCTTGTACCACTGTTTAATCTTCGCCTTTTTTTATATGAAATGCTTTGAAGCAATTAGATAGTGAATCTGTTTATCAAAATTTTAATACAAAAATGTATGTACACTTTTCATTTCACTTACATTACGTACTTAATTCTAAGAGTCATGAGTCTGGCACTCAACACTTGCGAAGAGTAGTAGTTGATTCCAAAGAAAAGAAAAGGATTCTGCAAATGTGTCATGGTGGTATGGGTGGTATGCATTTTGGGAGAGATAAAACATACAATAAAGTAAGTTGCATTTGTGATTGGATAGATGCTCTGGGAAAGCTTACATGCAAAGAGGTTCAGCTAAGTACATTCCTCATTTACCATGCTTGCAGCTGACTCAACTCAAATCGACAAAGTGTATATATATAATATATATATTATATTTGTACCATGGTACATTCAAACCATCCAATCAGATTGCTCGATTCGCAGTGAATATATTTCATACCCACCTCTTTGGAGGTGAATAAGTAAACTGTCCAATAAAAAATTGTTTTAGTGCATTTTATATTGCCTAGAGCCATAGTACAAGTCTATCGCACCCCTCCTTTCGGTCAGTAATAAATTTGCACTATTTTCGAGCCTTTGGTCTATGATTGTGTAAATCCTAACTTGACCTCCATGTCATAGTGTATCCTATACGTATGTAATGGGGATAAAGGGGAGTAATAGATAAGGACCATGTGATAGAATACTTTAAAGATTAGGGAAACTGAATTTTAGGATTTACAACTGGGATGACTCACTCACTACAATGCAATGTTGGAATCACCCCTAGCTTTTATTCGTAGATTGCAGAAGAATTTTACTGGAAGGGGATGCATGATGATGTCAAGGAGTTATGTAAACATTGTGATAAGTGTCAACATACTAATAATGTGCTTCAGAAACCATGATCCGAATTACATCCAATACCTGTCTCTAAAGTATGGGACAGAGTAGGGATTGATTTAGTGGGACCACTTCCAGAGACAAAATGTGGAAATAAATATTATAATAGTCACACTTAGTGATTATTTTTCCAAGTGGCCAGAGGCTGCACCCCTGAAGCCTAAATGTGCTGAAGGTGTGGCAGACTTCTTATTCGATGTTTTCTGTAGACATGGCTGGCCTAAAATTACACAATCTGATCAGGGTAGAGAATTTATTAATGCTGTAAACAGTTACCTCTTTAAGTCTACAAATATACAGCATTGTATATCTAGTGCGTATCACCCACAAACAAATGGATTAGATGAGAGATTTAACCAAACTCTTCTAAATACTCTGAAAAAAGTGGTGGGTTCAAATGAAAAGGAATGGGATACGCATATACCAGCTGCACTGTATGCTTACAGAATCTCTAAGCATGCATCCACTAAATTTACTCCTTTTTTCTGGTTTATAATCGTGAAGCACGAAAAGCTGTCTCATTTGAGATGGAGAAAGAAGAATGTGGAGAGAATGGCAGTTCAAAAAATATATTGAGTGACACTGAAGAGGCTGAGAATATAGATGCGATTATATCAAATTTAGTTAAAGTACGTGATTTTTGTCACAGTAAAGCTAAAGATAACATCTTGGCAGGTCCAGCGGAGCGTGCCGAGGTTACCGGCGGTAAAAGGGGGGAGTGGTCATACAAGGGGGGGAACCGCGCATGCGGGTAGTTAGAATATAAGGGGGACCTCGTGTGAGGGGCATCATTAGGAAACAGAGTGAGACGAACATGGAAGGCGCTGTACAACCTGGGAGAGAATCAGTTGGCGAGCACAGCGCCAGGGACGAAACTCCCACCCACCCCAGCCCAGAAACGAAGTGAAGGGAGCGACTGGGGAGGTAAAGTTGATTTCTCCGGTAGTCCAGCTGGTGGACTCCGTGACGGGCTGCAGTCGGAAGGTGTTACGCTTGGGACAAAAGCAGCTGCATGGCTAAGCAAGTGCAGCTGCGAGGCGGCGATCTGATCTACGGCACTTGCGCCTCGATCGCCTTGACCCAACGTGGCCATGATCGGAGGCGTGCCCGTGGGAATAAACGCACGGGCGCAAGTTCGACTGCAAGCCTCCCGCACACACATTGTATGGTATGAGGAGAGTATAATGTATATGGATGTTATAGAGCTTGATCCCGAACCCCTCAGCAGGTAACTGGCACAGGAGAAGCAGAAGAAGCAATATGATGCAAAGCATAATTCATTTAAGGTATATATAACAGTTTTGTATTGTATAAGTATTAATTATTCGGTTTTATGTAGGTATATCCTGATGGAAGTTGTGTTTTGTTAAAAAATATGAAGCATGCACATATAGAATGGGGGGCAAAATGGACACCACATGGAAGGGTCCTTATATTGTATACAAAAATATGGGTAAAGGAAAATATCAGCTAAAATAAAAAACAGGAAAATTTTTGAAGAAGTTGTTCAATGGAGTACTCCTGAAAGAATACTATTCACCTTGTAGTATTCAGGAACAACCACAGCATAACTCAAATAGTTTACCTTCACAGATGTCAGTACTATCTACAGTGGTACCTTCACAGGTCTTAATGCTACCTTCAGCAATACCTTCACAAGTGTCAGTGGTACCTTCACAAGTGTCAGCGCTACCTTCAGTGGTTCCTTCCCAGGTCTCAATGCTACCTTCAGTGGTAACTTCACAGGTCTCAATGCTAGCTTCAGTGGTTCCTTCACAGGTCTCAATGCTAGCTTCAGTGGTACCATCACAAGTGTCAAGCGCTACCTTCAGTGGTGCCTTCACAGGTCTCAATGCTACCTTCAGTGGTAACTTCACAATTATACCAGCTAAAATAAAAAATAAATAAAAATTTTGAAGAAGTCATTCAATGGAGTATTCTTGAAAGAATACTATTCACCTTGTAGTATTCAGGAACAACCACAGCATAACTCAAATAGTTTACCTTCACAAGTGTCAGCGCTACCTTCAGTGGTACGTTCACAGGTGTCAGTGGTACCTTCAGTGGTTCCTTCACAAGTGTCAGTGGTACCTTCAGTGGTTCCTTCACAAGTGTCAGCGCTACCTTCAGCAGTACCTTCACAGGTCTCAATGCTAGCTTCAGCAGTACCTTCACAGGTCTCAATGCTAGCTTCAGTGGTACCTTTATTATCAACAAATGTTGAACAAGTTTATACATCAACGAAGTCACTTTTTACCTCATTCTATGAGTTTGACAAAATCACCAGTGACAATGTCATATCCTTCATTTACCAATATTGTTTCTGTAGTTTCATCAGATGCACAAGTAAAAGTCGTATGTTTCTTCACAGTCGAATTTATTGAGTACTCAAACTAAGAGAAGCTGTAAATGCAAGACATGATGTGGGAGTCACAAATGTTCTTGCAAAAAGGCAGGCTATGTGTGTGGTCATTACTGCCATCCAGGTAGAGAATGTGTCAACATCACAAAATTACGAAGCATTGCTGTTGTTTCAGATCTCACGGACCCGCCGAACCCTTCATTCACAGCTGACAGCACTAGGATAGTAGTTGAAGGTATTTCACTCACTATGGAAGACAAAATGATACTGGCATCGAACAAATGGCTCAGTGATAGTCATGTTAGTGCAGCTCAGTTTCTTTTGAAGAAACAGCATCCAAATATATATCTGGCTTTGAACCTCCTACTTTGCAATACACGAGAACATGCATATGCATTGGATGTATTGCTACCAGAAGTAAGATATTGAACTGCCAACATTAGCCATTGAATTATTCCAGCTATTAAATGTTAAATTTAGATGATGGTTCGTGTGAAGGCGAAAATTGAAAACTGTACTATTGAAGATGCTATTAACAATATGACAGCTTAAATTAATAGTGTTGTTATTAAAGTAGCGAGTAAGCATTCAATATTTTTTATTTGTCTACTTTATTACATTTATATAGCTAGCTATAATATAGCTAATACATTGATTAGTTTAGTTGTGCTAAATTATTATTTAACTTGCACTCTATTTTCTGTAACTACCTACTCTGTGCTTTTCTGTAGGTCTGAGGCAGACTGCACAGGAAATAGTTTTGTTGTGAAGAATGTTGGGCTGAGTACTTATTACTTAGGTGCATAGCATTAGTAGCATGATACTACCATTGCCTTATTATTTTTGAAAACATTAATGATGTGTCTTACCATTTTAAAGATAATCTTGCAAGTTGCCATGAAAATGTTATGTGAGGACTGAATAGATAGCTACTGAAAAGGAAGCTGGGGCTAATAAGTAGGACTTAACTTATTTTTTTCCATCCAATTTCTTCCCAATGGCTTGCTAATTCCTGTACATTGTGCCAATCTGTTGCTTATTCTATAGTTACAAGCTAAGTGTAAGGTCGATGATACTTGACTTGGATATAATCTCGCTTATAATTGTTGTGAATGGTCAATGTATGCAGTGATGATGTTATGATGTTTTTATTATCATCATTTTTTGTTTTGTATGACCTGCACATATTTTTCAACAAAAAAAATTAACTTTGAGCGTGAACAGGAAGAAGACGATGTTTACATTACATAGCATTAGCATGCAATTCACAGAGTTCTTTTCTAAGGTGTTATTATGCAGGGGAAATTTTTATATTTACCCTCATCACTGGCTGTGTAATTTAATAACCACCAAATTAAAAAAATACAACAACAACAACAAACGAACAAAAAAAAACAGGACAGGTAAAAACAGGGCACATGTTAGTTGGGTTAAGTTATAATGACTGTTAAAAACAGAAAAATGTCCTATTATTATACTTTGTTGTTGTTTTTTTTGTTTGTTATTGTTTTTTTTCCAGAAAAAACTAGTGATTTTTTTTTCTTCTGTAGCTATGATCATAAGCTTTTATTGTAACGCCCCCTATTGTCACACTGTATGTTTGCCTTATACTATATTCTCAGTGGTTTACTGGAGTGCTAGGTGTTACACTACTGTTGAGGCATGTATCTCTTGTACTTTAGCTTTTCTCAGGAGACAGCATCGATATCTATCATTTCATTGCACGAGTTACTTATCGACTTGCGCGAGCTACATATCAACATAGATTATATTCACATTGGTACTAGCATAATTTTTTTTTGGTATTTGTAATCACTAGCTAGTGTGAAGTAATACTGAGAGTTAGACTTCTACACATCATGTGTGTGTTCACTTTTAGATTTATACTCATCATGTGTGTGTGTTTAATGCACAATGTGTTTACGTGTCTTGTATCACGTGGAGTATGGGTTTTAAATCTGTTTATACGTAGTAAGGTATTTTGTATACTTTCACACATGCTATGTTTATTGGCATGCAGAATAATATTTACTTTGAATATTTAGGTATGAAACACTTTCAGGAATATGGCTGTTGGCTTGCAGAGACTGTGGTGAAACTTAACTTTTAGTATTAGCTATTTCAAACAATTAAATCAATTTTTGTTTACAGTCTTGATATAATGCATTCTATATAATAACAACAATAATAATTAATGAAATCATAATTGTCTCTGAATTTCGTAATAATCCATGATATAAGCACCGTTATAAGAAACCTGCCTATATTTTGATTTGAAAATAAGCTGAATAGCTATACTCTATCCTATTCTAAACCTTATAACAAGCTTATACTGTGTTAGCTTACAACGAACTTATTGCAATTGGCTATCACATTATATGTCATTACTTGAATTAATAATTATATTGGAGCAGAACTGAAGTAGCTATTTGCAGAGGTTTGCTTTGGGGGCATTGTCGTCCTAGGATAGAACCTCCCCACTGGAACTTGTGCACTAGGATGAACACTCCTCAGTTAGGACATTAACTCCCCACCCTGCTTGACTCAAACTTGGGCAAACTTACAGTTTTTATTTACCTTAGAAGTATGGTAGATTCATTGCTTTACTCATGGTCGATTAGCTTGAGTTTGATGAAATTTTTAGTACCAATTTATTTCATTAATTTTGAACTCCATTCTCACGAGGCGAAAACTCCAGACTACAATACTTATATGATTTTTTGAAGAATAAAGTCTATTTATCACTTGCATCTATAATTGTATTGGAGCATAACTAAAGTAGCTAGCTAGCTATTTGCAGAAGTTTGCTGTGAAACTTGCTGACTCACACCCACATACAAACTAAACATCATGATGGATCAGCTGTAATGAGTCCCATATCCACCTCATAGTTACTTGGTCCAACTTTCTTCATGGTTCATTCTAAAAGTTAAAATTTCCAGTCATTTTAAGTGAAAAAAATCTTAACTTTATAGGTAAATGTCTACTAGCCATAGCTATAGCAAAAATAATTCATAGCTATAAAAAAAAAACTTAGCTATTTGTTATAAAATTGAAACTTAATAATCAGAATGCCTTTTTTCCAAACTATTCTAACCACTTAGTCAGCTATTACTTTAATAAAATAATAGCTAGCAATGACTTCTTGTGGATACCTATAATAGTTTTAGTACAAACTAGCTAACATAATCATTAACTAACTAAAACCCAACTCTTGTACTAAAATGGAATACCAAATTTTTAGGCTATATTATTTTTATAAAACAGTTTAGCAAACCAATCATGCTTTAATACTGGAATGATTCTTGAGGCCAACTGTATTATGTATTTTTCTATACTTATTCTCAAACTTGTAGTACTATTACTCAAGCATTTTTTGTTAATTATTCAGAATGGCTATAGCCAATTCTCATTGGCTGCATAGTGTTTTTTTCTTAAATTATTCTAAAATAGCTATTATTTTTGTCAATTTCTGGAAATAGCTAGCTAGAAGTTATTGAATATCTTGATTTCAGTACTATAGTTCATGGTGAAGTGAGTTCATGTTATATTGAACTCCAAGTCTAGTGGCAATTAGACTACGAATAATCAATAATTTAAGCCTTTTTTTTATACATTGACAATTATTTGGGAACAGCTAGATAGGTGTAGCTATATATCTCGTCTGCTTCAGTGTAAATGTCCTATAAGAATTTCATTATCTTGAGTAAGTGGCTCACTTGAAGTAGTTAGCTATAAGAATTATAGTCAGGAGTTATGTCTCGTGAGAATGTTGGATTGGAGCTTGCGCTATTTTGAACTGATTGATGACACTTTCAAGTAAAAAAGAAGAAAAAAAGAAATACATTGACATAAAAGTTCATCAAACTAGAATTAGCTAATCTAACTATCTAGTAGCAAGACATGAATCTACTAGCTATATCTCTAAGGTGAATAAATAGTAACTTTGTCACGTTTGAGTTTAAGCAGGGTGGGGAGTTAACGTCCTAACCGGGGAGTATCCATCCTAGTACGCAGGTTCCCGTGAGGAGGCGCAGTCCTAGGACGACAACGCCCCCGGAGCTCCCGTCCGGGCGGAGGCCGCGTCCTGTGACACCGGCTAATATTTTGATGACAACACCTTGATAACGTCCAAGTAATTCCCTGGTGACAACGCGTGAAGCGGGTGATTCATGAATAATTCATTGCCTGAACTAGGTAGTCTGGCGTAGCTGACCCTTTACCTTCCCATTATATGTGGGCGTGGGGGAAAGGAAAGGGTCTGGTGAGAGCTCCACATCGGATTGGTACTGGAGTTACTATAGTGGCGCCCAATCAGATTGCAGTATCGGTAATTAGTGGCATTCCTTTGAGACTGTACTAATGCGCGTAAGTTTAAAGGGAACGTGCGTCAGCACGCAAGCAACCTATTTCGGCGAATTGTAAGGCAACGATCAAGACTAAAATCACTGAAGTGTTTCAGGAGATAGGATGGCCTTCAGCTAAGCCTGAGCAACATAGAATCTATTTTGAATAGAGACGTTTATGTGATTATTCCTACTGGATAGGAAAGAGTGCCTGCTATCAGTGTTGCCACTTCTTCACAAAAAGATATACCCAAGTAAAGCTCCAGTCATAGTATTAGTAGTTTCTCCACTCAGAGCACTAATAAAAGATCAGGTAAAATTATACTTCTCTTCTATATGGGTGAACTACTTTTGTCTCTGAAACAGGTATCGACACTAACAAAAATAAGGTTTTGAAGCATGCCGTGTTCTTGAAAATGATGAAATTGTGAATGAAGGAATATCCAATGGAGACTATCAATTTGTTTATTTCACTCCAGAAACTCTTCTGTTAAGTAAAAGATGGAGAGCTGTGTTGGCTGGCGATGTATTTTCTAGCAGGCTACAATATTTTATAGTTGATGAAGCTCATACAGTTGTGCAATGGCAAGTGCATGGCATGATATATACTGTTGTTGAGTTGGTTTCACAAATATTTGTTTTATGTAGGGGAGAAACTTTTCGAAGCATTTTGTTGCGAATAGAAGAAATGTGTAGCTTATCCTCCCTGAACATGCACACATCATGGCACTTTACAGCTACAGAGAGACTAAGAAAAGATGCCTCAAGATTAATGGGATTAAGGAATGAAGTTGTAGTGGCCATATCTCCTTGCAAAGATAATATCATGTATGTTGTTGTTGAATCTGATGGAATTGAATGGATATTTGATCCATTAACGACAAAATTACTTCAAAAACAAGCATCATATCCTCGCACATTAATTTACTGCAGTTCTTTTGCAGACTGTTCAAATGTTTATTCCTTTTTTAAGACATATCTACAAAAGAATACAGCAAGAACCACATTGCCTGATATTCCAGGATATAGGCTTGTGGACATGCATATGAGCTGTACAGATCCTGAAGTAAAGGAGAAGATTGGGCAACTTTTTGTAATAGATTCTCCTCTACGAGTTGTGATAGCCACGACAGCTTTAGGATTGGGTATAGACTGTCCTGATGTACGTCATGTTATTAGCTTTGGTTTTCCCAGTGACATTGAATCCGATGACCAGGAGACAGGGCGAACTGGTCGAGATAGCTTTCCTGCACTTGCTACCTTGATAACCAAAAAAATTAGTAGTAGATTTTTATAATAAACAGTAAACGATTATGCAATCAACCAAACAGTGTGCAGGAGAGATTTATTACTTTCACATTATGACAACTATAGTCGAACATACCAGGGACCTCTATGTTTATGTTGTGATCTGTGTCAGCAAATTTGCAAATGCACCCAATATCATACTCAACAGTTTGTACTCCATAATACAATAAATGATCAAAGTATAGCATATATAAGTGTATATGTTTAATTATCCAGTCAATAACTGCATTTTTATCACATGAATGGAGAGTGTCACGTGGATTGGGAAAAGTTTGATGTGATCTGCCCTTCTGATAAGAGAAGATAGTGTACTTTATCAAATGTTCAAATTTTGTTCAGGTCTTCTGAAAAGCCTGGTGCATTGTGTAGTCCAGATGGTTTCTTGACATTATTGCATTCATCAAAATTGTCAAGCAGGGGTGAAATCATTCTGATAGTTTTGCCAAGTTTGAGAATCATGTTGTCCGTTTTATTCATGTTCAATCTTCTAGTATCATCCTTCACAATTCTGTTCAGATGTTCCTGGTGCAGGTCACATGGAATGTTTCTTCCAGGGGCATTATGTGTATTAACACATCTGTTCCAGATGAGCTCTTGAGCTTGTCTAGGTGGTAGTTCAAATTCGAACTGGCGCAGCATGCATAAGACTTCAATGCTATAGTTCTTTCTTCCTGAACTTTTAAACATAGGAAGCAAATATCGCCAGCATCTAAGAATCCTTTCTCCATCACCCTCCTTTATAGCATCAGAAAATTCCAGGTAAAAGCAGCCCAGACCAAGAAACTTTTTGCCATATTCTAGCACCTACATTACATATATTATTTAATACAGGAGAATATCATGAGTCTTACATCACAGATTGATTAGCTACAAATATCAATATTCTTCGACTTATACACGTCTATACTGTGTATATGCTACACTTACCTCTTTTTTCTTTGCAAAAGTTGTATAGGCATAAAAACACTTCTTGCAAACATATGCTTCTTTCCTGCTGTCAATGGTGACCAGATTCACCCCATTTCCTTCTTTTTGGGATGCATTTAAAACCATTTATTTCCATATATTAGTGACTAATTCGATTCCTGTGCTCCTTGAAGACGTCTGTTTTTAACATTAGTCGAATTAGCACAAGCTAAACAAAGAGCTGCACTTGATGAAGCTGCCATAACGCGTAAGTGCGTGCGTACGTTATGGCGTAAAAAACACTCACTAAAACGCAAACTTTACTTGGCCCTCAATGCTGACGTCACGTACGTGGGCGAGTACTAATCCAATGTGGAGCTCTCACCAGACCCTTTCCTTCCCCCCCCCCCCACGCCCACATATAATGGGAAGGTAAAGGGTCGGCTACACCAGACTATGAACTAGTTGGGCGGAGCCCGACCTCTTCTGAAGGGAGAGGTCGGGTAACAAGCCTATACCCGGGTTTGTTCTGCTGAGTCAGCTAATTTCCTTAGCATTTAACCACACTTCAATCTGATTGGACTGCAACGTACGTTGCAGCAGGGAACAAACCCGGGTATAGGCTTGTTACCCGACCTCTCCCCAGCAGAGGTCGGGCTCCGCCCAACTAACTATGAACTAGGTTATCACCAACAGTAGGTACACACGTTCCTGGTAAATTCCAACACAAATCTTCGGCGCAGGAACCTTGGAAGCCTGGCCGCTACACTTTTTTTTGGAAACGATCCAAATTTCTGTTTAATCACTCCTGCGTTCGCGCCATTTTTTTTTTTATTACTTTTTTTTGGAAACGATCCAAATTTCTGTTTAATCACTCCTGCGTTCGCGCCATTTTTTTTTTTATTATTTTTTTTGGGGGCAGCCTGTAACTAAAATGTCGGGAAGAAAATAAGTTCCTCAAACCGTGTATAGGATAGCTCATTACTCCCGAAACGAGATGCAAAGAAATAGATTTTAAGAAGTTTTCAATCCTGAGATAGGCGGTGGCCTTATAGCAACGATAATAATCTCGCATAGCCAATACAATTGGTAAAAGAGTCTAGCCGTTAAGAATAAGAAGCTTCGATGAGTGATGTTAATTATTCTGTTTACCTCACCAAGGGGTAATTTAACTGGATCAATAGAATAGTCAAATATGATATCCATGACTCTAGTGTGGGTTCTAGTAGGAGCCAGTTTTTATGATGCATAAAGACTTCATCTTCTACTACATTCACTGTAACAATTAATGTATATTTAAACTTGTTAAGATAAAAGTCTATTTTTAAGATTCTGTCAAACTTAAAACTTCTTCATTGACAAAGTATTCTTAGCTAATGGGTATGATTGATTAGTATTTATCATGCTTTCATCAATTTACACCACTGGGAAAACCCCATAGCAACCATATATCACTAAATAGACCAAGAGTTTGGGATTCCCCTCATTTTTTGATTGAGAAAATTGAATAATATTTAAGCCATCTACTAATACTTCAAAAAAAAATTTTTTTTCCCCAAAAAAATCCACTTTTCTCATCAATAAATAAATAAAATAAAATAGAAATAATATTGTTTGATGCATTATATAGCAATATTATATTAGTTCAACAATAAAATATGTTGTTTGTTGTGTGTGGTGCTGATTGTGATCATGTAGGAGACATCTATGAGTGTCCACAAGGAACGTATGCCATCGGACGTCGAGCTCCACTACAAAACAATTTCATATACACAAAAACACAAACAACAAAGATATTTGTAATACAAACAACAAATTATTCATGATCCTATTATAATTGCAACTTTATGATGTATTGTATGCGGTTTCATACAGGATTTTTGTTTGGGGTGGGGCTCCGAGTGTACTTCGCCATACCCATTTTTTGGAACCTACACTACTTTGATGCACATCTTTGCATACGAGTCTATACTTCACACTGATGATCAGTGTTCGGTCCTATGCACTAAAGGCTCAGTTATGATAGGAACATAATGGGATACAATATCAGACTAAAAATAAATGCTTCCTAAATGTTCATTTCTATTCAACTCCCAAAATTCTAGGGGGGAACCCAGCGCTAGTCCCACTGTATGAACACCTGCTATGTATACTCCACACTGTACATGAGAGAAACATGTATTGAGAAAGTGTACTTTGAAAATGAAAAGCAGTACAAGCACACACGTGGAATTCAACTTACCCGGCATGGATGGTGTCACAGACTGAACGATCCCTCCCATAGGATCCGGAACCTCCATACAATACCAAAAAAACACAAGACAACAATGACATTTGTAACATAACTGCTGGCCTCGCTGAATTGAGCCCCCCCCTCCCCCGTCATTACTTTTCACTGACATTCTTGTACCATAACCCCCCCCTCCCCCGTCATTACTTTTCACTGACATTCTTGTACCATAACCCCCCCTTCCCCCGTCATTACTTTTCACTGACATTCTTGTACCATAACCCCCCCCCTCCCCCGTCATTACTTTTCACTGACATTCTTGTACCATAACCCCCCCCCTCTCCCAGCCCTAGCTGGACACCCAAATATCAGTAAGTTGAAAAAATGAAATTCAACTTACCCGGCATGGATGATGTCACAGACCGAAAAAGACCACCGAGTTCGTTCTCTCTCAGGTTGGATCCGGAAACGCCACATACTGTTTGTTCATGGTTGCTCTCTCTCTCTTTCCACAAATGCACGCACACACATACACACACACACACACACACAAGAAAAAAGAAGCTACAGGTGAATACAGATCATAAAAATAAATGTATATTTTATTATACATAAATTGACTGGTGTACACACACACACACACATGAAATTCAACTTACATGGGCATAGTAGTCACGATCCAAAAAGATCCAGAGTTCCCTCCCAGGTTGTATACGGAAGCGCCACATACTGTTTGTCCACGGATACTCTCTCTCATTCCACAAATGCACACACACACACACACTAGAAAAAAGCAGATACTGGTGAATACAGATCATAAAAATAAATGTATAATATAAATTGACTGGTGTACACACACACACATACATGAAATTCAACTTACATGGGCATAGTAGCCCCGATTGGAAAAGACCCCACCCCCCCCCCCGAGTTCGTTCCCTCCCCGGTTAGATCTGGAAGCGCCAGAATAACATTTCAACTCCACGCACACACATATACATCGAGTGTGAAGCTCCACTACAACACCACAAAAACACAGACAACGACAACGACAATAACAATACATATTACAACTTTTGGGATGTTCAGGGAGGGGGAGGGGGGGGGGGGAGCAGCCACAAATATCAAAGTCTGTGGTCCTTTACACAAAAGATTATGGAATATCAATGGGTGTGTTGTCATCTTTCTTCCACTCTCCCCCTACCTCATCCACCCGACTCTTGTTCTTCAATTCCCGCCTTCTCCGACTGCGAGGACGTCCAGAACTCGGAGCAGGAGGAGCCACTTCCTCTTCTTCATCACTGGAACCTGCTGCCTATTCGTGTTTCATCATTGGAAGACTCAGGTCCGGTATCCTCTCCTTCATCACTGGAAGACTCTGCTCCTGTCCCCTCATCTGCGTAATCGGGGTCAGTGTGACTGCATTCACATCCGGTCCTAGTAGTATATGTGGTAAAAAAAAATTTAAATTTTTTTGAAAATTTGAAATTGTTCAAAAAACCACAAGCCACTTTCAAATCTCAAAACTCAATAATATATATATATATATAATATATATTATAGCTAAACAGCTTACTCTATCTCAATATAGCTATAAATGAGTCCTTTCCACAACAGAAGCTTGCTATTTTTCAAGAGAAAGACAAGAGAAAGACAAGCTTACCTCGATCATCTTCTTGACTCCCATTTTCAGTATCAGAGTTGACGGGGTCTGGTCCACCAACCCTGATACAGGGCCTCCTATAGCCCTAGATGTCGTCTCCCTTCTCTCCCCTTGATCCTGAGTCGCTAGAGTCAACATCAAGCAAGTCTAAAACTTACACCGCATTGTAACTTCTAGACGCCATCTTCCAAAAAATGACTTTGAAAAAAAATTTTTTTTGCATAGTTACCGGGGTCACACGACACGCTCACTTTTTTCCTATGATGTAATAAGCATTACCTAAGACGGTACGTAATAGGGAGGTCCCCAGTTGAACTGGCGATTTTATAAAAAATGGAGAAGACAGTAAGTCCAACCGCAAAGTCTTGGTCGGCAAAGAAGCGGTTGTTTCAATGTGTTATGGAAGGCTACTGAGCTCAAGCAATTTTTTGCTGCTTCTACAAAGCTCTGGAGTTGACTGGATCCATAAATGAAGCTGCTGTGAAGAAGGTAACTTTTTTTAAAATTCAACGGAGAACCGATGTTTTTTCTTTTGCTGAGGAAGAAATAAACGCAACTGCTGTGAGGTACTGTCGAAGCAGTCCTGGCTGAAAGCTATTTTAGATGCTTCTCCAATGCATTGGGCACCTGTGTATGCAATCTGAAGGTTCTAGCTGTAAAGTAACTATTTTTTTAAATTCGGAGAAGTCAATCGGTCTTCACCCGCTTTAAAGCGGGATCCGGAACGAAAGGGTTAAATCTCATCATCATATTCAATATAAGAAGGAATATTGAGATGGTTGTATCAGAGAGCTCGGAGCATAACTAATATTAGTGACAACTTGAAGGAAGATGAGAAACGTCTAAACAAAGTAATTCAAAGTAACGGCTGCGACATCTCACCAATTAGGGCAGGCTTTAAAGAGTTACCTTCTAGAGATCACACAGATACTGAACAAGAGAAAGATTTGATTCTTACCATTCCATACATAGCAGAATTGAGTGAAAGTATTCAGAGAGTGTGTAGAGCCTTGTGACATCAAAACAGCATTTAAGTCGGGTTAAGGTCACATCTTACTAATGCCAAAGATACCATACCCATTAACACCGAGTCATCCATAGTGTATAGCATATGTACCCTGCAGCTGTGGTAAATTATAAATGAAACAACTAGAAGGGAGTGAAAGAACACCAGGATGCTGGCAAGAGTGGTTTTTAAAATTTAAAAAAATAAATTGTTACAGGAACACTTTCTGAAGCTCAATTCTGAGATTGTCTTAAAGTCAGCATGCTTAGCTCAATGCAGACTAATATACTCTTTACTGCTGAATAGTAAATAATTTTGTCAAGTCTTGCTAGAACGACTTTACAGAAAAGATACAAAAAAATATTCATACCATTTTTATGCTACCCAAGTAGTCTTCATATTCCTATCTGAATACGCATGGATGCCATTATTAGTACTGTTTAATTATAAAAACATTCTGGGGAACCAATTATCACTATAAACATACATTAATGACCTTTAATTTCAGTGTATCAATAAAAACAAACAAACACTGGGTTCTTCTGTGTGTTAAAAAAGTTCCTGTAATAATTTTTGTTTTATAGCCTAGATAGTTTCTACAGGTAAGCAAAATTGAAATATTGATTAGAGCTGCACTAGTATCAGTAGTGATCCTGAACTGATAACTCAGGTGAAAACTTTCAGACAACATTTGCTATAACTATAGTCATCTTATTGTCCAGCGAATATAAGTTTTAATTAATTTTAATAGCGAAAGTTTCAGACAAGAATTGTTATTTCATGGTAATATTGTTGACCTTTGAATGAATTATAATTTTATATTTTTATTGGATGCATGCATATAAATACTGCAATAATTTGTATTGGGATGGCTGAGCAATGTCCGTATCTTTTCTTAATTGTAAACTATTGCATTATTGAAAGACTTAAACATCAGTTACTGATTTGCTCTTAGTCAAAATCTATACTTTATAGAGTGGTGATTCTCCATGCTGCTAGCAGAAATGGTCAGTTAACCGATTCTCTCAAAAAATTTAAGTCTTTGACAACGTATAAACCATTTTGTACTCAGCTATAGCTACACCAGAGCACAACATGGCACAACCATGACGACACAACCACTGTAAGGCGTTTAACTTATTCATCTGGGAGCTATAACTAGATTTCTAGTGGACTATAACACGTACCTTGTCCGTCAACCACAACAATGAAGACTGCAGCCAAATACACAAAGGCAGCAAGACCCATAGTTGCCGTGGTGGGGAGTTCGATCACGACAGTTCACCTCCCCGAAGCTAGGTACCTGTAAGTTGGGCGGGGCTCGGGTGGAGTCAGTAGGGGTCCGCCCAACTTCACTAGTCGCTATGTGATGAGAACAAGTTGTGTATGCTGCGTAGTATTGGATAGATAGCGGTAAGGTTTCCACGTAGTATGCAGTATGAATTCGATATTTTAGCACCGTTAAAAGATGATTTTAGCGACTCCATTTTGTTTGCGACTTCATAGCGATTGGTAAAGGGTCTACGCGAGACTAAGGTGGTATATGCAGCGCCTAGGCAGAAATTTGAACTGGAAAGCTCAAAATTTTGGAGAATTAATAAAGGTCAAAGGCTATACCACGATTCTCTTTTACCTGGAGTTCAGAATGTGGTATGTGAGGCCACAGATTTCAGTACAGTAGAATTCTATATTATTTAGAAAATGTTTTATTCTTAACAAGATTACATTCATTCATGCCCAGTATTTGTGGCCATTCAGAACTTAGATGAATGAACTGCTAAAATGAGGAAGAATGAATTGCTTAAAATAATTATAAAATATTTTTTTGTACGTAATAATGAAACGAATGAATAAGTCAATTAATTAAATCAAGAACAAATGAATCTGATTTATTGAAATTTTTATACTGAAAGACACAGATAGCTATTCTAATGATGAATGTATAGTTATAATTATCAAGACTACAATTTTTTTATTAATGAATGGAATAAACAAAAAGAAAACACCAATTACAGGCTAAAGAATGCTTGAAAAGACACCAAAGGTGTCTGCTTGTACATTGATAGTACAAAGTTGGTCCACCATTACCTTAAAATGACATCAAAGTTTACTGCTCTTTTCCACTTAACAGTAAGAAGTGAATTAGCTATTAAAAAAATGAATAATGATTCTGAACAAAGGGGGCTCGTGCGACACTAATTAAGCCAGTACATCTGCCCCTGAACATTGCACTCCTATCATCTACAAGGTGTTTCATCGTATATGCCAACGATATTAATGCTTTTAAAATACGTAATTAATATTTCGCCTATCATAGATGTTAGTTATAAATAGTACAGTGATTTTACCTATCTACACACACTTATGACAGTGCCAAATTCCTGACGGTTTCTGTCATTGAAAATCTTAGCTGCTTGATGCAGCACTCAGGCTTTTCATTCCCATATTCACCTCTGTCTTGATTCAGACACTTTCAGTCAAATCTCAGTATTTCACTAATAATTTGCATCCATTTTGATAATTTATTTATTACAGGTTTTGTACACTTTGATTGAAGTAGATTGATGTAGCTAACAGTGTATGGGAGTTAACTTTCAGTTGGCGTAGTTCGTAAAAAACAGCAACAACAACCAAAGGAAGCAAATGAACAAAAAAAATCACATATAACTTTCTGCTGGTACTTAGTATTGTTTAAATGAAAAGCATTTTGTGTACACATTGCTTGATATAGCCACATAATTTCTACTGACATGCATGTACACACCTGCTCCTAGTTCATTTTATTTTGTTTATACAACTATCAAATACAAAAGTCATACCCTTCCCACATTTTCTACATTCTACTCCTGTGAGGAGTTAGACCTTCCAGAGGAGGATTCAGTCAAACCCAGTTGAAAACTCTCTTTCCTAATGCGCATGATGTATTGTTGGAATAGGTGGTAGTCATTAGATTATTACTTTGTTATGTGGTTCATTGGTCTCTAACTTCCGCTTTGAATTGTCCATAATCTGGGAATGTCCTTTATTTTTTAGAGGCCAGATAATAAGATGATAGACACTATGTCTTTAATGCTGGATGGTAATACTTTAATTGTTGTTTACAGATTCATATAAAACATAGTTGAAAATTTTTCACATGATTACAGCTAGCTTTAGTGATATGACTTTTGCATTGAATTTGTTTGGAGATTGCTCGTAGCTGCTATTGATAAAATCTCAAAAGCAAGGCTACAAGGATGGCTTTGACACCTACACATCAATTGTTAGAGCCATCTCATTATCATATTTCCAGTTTCCCCCTCACTGACTCATTAGTGTTTAGCTAATTCACTTTCCCTTATGAACATCCAGATTATAGAGCAGCTATTGAGATAATAGTCTATCGCAAACGTTTTGTCTTAGTGTGACACACAATAAAACCTTCATTAACAGTGATTGCAAGAATCTATTTGCCATCTTCCCTCTTGGAATAATTATAAAGGTTGTGGCCAACTGTCCGCTATTCAGGAAGTTTATTGCTTGTTACAAGTCTTTCTCTAGAGTAGGTACTGATTATGGCTAAGTTTATCAAAGGAGTTTAAATACTTAACATTGAAATAGTTAAAATTTTCATTTTTTTTAAATAATTGATCAAAGACCATATATTGGAAATGGTAGAGTGTATTATCCTCTCCAAGGTGTCATTTAGGAATTTTGTCTTAAGTGGATAAGCTGATGAATGGAAGTATTACTATGGTGACATGAGCAAAGTTTATGTTTAATATTGTGTGTGTGGATCTTAAGAGAGCATTTTATGTAAAGAGATCAAGGATTACTGCAATTATGTTCCTAAGAGAATTTATATTGTAATGAATCAACTTCATCTTACTACAAAAAATACAAAAAAAGTGATCGTATTCATTACATGCTATTGCTGTATTCACTCTATCAGAAACGTTATTTACACAATAACTAATTTGGCAAGCAAGCAATTTAATTCTATTGTGAGCACTACCCATGTACAAAATATGGAACTTGCACCATTTCCGCTTAATTGAAAAGGTTGAAACTTAGGCTAAGAGTGAAATGTTTAGCATATTATATACATTATTTGTATTGCACTTGTTGCATGCCAGAAATTGAACAGATGATTCATTGTTTACACTGTGAAAAGTGGTTTCATATAATATAGCGAGTGTGTAGCCACCACTACAAACCCATTTATAAATCTGAAGAAAAATGGTCGTGTGGCAATTGTGAATTAATTTGCAGATACTAAACTCTTCAATTCTTTAATATATTGTCAACAACTTGATTCTTTTGAAGGTCATCCCACCTCTTGTTCCGCAATTTTGATCTTGATCATTTTCCTAGAATAGATTAGCCTGCATTGCTAAAAAATGTACCTTCACTTTAAATTTACCTGCATAAGTACAATCTCATATTATAATGCATAATGCCACTAATTATTGACATTGCAATCTGATTGGGCACCTATATTATAGTAACTCCTGTACAAATTCAATGTGGAGCTATAACCAGACGCTTTGCTTCCCTCATGCCTACATATATTGGGAAAGTAAAGGGTTGACAAAGACAGACTACAGGAGGAAGGAGAGATGAGAGGAGGCTTCTTTTGCCCCTCTCAGCTAGTATATGATATAGCTCTCAAATTATTTCACACTAGGAAGAAGATAAAATGTGCATACATGTAAACATCATGGTATTCGAATAAGGAATTTATTTGCCAAATCAAGGCATTTGTTCTATGTGTGGTTAACTTTGTTACCTGAGATACTCCCACTTCTATCAAGAAAAGAAGCATGGGACACCTTTTAAGAGTTTCAGCTCAACTCACAACGTTTGTTGCTGTTTAGAGAGAGAGAGAGCCCTACTCCAGCTTTTGCCGCTAGCTCTGACTGAGAATATACAGCAATAATAGTCGTAGTAGTAACGTAAAACAAAACAAAAGCAATTGCCAGGTCCAGCCCAAGTTTAATTTAAGTCTTGGTCGCTGTTTACACTAGCTAGTTCCAGAGTTACCGCTTCCACCACGAGTGGGAAATTAGAGTTCCCAGGAGCTTCTTGACCTTCTGACTAAGGAAGGCTATAGATAAGTTCACCAGAATAGAGATTAATCAGTTGTAGGCTGGTAGCTGCCACCACCAAGAGTTATGCTTCCCTGAGCCCAAGAGAGGTTAATTCTTGGTTCAGTTAGTGTCATAGGTTAATATGAGATACAGCAAAAACTCCCAGAATGATACTTAGCCAGCCAAAAACCAGCTATCACAAATGAATAAGGGTGCATGAGAAAAAATAAACATAAATAAACTAGTTAATTAAAATAATTACATAATTGATAAAAATGTTAAGTAAATAACCTCCTCTGGAAGGTCAAACTCCTCAGAGGAGTAGAAATGTAGATAATATGGGAAGGGTGTGACTTTTGTATTTGATAGCTGTATAAACAAATTAAAAACAAACTAGGTGCAGGTTTGTACATGCATGTAAGTAGAAATTATGTGGCTGTATCAAGTAATGTGTACACAAAATGCATTTCATAAAAATATTACTAAGTATCAGCAGAAAGTTTTATATGTGATATTTTTGTTTGTTTGTTTCCTTTGGTTGTTGTATTTTTCACATACACAGTTAGCTACATTAGTCTGCTTCAGTCAAAATTTAAAAAATCTGTAATAAATAAAATTATCAAAATGGACACAAATTATTAGTGAAATATTATAGAGATTTGACTGAAAGCGTCTAAAATAAGCGATGGCGAATATGGGGATGAAAAGCCTGAGTGCATCAAGCAGCTAGGATTTTCAATGACAGAAACTGTCAGGAATTTGGCACTGTCATAAGTGCGTGTAGATAGGCGAAATCAATGTACTATTTATAACTAACATTTATGATAGGGGGAAAAAGATTAATTACGTATTTTAATAGCATTTATATCGTTGGCATATAAATATACGATGAAATGTACCTGGTAAGGATAATAAGAGTGCAGTGTTCAGGGGCGGGGGTTGGGGGGCTAGACTAGTGTCTCATGAGCTCTCTTTGTTCAGAATCATTATTCTTTTTTTCATAGCTAATTAACTTCTTACCATTAAATGGAAAAGAGAAAAGACACCAAAGCAGACATCCTTTGGTGTCTTTTCAAGCCTCCTTTAGCCTGTAATTGGTATTTTCTTTGTTTACTTTTTGTTTATTTACATTCAATAATAAAATGAATATAATCTATGAGTAATTTTTTTGTAGTCTTGACAATTATAACTACATTCATCATTACAGCTATCTGAGTCTTTCAGTAAAATTTTAATAAATCAGATTCATTTGTTCTTGATTTAATTAACTGACTTATTCACTCATTTCATAATAGGTACAAAAATTTCTTTGAAATTTTTTTTAAGCAACTCATTCTTCCTCATTTTAGCAGTTCATTCATCTAAGTTCTGAACGGTCACAATTATTGCATGAATGACGTTAAGAATAAAACATCATATTAATAGTATAGAAACCAATTTTATTCTCTGTACTTAAATCTGGGGCCTTATTTACCGCATCCTAAACTCCTGGAGGTCCAGGTATGAAAAAGAGAATCCTGGCATAGCCTTTAACCTTTATTGTAACAAGTAGTCAACAAAGAGAATTCTGTGTGCTTTCCAGTTCAAATTTCTGCCTAGGCCCTGCATACCACCTTAGACTCACCCGCTTCGGGCACCTACCGCTACCACATGTGGTATAAATTCTGGAAACCCTATACCAACTATAGAGCATCAAGGTGCTCCACATATCCTCAAATAAATAAACACGCGCGTTAAAAAAAAAAAAAAAAAGCGTTGCCGTCCGCATGCTACCCTATGGCTTCTTCTTCAGATGATGATCCTGCTGATGATCTAACTTCTGGTCACAAAGAGAATGAGCAAAACACTAATCAGAAATTTTCTAAGGAAGTATTGGCCGTCTTGGAGCAACTATAATATGTTGGTGGAATGACTGGTTGGGGGAATGATCACTGTAGTGACATTGAATTAGCAATTGTGAGCACTGACCTTAGTTTATCTCAAATGAAGGTAAGATCATATGTTTAATATCTGAAATAAATATTCCTCAACATCCATACAGCCATCTGGGATAGTACAATTTTTTTTTATAATAAATAAATAAATGAAGGAGTGGGCCAGCCACTTTCAGAATGAATAAATAATTATTAATTTCGATGTTCCCACACTGTAAAAAACGTGGTGTTACATTACACCTCTTTTGGTGTTCCAACTACACTGGCTGTACTACACTCCATGAGGTGTATTGATACACCCCCAAATTAGTGTCCCGTTACACCCTTCAAACACCCTCCTAGTATACCAAATAGGGTGTACCATTACACCCCTATCACACTCATAGGAGTGTTACACTACACTTCTACAGTGTATATGAACACCAAAACACACCCTATAGGGTGTAATTCTTCGCCAATATAAAGTGTACTGTAACGCCATGTGATTATATTCAGGTAGTAATACAGTAAATATTATTTCACATACAATACGGGTATGAGATGACACAAAAAATTGTATGTTTGTATGTTTAGGTCCAATGATGACAGTTCACTCCCTCAGTGATGTAGAGTTCTTCAATCATCCATCACAGACACACCTTTAAGACAATCTCTATTCACTCAGCTTCATCTAAACACAAAGAACATTGAACACATTAACTTCCATATTTGATAAATTATTACAAAATGTTACTACAGGCAACATGTCTACGTCAACTAACTGTGCAGCCCACAAAAAAATAATAATAACTAAAGCCCCTTATATATATTGTATTATATTAACTTTATTTTCACTATCACTCTATATGGCAGTACCTAAATGGGAATATAACGTCCACTACCACCTCAGTTTCAAACGCCACATGGCGCCGTGGGTTCGCTTGACAATTACGATTATTCACTAGAATGGCGACACAGTTGTTGTTGTTTTAATACAGTTTCTCTGACATGAAGTAATACTTCATAAAAATAAAAAAAGGCGCATCCGTAAGCACTAAATATTTTCCTAAAATTGTTTTCAAACAGCAGTCTGGAGCTATTGCAGGCATTTTCTAAATAGCTCAGTTTGCTTCGGAATTGTTTGTATTGGTATAAATCTTTACTGGAAAAAAGTTTTTAAAAATAATGTGTCCATTCTTTACAGAATTGGTGGTCAGTCACCTGCCAGTAAAAGGGTTGAAGAACACACGATTTTGCCTCAGAACACTTAAAACATAACCCCACTTAGTAAACTTAAGGATTGGATGTGGTAAACCAATCCTGAGTTACAGTGTGAAGCAAGGTAACCCTTTACCTCATTACAGATAGTACTTTTTGATATTGCAAATTTAATTCACTCCTATCTATCCCACCTATAGATACATGTCTGTCCCACTGTCTTTCCCATCCCGGACACACATGTATGTATAGGTGGAATAGATGGACATCCCATGGAATCCCAAGGTCCCGGGGACGATGGGATGGGTCAGACAATTTCTGGCATTTCTGGACATTTATGGAGTGAATTTACATTCCCTATTACACTTATATAAAACTTACTTAGCAAGTCCTTTGAAGCTTGTGTATAGATTACGCCTTGATACAAAACATTTTACCTGCATACACACATGAAAATGGTTACTAAATTAATATTAACTATTATCATTGTCCAATAAAAAATGAAAGGTTATGTATACTATGGGAACAGAAACACTTTGACATCAAATTTCGGTCTAATTCTTAGAAAATGACTCAGAATACTGGCCCATGCTTAAATACCTGATCAAATTCAAATTGGAAGATCATGTCAGATAAAATTTTGGCACTATTGTGGTATGTACTTTCATAAGCACATGTCAGGCCAAAATTATAAATGTCCTTTCAAATTCATGGTGAAAGGGTATAACATCAGATAGACTCTGGTCCGTTATTTGCAGCATTACAGGAACCCCTAGATTATGCATGTACAGTGAGGACATCAATGGCATTAGGATAAATAGGTAAAGGGCAACTTCTAGAAAATGATTAGCAGTATACTCGAGCCTCTCTGTGTTCTGAGTAATGGACACCATCAACCAGACACAAGCTATTAATGCATTAACCGCATGTGTGATTTGTGGTAAGGGGACATCAATATAGTGAGTCTATTAAAATGACTTGTAGTTTGTTATGGACCCCCCTCGGTTCCAGACTGACATGCACAAGTTACACATGACTTTTAAAAGGTTCATGATAATAAAATAACAGTTAAAATAGTATTACAGACTCAGTGGATGTGTAAACTTAAAGCACTCAAAACTCTCTCTCTTAAAGTAAACACCAATAAGTTCAGCAAAAAAATAACTCAGAATCTCATCTCTGCCAACCCATTTCATTAACCCTTTACCAAATTACCAACATGAAATCCATTACACACTTTTTACCCTAAGCACAATAAACCTTTTACCGTTTCCATGGTAGGCCCCAAAAAAGATTAAAGTTGCTTATATCCTATATCAAATTTTATAGGACTCATTATTATTCCTGTTGTAAGTACGAAACCCCTTACCTAATCTTCATCACAAATAAGAATTTTCAATACTTCACTTCTTTAACATCACCCTACATACAAATTGTTATACATATGCTTAATCCTCTACTAAAAGAGGTATTTCTAGCTCAGCACAATAGGTGGAGAAATATTCTTCTAACGGAAACAATACTAAAAAATACTATTTATTCAGTACAATAAAATTATTGGGGAGAAAGAGGGAGGGGCTAAAAATAAGGGATGCCACATCACTTCTTGCAGGGAAATACCAATTTCAGCAAAGTCACATTACCTCCACTGCTCATATAAATACCCTACAAATTTTAAAACACACAACTCCCAATGGTATACCAATACTTCTTAATCAATATTATTTCATTAGAGAAAAAAGTACTAAATAACCCCACAACTGCAAATCAAAAAAGAATAACTTGCAAATCTTTTACAATTACTGGTCAAAATTGCTGCTACTTACAACTGCTTCATAGAATATAGAATTTTACAATTCCAAATTGAGTTAGTCTAATATCAAGACCATTCACCTTTTTTTTGTGAGACCAGACAGTGCTGAAATGATATTATTTTAATTTGTGCTATGTACTGCAGATTGCTTGGAACTCTGATACTGTGTTAGTTCACCTAGTCTGGCATTGCCGACCCTTTACCTACTTTTAATACGGTGCGGGGGAGGAGGAAAGGGTCTGGGGACTCTAGTACCAATGACCAGTTTGAAATAATTTTTTGCGCATGCTCTAATTAAGCCCAATTGTGGACACTCTGAAGGTCCCTAACGCTTGCAACATGTACGTGATATCAGAAGGCGCTTGTATTGCATGGTAAGAAAAAGATTGTATTTACCCTTGTACACAGGGTCTAGTTGAATTAACCTGGTCTCTATGAAACAAAAAAAAAAGATACACTTTCTGGGGGTGAGTTCAGTTTGGCATACAGCAAAATACTAACACATATATATAATGTATAGCCAATTGGATTATCAGGGTCTGTGGACAACTTCCACATACGTACCAGCTCTATACCCCAAGCCTTTAGCAATTGACTGTCACTACCGTTGTACAGCTTCAGGTTACTTTTATCAAACTATCTGGCTGGTAAGTTATGGTGAAATCTCTTCAACCGTTATTGAGACGAAGTATACAACCACTGTGGTGAATGTTAATTGGTGGTTAGCACCAGAATCTGATCATTGGTACTTGAGTCCCCAGACCCTTTCCTCCACCCAGGCACAATATTAAAAAGGTAAGGGTCTGCAACACCAGACTATAGTTCACCTTGGTCTCAAAAAGTTAGGTAAGGGGTCTATAAATAACTCCTACACAATGGGTTTCATAATATCAACATTAAAATTCTTGTCTGCTATATCAATTAAACACAGCTGCTAGCTGCTGGCAGAAATACTGTATTTCTTACCTAGCCCTACCCCCACCCCTTCCCTATAAATTAATATTTATGCCGTCCAATGCCAGCCACTAGTTAGCTACACCTATAAAACAATGACTTCTCCTTTCCCCACCTCACTTACTTGCAGCATTTCGTGGTAACGGTACCAATTGGCACATTCTGAATGAATGTAGTAGACCTTTTAGATCAAATGAACCGCCAAATTCCTTACGTACACAGCAAGTGCGCTTTCTCACGTGATAACGTCAGAAACTCTTTACCCTATTTAGAGATATGTAATTCCATCTACCCTTTACCTATTTTATGAAGATCAGTCTTGAAAATGTAGACTTGTAGTGCTCAAATAAACTTGTGGGGATAGACCTCGGGATAGACGAAGGTGTGAATCATTTTTCTGTATTTATACCAACATTATTGTAAGTTACAACCCTAATAAGCTAGCGCCGGCCGGCGGGGTTCACCATTGTTCCAATTTTGGAACAGACACTATGAATCTGCATGGTAGGAGAGTTTTCTTGGAGGATTTGCAGTACACTGCAGGGTTTCATCCAGAAATTTTTTGTCTTGGGGGGGGTCGAAATTAAGTGGAGTAGGTAATAATTTTAAGTACTGGTAATACTTTTTGCTGTCCAAATCATAGCGACAGTAGAAATCAGAATAGGCTTCAATTTTCTTCACTATCAAAACTAATGGCTATAGCTATAGAAGGGCCAGCACTTGACCAAGGTGATTTTGATGCTGTGCTGTAAACATTTTAATTCTGAGTAGGTAAAATAAGTGGGGGGGGATATCCCCCCCCCCCCCTCCCCGGATGAAACCCTGCACTGTGTGTGGTTCAGCACATTCATGTCGCTCCCTCCAAACAAGTGCTACAATAGCAAAAAAAAAAAAAAGAGCTAGCAAAGTGCTAAAAACTAGCAAGAGGCAGCAAAACCACGCCCATGCCATTTTAGATTAGGTTATGTCGCATAAATAATGGCAATAATCACATTTTTCATGTGGTGACTTTCATACGAGTATGGTGCGTCGTTAAAATGAGCACAGTCAGTAACTGTAAGGCCAGTGCATGTTTCAGATCAGGGTTTCCCCCTATATTTAGACCAGAAAGATTAACACTGGCGTAATTAAATGAAATATAATTTTACCTTTGTAACAACCACACTTGGGGGTTGGTTACGGTAACATGATTATTATGATTACAGTATGATTATGAAACGTTGATTATGATTATATATAATTATGATTATTTGTCAGAAAAATAAGGATTGTTACAACAAAAAAAAAAGTTTTTTCAAACAGTTCGTTTGATAGACGTCATCTTTCTGGTCTAAATATTTTCCCAGTGTAGATACTGGAGAATGGAGGTAGTTGCAGGCTACGTACATTAGTGACCTTAGTTCAGCTGCTATAACTCTGTTTATTCTAATTACAGCTAACATTTGCTGTGTTTTACTTTACTGCTAATATTACCAGTAATGGTTCTATGGGTTTGATTACGATGATTACACCCACAATTTGCCACATGATTTTGATTATGATTACGATTATGCAATAACTTATCGATTACGATTGTAATCATAATCAACCCCAACTCTGAAGCAACCATAAATTACAAATTTTATTCACCAATAGTTCTCTCCCAGGCAATGGATATATTTCTCTGCTGTTCTTATTGTTTTGTTATAGTGCTATGAGGGAATATATTATATATTAATGCAGCGTGGCACTTCTAGAGTGGTAATAGCTTCATTGCAGAGGCCAATGCCAATGATGAAGTAGATGGTGCTGATTCACATTTGAAAAGGAGGAATGACTGCAGAAGACAGTGAACTATTTCTTCCAAGGTACTACTGCTGGGCTATAACTAGAGTACAATAATATATTACCATTAGCTAGTTCAATATAATCATTGGGTAACTGCAGAATATCACAAATTGTTTGGACCATATATTATTAGCACGAGTGCCAGTATAATTATAAAATACTCAATAGAAAAGTGTGGGCTTATGCGCTGTGTTTTTTGGTTATAACCGGAAACGAGTGAGTTACCTGACAGGCTTTTCTATTCCGTATCTATCTTGTACCACGTGCGTCGTCCTTAGAAACAATGTTTTTGCCCCGCAGTTCAAAAAGTGTGTTATGCCGCTACTTAACCAACACTTTTTGACCATTACAAGTGACGTGACATGTGAGTGCTAATGTGCCAAACAACACGTGATATTCTGGTGGTGTCCAATATTAAACTTTTTATTGTGTGCCTTACGGAGACGCAATAACCGTAAAAAATTTGCTCAAGGGGGTGCAATAACCCACCACAAACTTGATCCCTGTGTACTGCGGAATATTACCACATGTTTTACCATTTCAAGAATTCAAACAGTTCCTATTGAACTACACGTATTTGTATTATTTAAAAAGGGATTCATACAGGATTCGTTCAAAAAGATTTTTAGGGAGGGGAAATCTTGTGCTTTGGAGGGGGACACTTTTACTAATTCTATTAGAGTGCACTTCAGTTTGGGGGGGGGGTAACGTTGGCTTGGGGGATCCCCCCCCTCATAGTACATGAAATTGTTGAACCATGGCAACCTCGGGCGTATTGTCTGATGACTGCCCCGTATTCCTCAAGTTTCGGTCCTCAACAATAATTATTTTATGTCATGGTTTGACTAATTCACATCATATTGATTGTCCGTATCTACCTGAAAATATCGGCTACCAGTATATCGGCTAAATTGCCTAACATGACGACACTATCCCTCTGTATGAATACCTTGGTTGTAAAGCATTAAAGATACATTCTCCCTCAGTCTAATTTTTTCCATGAGGCCTAATATGCAGTATACATACATATGTAGTATAGATTTATTTTTTAAATGTAAATTTTGTCCATTCCTGAATTTTGTATATAAATTATTCAGGTAATGCCATGATCACTAACTTTTTTCATTGGTACTTTATTTTATTTGTGTACTAGAATTGCTGTGGTCCATCTGGCAGATGAGCAAGAACAGCACATTGAAGTAAGCTTGGATTTGACATATCCAGTATTTGGTATTTGGTTGTATAAACTCTATTTTTGTGGCAGCTTTACACTATTGATGGATAAATATCAAACAGCTGAGAACTAGATATTGTAAGCTTTTAAAGTAGGAAACCAGATGATGATATACTGTTTATACGCTGAACTCCATATTTCATGTGACTGTCTGTGTTTGAGCCTGCATTATCTAAATATATTCAGGGATTCATACAGGATTCGTCAAAAGAATAAATTGGAGAGGGGAAATCTTGGGCTTTGAGGGGGGGGGGGTGCTCTTAATTTTTCTATTAGAGAGCATTTCTGTTTGGGGGAGGAAATGTCTGCTTGGGGGGGATTTCCTCTCTTCCGCCCCTCTGTATGAAACCCTGATATTTTGATTCCTGATTACAAATAACCATCATACAATAATATGAAACTATATTCATGCCATAATCTTATGATTTAATACTCCTCAGTGTGCATGCACATGACAATTACACAACTGTAGTACTGTAGTCTTCCGGTTAAGCGCCCACTACCAGTTAAACACCCACCCCGCTTTTTTTCATTGTCGAATGTAAGTGCCGACTTACCGGTTAAGCACCCACCCCGCTTTATTTACCGTCGAACTTAAGTGACGAGTGTGCGGCAAAAGATTTACAAGAACTGTAGAAAATGATAGTGTGAATTTTTTTTCTTTTTCTCTTTGTATACTTTAGCCTGCTATTGTCATGCATCACAAAAACACTATTGTGTGCCGCCCGCAACTTTTGTGTGCAATGAAAATTGTTCCGTGTGCAACGATAATAGTGACGTGTGCAAAACGACGACTGCCATGTGAAACATTGAATGACTACCAATTAAGCACCCATCCATCGATTTTTAGCATTGAACAGTTTAGCGCCCATGGGCACTAACCAGAAGACTACAGTAGTCATTCCATCATTCAATCAAATTGTCATCTATCGTCAACAGCTGCCAGATTTTTTTAGCCTTTTTTTTTTCCCGAACTCAATGCAGACATATGTTATGTTCCATGACGTATCCAGACCCTGACTGGATGTGATGTCTTAAGTTTTTGTATAAGGAGTGGAGATATATTTGGTGCATTATATTAGGCAAGTATTTACTGCATAATCTAGTATAGCAGAGCATAGCTTCCAAACTTGGGGTTGATTACGGTAACATGATTATGATTACGATTACAGTATGATTACGAAACATTGATTACGATTATGATTACACAGTCAAATATACGATTATGATTATGATAATGATTATGATTACAGTGTGTTGATTACGATTATGATTACGATTACAATGTCAAAAATTAATGATTGTTGCAACGAAGAAACATAAGTTTTTTAACAAATGTTGTGCTTTCTAGCATTCAGTAAGCAGCTAGCTGTCAAGGCATTCAGAGCCAGTCATGAATGATAAAATGATCCACCTCCCCACCATACACACACACACACACACACACATACATACACACACACACACACACACACAAGCACAGTTAGACAAGCTCTCTCTTGTAGACTATTAGGTGTCAATAGAACACTAATCAACACTGTAAAAAGTGGTATTAGTTAAAAACTGCTGTGTCACAACTAATTATAGCAAACACTTGCTGTTCTACTTCACTGCTAATATTACCAGTAATAGTTCTATGGGTTTGATTACAAAAATATGATTATGATTACGATTACGATTACACCCACAATTAGTCACATGATTTTGATTATGATTATGATTATGATTACGCAAAACCTTGTAATCGATTACGATTGTAATCATAATCAACCCCAACTCTGAATGAGACATACACAATTTGTCTTGCACACATTTGCCCCTAGCTCTACCCTGTAGCGAATGTTATCGAGCAGTTCTTTTGAATAGCACAGTATGCTTCAGCAAGGCTACTCAGGTCCACATATGTACATATTTAGCTGATATTCAGCTATGCCTCCTAGCGTGTTTTTTTTTTGTTGTTGTTGTTGTAGTTGTTTAGTGTTGTTTTTTTGTGTGTTTTTTTTTTTTTAGAGTTCTTGTACTCAACGACAAAGTGTATATTATTATCCAAATTAGATATGGTATTCTAGTTCTAATTGGACTGTCAGTTGCACATGCTTACATATCCCTGTGCACATTGGGGGCATTATTTAGAATTCGTAGGAACATCGTTACAAATATTTTTGCTAGTTTTTTGTTGGTATGTTTGTTGTTGGTTTTTCCTTTCTTTCTTTTTCCATGATACATTCCATCCTCAATCATATCACTAATAAAAGAAAATAATAGAAGTTGACTAAGAGTAGCTACTCTTAGTCAACTTCTATTATTTTCTTGAGCATAGATCTCTCTGTCTTCAGTGATAGATGACAGAGCCCAGATAGGATTACTTTGATGCTGTGGCATACGTGCTGCTTATGGGTGCTGTCCGGAACAGTCTGAATTAGCTGTGTCAAGTTCTGTTCTATCAATCAACTTTCGCGTACAATGCAGCTGATTATCACGTTGGAACTTATTTTTCTGTGTTACATGAGTGTTGTCCAGTAATGTCGTCAATTGTCCCATGGCACCATGGTGGGACCATAGAAGGGTTCAATTGGATGTTCATGGCGAGCTTCAATTAGAAACTTACAGCTGGGAAACCCTATCTTGTGTTTGAATAGCTATGCTAGCCACCCTCGATATGCCCCCCTTTCCCGAACCCCCAAATTATTCTATTACTAATTTATGCATCTCGCTTGTACAAGTCGAATAGACATAATGGAGTTTGAAACAAACACCATGAAAAAGTTTGTGCCTCCTTACATGCCCGTGGACATTTTACAGCTTAGACATTTTGTGCTGGATGGGAGAAGTTGTGTAGGTAGGAGAACATTTTACTGTCGCTTTACTTAATTATGCTGGTAAAAATGAAATTCTGCTAGTAAGTGTATGTTATGTGTGATTTCGTTTCATACATGGGGGAGAGGGAGGCCCCCCCCCCCCCACACACACACACACAAACACACACACACAAAAAAACACACACATACACAAAAACACGCACCAAATGAAAAAAAAAAATCTTGTATGAAATCCTGCTAAGTGACCGAGCTGAATGCGTGACAACTCATTAAATGTGACCGTCTACAGGAAAATTGGGCACAACGCGGGCCCTATCAAAACAAATTTTGTGCACTTACACGTTCGTCCTCATCCGTATAATGAGCTGTCTGAATTTTAAAGCCGTTGCTTCAGCCGTTGTCGATATATGCACCCTAACCGTTCCCTTCCATAGGCTTATTTAATACATTTTTAAGAATTAAATCAATTTTTCCCCGCCGTTTATACGTGCTGCGCTGTGCCCAATTTTCCTATAGACGGTCAAAAATAATTATCCAAAGCAGTATGTGACTGTTGTCATGAAATATTCATTCCAAAAATTAAAATTATATTTCCTCTGTTGGAAATACCTTCCTTGTAATTGAATTGAATAGTCAGTAGTTATTAGCTGCCCCCACCCCCTCTTCCCTCCCTCCCTCCTCCAGCCACAAACAGCATTGGACATGATTTATGGTGAAACATCACATTACGGAATTGGGGTATCCTGTACGATTGGCAATGAAATCCAATGACGATGCCCATGAAGTTGAAGAAATGAGAAATTGAGTAGTAATGAGTAATTAAATATCAGGTGGTGTTGAATGTAAAATCGGGTATATGTTGTATGTGGCATACGACACGTGTCTCTTTTTTTTT